>Ga0255770_10004949_pt1 | contig 11080 bp, 10 predicted proteins | sample 071ome_22_FD_179968 | JGI IMG/M metagenome (GOLD analysis project Ga0255770, IMG submission 179968) | Coastal salt marsh microbial communities from the Groves Creek Marsh, Skidaway Island, Georgia - 071404AT metaG (version 2) | ecosystem: Environmental > Aquatic > Marine > Intertidal zone >... | reverse complement strand
GAGGTGAAGGTCAGCATCACGAACAGGGCCGCCACCACCTTCCACCCGTAGTAGACCCCCTGCTGCATGGCTGTGTGCTCCTTCTCGCCCCGGTCCCTTGCGGGGCCCTTGGCCTTGCGCTGGGCCCCCGGGGTCGCCAAGATTGCGCCCCTTCCCCCCCAAGCAAGGTAGGTCATCATTATGACTGAAACCGTCACCGTCGGCGGCCTCAAGATTGCCGCAGAACTTTACGCCCTGGTTCGCGATGAAATTGCCCCGGGCACGGGCGTCGACCCGGAAAACCTCTGGACGGGCCTGGGCGCGATTATCCGCGACCTCGCGCCGCAAAACGCGGCCTGCCTCGCCAAGCGTGATGCGCTCCAAGCGCAAATCGATGCCTGGCTTGAGGCGGACCCGAGTCGCGCCGCGGACCCCGCGGCCCAGCAGGCCTTCCTCGCCGAGATCGGCTATATCGTGCCGACGCCGGCGCCCTTCAAGGTCAGCACGGCCAAGGTCGATCCCGAGATCGCCCAGCTCGCAGGGCCCCAGCTCGTGGTGCCGGTGGACAACGCGCGGTACGCGCTGAATGCCGCCAACGCCCGCTGGGGCAGCCTTTACGATGCCTTCTACGGCACCGATCTCATCCCCGAGGGCGAAGGCACGGAGAAGGGCAAGGGCTATAACCCGGCCCGCGGCGCCCTGGTCATCGACCGCGCCAACGCCTGGCTAGACGAAGTCTTCCCCCTGACCACCGGCAGCTGGGCCGAGGTGGAAAGCCTCGCAGTAGACGGCGGGCAGCTTCAGCTCACGGGCACCCAGGGTGCCACGGCCCTTGCCAACGGCGACGCCTTCGTCGGCTTCAACCAAGATGGCGACCGCCTCGCCCAGGTCCTCCTTCAGCATCATGGGCTCCACGCCGACCTGCTCATCGACCCGAGCGACGCCATCGGTGCGCAACACAAGGCGGGCATTAAGGACATCGCCCTCGAATCGGCCATCAGCACCATCATGGACTGCGAAGACTCCGTCGCCGCCGTGGACGCCGCGGATAAGGTGCAGGTCTACCGCAACTGGTGCGGCATCATGAAGGGCACCCTCTCCGTGGCCTTTAACAAGGGTGGCGAGACGCTAGAGCGACGTATGAACCCCGACCGGACCTACCAGGCACCCCAGGGCGGGAACCTCACCCTTCACGGCCGCAGCCTGCTGCTGGTGCGGAACGTGGGTGCCCACGTGATGACCGAAATGGTGACCACGGAGGCGGGGGAAGCGGTCCCGGAAACCTTTGTGGACGGCATGATCACGGCGCTAGCCGCCATGCACGACCTAAAGGGCACGGGGTCCCTGCGTAACAGTCGCGCGGGCAGCGTGTACATCGTGAAGCCGAAACAACACGGGCCGGAAGAGGTCGCCCTTTCCGTGCACCTCTTCTCTCGCATCGAAGCGGTGCTGGGTCTCGCGCCGAACACCCTGAAGATCGGCATCATGGACGAGGAGCGCCGCACCACGGTGAACCTGAAGGCCTGCATCGAGGCCGCCCAGGAGCGGGTGATCTTCATCAACACGGGCTTCCTCGACCGCACGGGCGATGAAATCCACACCCACATGCGCGCCGGCGCCATGATCCCCAAGCCCGAAATCAAAGGGGCGCGGTGGATGCTTGCCTACGAAGATTGGAACGTGGACGTGGGCCTGGCCTGCGGCCTCGCGGGGCACGCGCAAATCGGCAAGGGCATGTGGGCCATGCCTGACGAAATGGCCGGCATGATGGCGGCCAAGGCGGCCCATCCGGAAGCCGGCGCCAACTGCGCCTGGGTACCCTCCCCCACGGCAGCCACGCTCCACGCCCTCCACTACCATCAGGTGGACGTGCGGGCGCGCCAGGACGAGATCGCCCAGCGCACCCCCGCGGCCCTCGAAGCCATTCTGTCGCCGCCCCTTCTCGGGGATCGGGCCCTCAGCGCTGAAGAGCGCCAGCGGGAGCTTGATAACAACGCCCAGGGCATCCTCGGCTACGTGGTGCGCTGGGTGGAACAGGGCGTGGGCTGCTCCAAGGTGCCGGACATCAACGATGTGGGCCTCATGGAAGACCGGGCCACGCTGCGCATCTCCAGCCAGCACATTGCCAATTGGCTGCTCCATGGCCTCGTGGATAAGCAGCAGGTGGTGGAGACCATGCAGCGCATGGCCGCCATCGTCGATCGGCAGAACGAAGGGGACGCGGCCTACCGGCCCATGGCCCCGAACTTCGAAGACTCCGTAGCCTTCCAGGCGGCCATGGATCTGATCTTCGATGGCGTGAAGGAGCCGAACGGCTACACGGAGGCCACGCTCATGCGTCGCCGCCGGGAGTTCAAGGCCAAGGTCGCCGCCGGCGGCTGATCGGCCCTTGACCTCACCCCGCCCCCATCCCATGCTGACCGCTGGGATGGGGGATAACCGCGGCATTTCAGCGCGGTTTAGGGAATGATTCATGACAACCTCAAAGGCTGCCCTCGCAGCCGAGGGTGGGCTCTCGCTTCGAGAAGCCCTCACGGCGATGCCCCGCGCGGAGCAAACGCGCTGGGATAGCACGGCCCTTTGGATTCGCTGGCTGGTGATGATTCGCGCACCGGTGCTGGTGATGACTTTCTCTTCCGCCGCGGGAGCCGGGCTCCTCACCCTCTATGAAGCGCAGCGGGGCCTCGGTCCTTATCCCGACCCCATGCTGTGGGGCCTCACGGTCCTCGGGCTGCTGCTGGCCCATGCCACGAATAATCTGCTGAACGACGCTACCGATAGCCACCGGGGCCTCGATAAGGGCAACTACTTCCGGAATCGCTACGGCGTCCATGCCCTAGAGCAGGGGCTCCTCAGCAAAGCCGCGTTTTATCGGGTGCTGGTCGTCACCGGCGGTGCCGCGGCGCTCGTGGCCGTCTCGCTGCTCGCCCTTCGGGGGCCCGGGCTGCTCTGGCCCCTCTTGCCTGGCGCGCTGTGTCTGCTGTTCTACACCTGGCCCATGAAGCAGTGGGGCCTAGGGGAAGGGGCCGTCTTCTGGGTCTGGGGGCCGCTCATGGTGCTGGGCACGCAGTACGCCATTGCAGAGACGCTCAGCCTTGGCGGCCTAACCCTTAGCGTGCTCCTGGGCCTGGGCCCCTCCATCGTCATTTTCGGAAAGCACATCGACAAAGCCGATCTAGATCGAGGAAAGGCCATGCGGACCCTACCGGTGCGCCTCGGGGAGCGGGCTTCCCGAAGCGTGCTGGCGGCCTTCACGGTGCTTCAATTTCCCGTGTTGATCCTAGCCTGCGTGACGGGCCACCTGCCGTGGCCCACCCTGCTCGCGCTGCTGAGCTTACCGAGTGCCTGGCGGCTCGTGAGGTGCACCCGGGCCCCCCGGCCCGAAAGCCGGCCCGAAGGGGTTCCGGAAGCCCAGTGGCCCCTGTGGTTTGTTGCCTACGGCTTCGACCACACGCGCCGCTTCGGCCCCCTGCTGTTGCTGGGCCTTCTGCTGAGTACGGTGCTTTAGGAAGGCCCGGAGAACCCGGGCCTCCCGATCGGTGCTTAGCCCTGGAATTCCGGGACGTGCACCGTCAGCCCGTCGAGGGCATCGGTGTAGATGATCTGGCAGGACAGACGGGAGGTGGGCTGGCGCTCGGGGTTGAGATCCAGCATGGACTCTTCCATATCCTCAAGACCGCCGCACTTGTCAGCCCAAGCCTCTTCCACGAATACGTGGCAGGTTGCGCAAGAGCACTGCCCGCCGCAGTCCGCGTCGATCCCCGGAACGCCGTTCTGCACCGCATTTTCCATCACGGAAATCCCTTCCGTGCCATCAATCTCATGCCGCGCGCCGTCGTGGGTGATGAAGATCAGCTTGGACATAGTGAATCCCTTAGTGTGTGTCGGACCCCGATGGCCCGAACGCTGCAAAACGTGATTCTAGCCTCACCTTTTGCCCCCGTGTCTACCCCGGGGGGCGTTTTTTCGCTTAAACCCTAGGCTAGCGCGATCTTAAAGGTGTCGAGGAGGCGCCAGAAGGCGCGGGCCGCGAGCTCCGGGTGGTAAACCGCGGAATCGATAGCACACCAGCCATGGCTAGCCCCGCCGTAAACTTGTACCTCATGAGGGCGACCCGCCGCCTCCAGCGCCGCCCGCAGCACGGTCTTATCCTCCGGAGCCCGGGCATCGTCGTTTTCCGCAATCGCCATGAGAAAACGCGCATCGCTCTGGGCAATGAGATGGTGAGGGCTGCCCTCCCCCTCGGCAACCATGCGGGACCCGTGGAAGGTGGCCCCGGCCTTGATGCGATCGGCCCGCGCTGCAGCGCTTTGGAGCACCATGGGGCCGCCCATGCAATAGCCCGTGGTGCCCATGGGCTTCGCGCTATCAACCTCGGGCTGGGCATCAAGAAAATCCACGAAAGCCTTCGCATCCGCCATGGTCGTTTCCGCACTCAAGCTGCGGAAGAGAGGTAAGACTCGCGCCCGCACCGCGTCTTGCCCAAACTGGGCCCCGGCCTGCACCACCGGCGCTGGGGTTTTGCGGTAGTAAGGATTCACCGTCAGCACTGCGTAGCCCGCCTCAGCAAGGCGCTGTCCCATGGTTTCGAAGGCCGGTCGCAAGCCGAGAATATCGGGCCAGACCAAAACCGCCGGGGCCGGCCCCGTGGTCGGCGTGGAAAACACGGCATCACAGGGACCGTCGGCCCCGGGTATCACTACCCGCCGAGTCTGCACCGGCGCCGCTCGCGCCCCGGCGGGGAGGGTCAAAGCCAGCGCAGCGCCGAGGGACAGGGCCGAAAAGCGGCGTCGTGATAGGGCCGCGGCGGCTTCGTAGCGCCGTCCGTCTTCTAGGGTGTCTTGATCACACATGATGAGGACTCCTGACTTAGGACTCTTGGGCGGCCCGCTCACAGGGGCCGCAGGCGTCGAGGCGCCCCGCGTCCGCCAGCACGGCACGAATGAAATCGATCCACTGGGGATGGTCCTGAGGATCCCAGACCGTTCCCATGGCGGCGAAGGCTTCTTCCGCCGGCACCCCAAGGTGAATAATCCGGTACAGGGCAGAAAAGGCCGAAGCCCGGTAGTTCACCTGGCAATGCACGAGCGTCGGCGCCGCTGGCTGCGCCGCCATGAGCCCGGCGAAGGCGCGGAAATCCGTCACCGTGGGGTTGGCGAAATCCACGGCAAGGTGAGCAAACCCTAGGCCTTGGGCAAAAGCGAGGCGGTCCTCATCCGGAAGCGCCCCGGGGTTATCGCTAAAGGCCAGATAGATGATGCGCTCAAAACCCGCTGCCTTAATGCCCGGGAGCTGCTCCGCCGTGGGCTGGCCGGCGCTGGCAAAGGTGTCGCTGTAGCGCTTGAAACCCACGATCTCTTCCACGGCGGCTCCGGCGGGAAGTGCCAGCGCAGCCCCGAGGACCAGTAAGGCCCGGATAAGCTTTTGAACACTCGCAGGGAAAACCATGGCGCACTTCCTCGTGGGCAGCATCGATTGAGCTTGAAGGTAAGGGAGGGCCGGAAAAAAGGCCAGCGGGCCATGGAGGCTCGTATACTCAAGGCTCCTGGGGCCAAGGAACACCGCCGTGCACAGCCTTAAACCGCCCTCGCTTCTTGGCGCCTGGGCCCCCATTGTCCTGACCCTGGGCCTCTTAACCTACCAGCTGCGCCTGGCTGGGGGCGGACCGCCCCACGTTCCCATTATTTTTGGCATTGCCATCACCGCGCTCCTCGGCAGCCTCCGGGGCCATCGCTGGGAGGCCATGGAGAAGGCCATGGCCCAGGCCGTGGGCAGCGCCGTGCCAGTGATGGGCATCATGCTGACCGTGGGCCTGCTCATTGGCACCTGGATCCTCTGCGGCACCGTGCCCTGGCTCACCCTCACGGCCCTGGCGCTGCTCGACCCGACCTTCTTCCTGCCCGTGGCTTGCCTGTCCTGCGCCATGGTATCCCTGCTCGTGGGGACCTCCTGGGGCACGGTGGGCACGCTAGGCCTTGCCCTCCTGGGTGCCGGGGAAAGCCTAAGCATTCCCGCCCCCATGACCGCCGGCGCCGTGGTGTCCGGCGCCTGGTTCGGGGACAAGCTTTCGCCTCTCTCCGACAGCACCAACTTTTCCGCGGCCATGGTGGGCACGGACCTTTACGCCCATATCCGGAACCTGCTGCCGACCACCCTACCCGCATTCCTTATGGCGCTTCTTGCCTACGGGGTTCTCGGCCGGAGCACCGGAGGCGCGCTAGACGACAGCACCGTAGCGCTGCTGCGCGCGACGCTGGAATCGCATTTCGTTTTCCATCCTCTGCTGGCCTTGCCCCCCGCGGTGGTACTTGCAGCGGCGCTCCTTCGCGTCCCCGCCCTGCCAGGCATCTTTTCCGGGGTGATCGCCGGCGCCCTCGTCGCCTGGCTTATTCAGGACGCGACGGTCGCCACGCTCTTACGGACGCTGATGGAAGGCTACCAACCAGCCACGGGGGAACCGCTGGTCGATACGCTGCTGGCCAAGGGCGGGCTCCTGTCCATGACCTGGGTGATCCTTCTGATCTTTGTCTCCATGATTTTCGGCGGCCTTCTGGAGGCCACGGGATGCCTCGATCGCATTCTCAGCGCCCTCATCCATCGACTGCACAGCCGCTTTCGGCTCTTTACGGCAGCCTTTCTCTCCACCCTGGGGCTCAATGTGGCGAGCAACATCTTTGTCACCCTGGCAGTGAACGGGCGGCTTTTTGCTCCCGTATTCCGGGGCGCGGGCTACAGCAGCGTAAACCTCTCCCGCACCCTCGAGGACGGAGGCACCCTGTCCTCGCCATTGATTCCCTGGAACGCCGGGGGGCTCTTCGTCACCAGCACCCTGGGCGTACCAACGCTGCTCTATGCGCCCTTTGCCATCGCCAACTGGTTCGCCATGGTGCTGGATCTGCTGTACGCCGCCCTCGGCCGCTTCACGCCCCAGGCCGACGCTACGGAAATCGCCCAGTGGCGCCGAGACCAGAATTTGCTTTTCCACGAGGGCCAACTGATCACCGCCGACGCCCTACCCCCCAACACCTTTGCTGCGGAGCGCACGCCATGAGCCCAAGCCTTTCCGATCCCACCGGCGGCCTGAGCACCCACGATGCGGCCTTAGATGCCCGGAACGAGACCATCAAGATTTGGATCAACGGGGAACTGGTACCCCGGCCCGAGGCCAAGGTGTCGGTCTACGATTCAGGCTTTCTGCTGGGTGACGGCATGTGGGAGGGACTGCGGCTCCACGGCGGCGCCTGGCCCTTTCTAGACGAGCACCTCGATCGCCTGTTCGATAGCTGCAAAGCGGTCAAGCTGGATATCGGCATGACCCAGGCTGAGGTCCGCGCCGCCCTCGATGCCACCGCCGCGGCCAATGGCATGACCGACGACGCCCACGCCCGGCTCATGGTGACCCGGGGCCCGAAGCGCCGCCCCTTCCAGCATCCTCAGCTGTCCCAGAGCGGCCCCACCATTGTGATCATCGCGGAGCACTCCCGCCCTGCGGAGGGCCTGCAAAGCCAGGGCATTCGCCTCGCCACCGTGCCCCAGGTGCGCGGCCTGCCCCACGCGCAGGACCCGAAGTTCAACTCCCACTCGAAGCTGAACTGCGTGCTGGCCTGCCTCCAGGCGGAGGCCGCCGGCGCCGACGAAGGACTCATGTTGGACCCCCACGGCTTCGTGAACACCACCAACGCTTGCAATTTTTTTATCGTCCGCCGGGGGGAGGTGTGGACCTCCACCGGGGACTACTGCATGAACGGCATCACCCGGCGGAAGGTGCTTGAGCTGTGCCGCCGCCACGGGATTCCCGCCTTCGAGAAAAACTATTCCCTTCAGGAGGCCTTGAGCGCTGATGAAGCCTTCCTCACCGGCACCTTCGGCGCCCAAACGCCAGTGCACAGCATTGATGGCATTGTCCTCGGCGATGGGACTCCCGGCGCGGGACCCATGACCCAACGCATCCAGAGCCTTTACCGGGCGCTGATCAAGGAAGAGGTGGCGAAACAGAGGGGATAGGGGAGAAGTGGAGCGGGCAGCGGGAATCGAACCCGCATCATCAGCTTGGGAAGCTGAGGTTCTACCATTGAACTATGCCCGCTTTGAGCGGTCCTCCCACGAACAACCGGGGGAGGTCCCTCCCCGCCGCGATCCGCGCTAACCCGCTACCCATCGCGGGGAGGGCAAAATTACGCGAAGCGCCAGAAAAAGGCCAGCGCCTCGCGCGTTTGGGGACTACTTCCGGCGAACCACTACGGGCAGCTCCCGAATGCCGCGAATAAAGCTCGAACGCAGGTAGACCGGATCACCCACGACCTCGATGTCTTCGAAGCGGTTCATGATCTCTTCCCAGAGGATACGCAGCTGCATTTCCCCAAGGCGGTTGCCGAGGCAACGGTGAATGCCGTAGCCGAAGGACACGTGGCTTCGGGCATTGGGGCGCTCGATCTGAAAGTCGTTGGGCGCCTCAAACTGGCTATCGTCCCGGTTGCCAGAGACATACCACATGGCCAGCTTGTCGCCGGCCTTGATCTGCTTGCCGCCAAGCTCCGTGTCTTCTAGGGCCGTCCGCGCCATGTGCGCGACCGGGGACTGGTAGCGGATGATTTCGGGGATCATGCCCGGGACCAGGTTCGGATTGGCCTTCAGCTTGTCGTATTCGCCGCGAAAGCGATTCAGCGCCAGCACGCCGCCGGAAATGGAGTTCCGGGTGGTGTCATTCCCGCCCACGATGAGCAGCAGCACGTTGCCGAGGTACTCGTTCGGCGGCATGTTCTTGGTGGCTTCCCCATGCACCAGCATGGAGATGAGGTCCGAGCCGGGCTGGTTCCGCGCGGCCCGCTCCTTCCATACGGCGTCAAAGTATTCCCAACACTTCCAGAGCTCCGCGAAGCCCATTTCCGGGGTTTCGAAGACGTCAGGGTCGCCAATGGACTGGGATACGTCGGACCAGTGGATCAGCTTATGGCGGTCCTCCTGCGGCACATCAAACAGCGTGGCCAGCATCTGCCCCGTGAGCTCCACGGACACATGGCGAACCCAGTTAAAGGTCTCGCCCACGGGCACGTTTTCAAGGATGGCCACCGCACGCTCGCGGATCAGGCCTTCCAGGCGCGCCAGTTCCCGCTGGGTGAACATGGGCGCCACCACCTTGCGCTGCTCATCGTGCTTCGGCTGGTCTTCCATGATGAACATGGGCAGGTGGAAGGTGGGATCGGGGTCCGGGTCCGCTACGCCCCCGAGCTGGATGCCGCCCTTCCGTGAATCGGAGGAGAACACCTTGTGATTCGTATCCACGGCCATGATGTCTTGGTAGCGGGTGACGGACCAATAGGGCCCGAACTGGCTGTTCTCGCAGCGATGTACCGGATCTTCCTTCCGCAGCCGCTCGAAATAAGCCAGGGAGGCGTCCGCTTCGAAAAGCATGGGATGGCCGGGATTGAGGCTCTCCAGCGGGAGGTCGTAGGGGCTTTTCGTGACGTCCACGGCCCACTGCTTCCAAGCCTCCTTATTCGAAAGGCGCATGCGCTCGGACTGGGAAAGCTTTTCGTTGTCTTCCATGGGGGCTCCTTGGGGGAAAGGTGAGCAACGCCTCATAATAGCGCGTTCCCAGCGCCAAAAAAGCCCGCCGCCCTGCCCGGCATACCTAGGTCTCGGGCGCCAGGAGGTGGCACACTGAACTTTTTTCTCGGGGGGAATCGCATGGAGCTCAAGGACAAGGTGGTGGTCATTACGGGCGGCGCGAGCGGCATCGGTGCGGCGCTGGCCCGCCGCTTCGCCCAGGAGGGGCCCAAGGCTCTGGCCATCGTTGATCGCAACGAAGCCGGCGCCCAGGCAGTCGCCGCCGAGGTCGGGGGCGTAGCCTACGGCGCGGACCTGCGGGATGAGCACGCCGTAGAGGCGCTCATCGACCAAATCGAAAGCACCCAGGGCCCCATCGACCTCTTCTGCTCGAACGCGGGCATCGGCCTAGGCCGAGGCATCAACACCAGCACGGAAGACTGGCGCACCATCATCGACATCAACCTCATGGCCCACGTCTTTGCCGCGCGCACCCTGGTACCGCGCATGGTCGCCCGGGGCGGTGGCTACCTGCTGAATACGGCCTCGGCCGCGGGCCTCCTATCTCAGATTGGCTCCGTCACCTATGCGGTAACCAAGCACGCAGCCGTTTCCCTGGCGGAGTGGCTCTCCATTACCCATGGTGACGAGGGCTTGAAGGTTTCCGTGCTCTGCCCCCAGGCGGTGGATACGCCCATGATTGCGGGGACGGAACAGGGTGGCGTGGCCGGCGTAGACGGCATCATGGCTCCGGAAACGGTGGCCGACGTTGTGGTCGAGGGCATCCGGGCCGAGCGCTTCCTCATCCTTCCCCACCCGGAGGTAGAAACCTATCTACAGCGCAAGACGGCAGATTACGACCGTTGGCTTGGCGGCATGCGCCGGCTCCAAACACGTTATGGAGAAGATGCGATCAAGGGCGTCTCCTAGCTAAGCCAGCCACCCCTTAAGCGCCTCCAAAAGCTCGCCCTTCTCTACCAGAGTCCAGGAGGAGGGCTCGATGCCTCGTGGATTAGCCGTCATCAGCCAGATGGACGCCGCAGGAAGCCTTGTCTTAACGACCTCGGCGAAGGTGTCGCCTCGCGCGCCAAGCAAGTGAAAATCGATGAGTACCAGTTCAGGGGCCGCACTCACCAGCTGCTCGAGCTCCGCTGGACCTTCTAGCGCTGCCACCAGCTCGATTTCTGGAAGAGCAGCCAAGGCGTGCGCAAGAGCTGTCCTGACAACTTCGTTGTCATCCAGGAAAGCGACGCGCCGCGGATCCATAACCCTGTCCTAGGAAACCGCAGACCGGAACGTGGGGATTAGCAAAGCGAACCCCTCTTCCTGCCCTTTAACGATGAGCTCCGGAGAAGAGCTCACGCCCAGCTGTCGGAAAATCTTCGATCGATAACTTTCCACGGTTTTTTCCGACAATCCCAAATCGGTGGCGATTGTTGGTGCCCCCAACCCCGATAAAAGGCAGGCCAGAACCTGAAGCTGCCGCGGGGGCCATTCGTCGAAAAAGGACGCTCTTTGCCACCATAGCCCCTCATCCACTTCCTCAGGGGAGAAC
>Ga0255770_10004947_pt1 | contig 11083 bp, 1 predicted proteins | sample 071ome_22_FD_179968 | JGI IMG/M metagenome (GOLD analysis project Ga0255770, IMG submission 179968) | Coastal salt marsh microbial communities from the Groves Creek Marsh, Skidaway Island, Georgia - 071404AT metaG (version 2) | ecosystem: Environmental > Aquatic > Marine > Intertidal zone > Salt... | reverse complement strand
AAAATATTCTTCGCCGCGTTCATCGGCGTCATCTCTAACGAATCCGCGTACCGCCAGTGCCCGCACGACGCGCCGTGTCCCGGACACCCCGCCAGACGCACGCGACAGATCGGCCACGGCACGAACGCGTCGTACACGTTCTGCGGCACCCCGCATCCGTACACGCGAAACGTGATCTGTCGTCCCGGTCGTCCGAGCACGTACCGATTAAACCGCGCGATCCACGCGTAGGGCGGTCGCGTGACTTCGTCGACGAGCGCGCCGACGAGGCACGCGCCGACGAGCCACGCGAGCGCTCGTCGCGCGCGCCCACCGCGTCCCTCGTCCCTCGACGACGTCGTCGTCGACGACGGTAAAAGGGCATCCGTTTCGCGTCCCTCCCGCGCGCGACGCGTCGTCATCACCATCGTCGCGTCTGCACCGACCGAGTCGAATCGAATCGAATCGACTCGATTCCGATTCCGATTCGATGCGCGCGCACCGTCTCGACGACCGACCGAATCGACCGCGTTCTCGCGCGTTCTCGACGACGGACCGACCGGGTCGCTCGCTCGCTCGCGCGCGTCGACGCGTGCCGACGCCCGCGACGGACGATGTGATCGCAACACCCATCGCATCCGAGGGGGTGGAGGGTCCACGAAGGGTCATGACTCGTCAATCGAGACCGACCCTTCACGGACCCCTCGATCGACGATCATGTAGCCAAAATCGACTCAATACGCGTCTCGCCGACCCGTCGACGTCGAGACCGCGAGACGAGACGACGATGGATGATTTAGGATTGTTATTTTATTCAACCGCTGTGTACCGGTACAGTATTTTATTGTATTCGTCTCTCGTCGCGTTCACAGGGCGGCGCCGTAGGCGTGGACGTCGCGCGCGCGGCTCTCGCGCGAGAGGAGCGTCGCGCGCGCGTCGTCGTCGTCGTCGGCGGCGCGCGGCGGCGTCTCGGAGGACGGCGATCGGCGTCTCGTCGAAAAGTCTTGATAGACGACGCCGAGGGCGAAGACGGCGATGAAGGGTACGAGGCGAGACACCAGATTCTTCAGATGGTCGGACCGTGGACGCGCGGAGGTGTCCACCCCGACGGTGGACGCGGACGCGGGCGTCTTCGCGCCGACGCCGAGTCTCGCGCGAGAGTGATCATAAAAAGTCGCGCGTCGTGCGGTGCCAACTCTGGACGTGTCATCTAGAATCGGCTCGCAGTCGCCGTTTGCCATCTTTTTATAGTGTTCAGCGCAGCGAGTACACGGCGGAATGTCTCGAGACGACTTCAGACTAACATCGGGATACTCCATGGAGTATCCAGTCGGACACGTTTGTTTTGCGCAGCCGCCGAAACCGTTCGGCGCGAATCCCTCCATCGCATCGCAATAGTCGCATGACGTCGCCGATTCGTTGAACGTAAAGTGTCCCGTTTCGCAGCGAACGCACTTGTGACTGCGGACAAATTCGCGATACGCGATGCGGTTTTCAGAAAAGGACTTCCGAGAGTGGTCCAAGAATTCAGCCGACCTGACATCCTTCTCATCATCCGCGCTGCACTTGACTGGTTTACACGTCGCGTCCGCACCGCCGTCTGAAAATTCGTCATCCGCGCATTCCTTACACTCGTCACCATCCTTGTAATAATTCACCGCGCACTCGTCGCACTTCGTGTTACCGTCCGCGATGCGGCTCCCTTCGGGACTCGCTCGGCCGACTGGACAGCGCACGCATGCCTCATTTTCGACGTAATGATCGGCGGCGCACTTTTTACACGTCGTATCGCCTTGACCGGCGCGAGGGTCAGCTTCATCGCCCGCGTCGTTCACGTAACCCGCTTCGCACGCGACGCACGCGCCCTTCGAGACATGATGATTCGCCGCGCACAGCATACAAGAGAAGCGATGATACGTTTCTTTGTCGCCTCGAACTCGCTCCAGTGAGTTGGTGTACCCCACAGGACAATCTTTGCACGCGTGACTGGTGGCGTTGATCATTTGCCCGGCGTCGCAAAGAATGAACTCGGCGTGCGATTCGCCGTCGGCACCGTAAGCCGTCGTTTGGTGTCCCTCGACTTCAACGCACCTGCCGTTGCGTTTGATGAAGTTTGATGCGCAAATTGGACAATCACTCTCGATAGGCACGCCAGATTCGTCAAATCTCTTTGTTTTGTTCGCAGATCGAGTCCACGTTCCCGTCTCGCACGGCGAGCACGCGCCCTTTGACGCAAAGAAACCATCCATACAAAAGCCGCACGAGGTGTCACTACCGGCGACGTCGTCGCCCGGTTCGTTCGCGTACCCGAGAGGACAAGCGACGCACTCATGTTTGCGCACGTACTGATCTCGGGCGCATCGATGTGAAATACACGAGTCGATACTCGTCGCGCCAGCCGCGCTCAACTTGTGCTTCGGACAGCGCACGCACGCCTGGCCTTTGCGGTAGTAACCCGCCGAACACTGATCGCACGATGTGTCGCCCGCGGACGCGTCGTCGCCAGGAACATCTTCGTTGAAATTCTTTGATCGCTCGGATCCGACGGGACACGATTGACATTCGTGAGAGCTCACGTACTGCGAAGATCCGTCGCAGTACGTCGGCACGCACGCGCTCGCGACACCGCCGGCGCTCACCGAGCCGGGATCGCACGGCACGCACGCCCCTTTGACTCTCTTGTGATTCTTTGCGCACAAATCACACGTTGTATCTTTCCCACCGCGCACGTTGTCGCCAGCCGGTCTTGCGTATCCCGTCTTGCAGGCGACGCATTTTCCGCCAGAGACGCGTTCGTTCGCATTGCAAATAAACTTTGAGCAGTCTTCAACCCCGTTACCCGCAGTGAACTGCCACGTAAAATCGTCTGCGACGTTGCCGGCGATGTCTTTGATATTTTCCACCTGAAGTTCGAAAAACCCAGACACCGACGATGGATACTCCATGACCCATTCGCCTTTGTCAGCCGCGTACACGCACATGATTTTCCACTCGCTGTTTAGCTCTGCCCGCGACACGATTCCAAGTTCAACATCTTTGCAGGACTCGTCGAGAACTTTCCTCAACGTTACCTTTGTCTCGGAACAATCGATTTCTTCCAGGTATTTGACCCAGATGGTTCGCGAAGACTTATCTTGATACTTACCTTGTTGCGTGGGCGCAGAAGTATCGACCCTGAGGGTGAGCGTTTGGTCCGACACGTACTGGTACACATCTGCGCCGGAACTCACGGAGCCGCCGCAAAAGTTTTTAACGCGAATTTCATATTCGCCGTCTTTGTAACCAGACAATAAGTTTTCATCACCGATGTCCCAAATAAGGTTTGTCGCCGCGAAATCCCGCAAGTCAGCCTTGGCCAAGCCTCCATCCGACGTTCTCGTTCGCGCGGATATCCACTCGCCTCCGGAACCCACACGCCTGTACTGTAAGCGAGAAAACTTGACATCATCTGATGAAAGATCTCCTTCGATTTCAATCTCCAACTTTTTGTCGTCGTGTATCGATATTGCTTTGTACGCGTACGTTTCAGCCGTGCGCTTGCCGAAAGCTACCGACGGACATTGGTGCGCCCAGGTGATGGTCCCCAAACGCACGGTGTCGCCGATGGGGGCGCGGTCGAAGTTGCGGCTCTCTTGCAGTTCAAATTCGCACAAGCTCACGAGACGAAGGCCGATGTGTTCAATCTTTGAGAGAGCCGATCCTCCACGGCCAATGGTGAGCGTGAACGACGTTTTTCGCACGGTGTTCTGCGTGCGCAGTCCATCGCCGCCGGCAAATTTAAGCGGAACGACGTCCCCGAGAGGCGGTAACCATTCGTACATCGCCAAGAACTCCAGATCATGCATTTCATATCCCACATCGGGCGCTTCTACGGATTTCTGATACACTTTTCGCGCGACTTCAAAACCGCTCAGAGATTCATCAGCCGCTGCGTCATCCGCGGCGTTCTTGGCCACCTCCAGCATAGATTCAATGATTTCGTGCCCGGGTGCTTTACTCAGCGACGCCGCCTCACGAACCGCTTCGTAAACCTCTTTGGGTGATGCTCGTTTCCAGGCGTTGTCGTAGGCAGCGTCGACAACAGCCGTGACGCTCTCCGCGACGAGGTCGACGATTTGTAACCCAATCGGAGAGGCTTCTCGGTACGGGCTTTCATTTATTATCGTCAGAACCAGCGTCGCTCGATCTCCCGGAGGTAAATCCGTATTGGCGAGACTCGGCTGGAGAGTGGCGAACTCGATGCCAGCTTCGCGCCATATCGTCAGCGGTTCGCCGGGACAGAGGCTTCGTCCACCCATCGTGATGAAAACGGGCGTACCGAATCGAATGTCAGATCCAACTTGAACGACGAATTTATCTCCCAAGTGAGGATCTCCGAGCGTGTACTGCGTCGACACTTGCCCGTGTTTGTTCCAGACGAAAGATCTGTCGTATGATATATCTTTCGTAAACGTCCAGGTTGATTTATCGTCTATTCCAGCGACAGCGAGAGCGAGCATGACAGGAAATCCTAGCAAGCCGCCCCATTGAATGTCATGTTCGTTTGCCGCCTCGGCATGAAGCCCAACGTTCAAGGTGTAGTGGTTATCCACGATGGACTCTGATGACTCGAACGAATACTCCACCGAATGTCCACCGCCACTGAATGTCAATAGAATGGCGTCGGTTTCAAATTCGGTAGCGTTGCCGCGTTGATCCATACCCGTCAACGCTTTACCACCCATGAAAGATGCCGTGGCGCGGTTTTCCAAATCGTCACTGTAGAGATCGAACGTTTCACCGAGACCGGAACCGAAAATTCCTTCTTCATCATAACTGACATACGACGCGTTCATGTCGTTATCGTTGTAATCCAATTGTGAGCAGCGGGGCTTACCTTGAGGACACGAGTGAAAAGTCCGTCTCACATCGTCCAGAGCGCTCGTTAGCGAACCGAATGTATAAATCCCACTTTTACTCTTGAACGCGTCTTCAATTTTCGGTATACTCTCTCGATACGCCTCTCTTGGAAATGACACGAAAGGATACGTACTCTTACGGATTTCATTTTTGTACAACTCCAAAGCCCCGAAAACGCTACCGGCGGCGATGGCTTTAAGTGCAGATGCTTTGGAAATTTTTCCCGCCTTCTTAGTTACCTTCTTGAGTTTAGGGTTCATCCCCCAATCTGTCAGGTCCGGCTTAGAAGTGCTGAGCTTTTTCTTGACAATGTCGTAGAGTTCTGTCCCTTTTTTTTGTACCATATTTTTACCAGCTTCGAATTTCTTTTGTGCAGCTTTCATTGCCTTATTGAATTCTGTAGGCTCGTATTTTGAAAAATCGGTGTCAAATTGAAGAAACTCGTGCATGAGCTTGTCCATTTTAGCGTGGATTTTTGCCTGCTTATATTGGGCAATTACCTTGCGCGCTTCTGACACTGACTCAGAAAGCAATGACAGCGCTTTCTTCTTCTTATTCGTGGCCATGGCTGCCTCTGACGCGAGGATTCGCGAGAGCGCCCTCGAAGTAGATTTGACAGCAGAGTGAGACTTTTCAAAATCATCAATATCAGGGTCTTTTCCAGTCATCCGAGCAACCGCATTCGCAATAGCCGCACGATCATTGCCATCCAAGTCAGGTTCCCAGTACTCTGATGGGATTCCCCATACGTTTCCAGCGGCGAGCGCCTTTGCATCGGGGAACATTGGAGGTGGGCCAAATCCGTTGAACGGCAACATCCAAAACGAAGCATCCCAGGTATCCGAAAGTTCTTCCATGACATCATTCGTATCTTTGTCAATAAATTCATCTGTAAACATGCGCAACTTATGGGCGTAATTTCGACCAAATACACTCTCATCGCCCATGGCGGGTGTCATGATTTTATGAATAGTGTCATAATTCTTCTTTTTTTCGCCGCCGCTTTCAATCGTGTAAACTTGCGGTGAAGACCAGTCGAGTGTCCGACGCCAACTGTCCAATTTCTCTGTCAAATACGCTGTCCATTGAGATACTATCTCGCTAGGTGAGCAGTTGGCGATCGGACCGTAATCACCGAGTCCTTTGGTATTACCATCGCACTCAAACGGCATGTCTGACCCATCGCCCGCGACGTTGCCAGCCATTACAGTGCTCAGTAGAAATTGTAAATTCGGAATGACTTGACGCTCGATGGATGCGACCGTGAAGACGTAGGTCGTCGGTCGTCGTGGTTCCCACGTGATGAACGGCTCAGACCTCAAGCAAAGAGTATCGGGGTAGACGTCGAGTACATCAGATATTTTGTACACGAGCTCGATGCCTCCGCCTAGAATGGCATCGCCGGCGCGCCCGGCGATTGCATGATCTTGGCTCGAACGAATCACCCGATCGGTCGCCATTTCAAGATCCCATCCACTTTGATTCACGCTTGACATTTCGAGTTTGGGCCCTTGGGTAGAAAACGTGAGATCTCCTTCCACAGTGAGCATTTCCATGGGCGCGGACAGTTCAGCCTCAACCCCGACACCTGCATTCACACCTGGGTTGGCCTCTTGATCAGCGCCCGATTTCATCTCCGAAACACTGTCCCTATCCGACGAAGCCGCGCGCGTGCCGGCGAGTTCGAACGACAGCCCTATTTTTGTACCAGTGGCGAGTTCAGCGTACGAGTCTCCACCCGGAGGATCGTGGACGACAGTATAAACCAAGCCTTCCATAGGAACGGTGGCCCAAAATGTGTCGTCACTGAGTTCGTATTTTGACGACCGAAGCTTTTTGCCGAGTGAGATCAAAGGCCGTTTGGCGAGTAACGACGTTTTGAAGTAGTTGTCGAAACGAGTGACGGTGATGCTGAAAGAGCGTCGATAAGGAAACGCCAGATTTGGTTCCCCACGCTTCACGATGGCGTAATCATGTGACGTAGAATCTTTGTCGCCGGGAAATAAAACAAGCTCGGAATCTTCGTCCGTCACCAGCTGAAAGTCGCACTGGGAACCTCCCCCACGATTCGGATGACATGGATTGCTGGTTTCGTCTGTGACGTCCTGGCGCATAGACACTACGGTATTTCCAGTTTGAAGTGCAGAACTCGGGAATATGAGGCACCGATGCATGTCGAATTTTCCATTTGCATCGTAGGTGCCATGGTACTCGAATACTTCGACTGCAACTTCTTTTGCATCAACATCGATCCGTCCTTTCAGCTCTTCAAAACCTGTCTCACCGATGAAGTGTTCGGCGGTAAGACTTCCGGGCGATTCGGCTTTCCTGTAGCATACTTGATTGTTCTCAGCGATTTTTGGTAGGTCAATTAAAGCGCACATGAAGCCATGGTACTTATATCTGACTTGGACGCCGTCTACGCTATCGCGCAAGTTGGCATACTTCACAAGCTCGTCTTTCTGATCGAAATAATCCAAAATGTCGAGCACTTCGTCTTCCGCCGAACAATCGTTTTGCATTCCTTCGTCTTCGATTTTTGTGCTCACTTGCGCCACATCCGGCGCTCCGACCAAAGTAACCGAGTACTCCATCGCCGCGTATGGCCAAACGAATACCTTTTCTGCGTTTAAATCGTGCGAATCATTTTCGGATCTTGTACGATTCACGACGCTCGGTTCCCATGCGGCGATGTTTGTACTCTCGACCGTGATTGATGCGTGACACCCATTCGTCGGCGTGAGCTCGAACGCGGCGCCGCCGTACTTGACATCGCACTCTCCTTGAAAGAGACCAATATCAATTTTCGCCTCGGTTGCATCAGTGAAAAATACGTATAAATCCTCGGTGGGACTGTCGAGTGTGATCGTACTGTTTTCAAAGTATGTCACGGCCTCTTCATGAGAGATCGGTCTCGTTCCGTTGAACACTGTATTCTCTGGACGGCACTTTACGTCGTCGAGTGCGTCTTCTATTTGATTGCCAGCATAGCAAATGATGTGTTCTCTGTATCGCGCACGCAACACATACTTTCTTCCTTGCGTCACGGCGAATTGAAACCATCCACTGTCGTCCGCTGTGTGTTCTTCAATTTCACCATCAATATTCATCGCTTCGATCACGGCGTCAGACAGTCCACACGAAGAGGATTGTTGCGTCAATCGTTTAGGAAAAAGCACCGCTCCACGCACAAGGATCGTTGTGTCGTCGACTATGTCTTTTTCTACGATTCTTTTGTGAAAGATTTCAACTTCCGTAATCTTGTGCATAGCTGAATCAGAAAACATTTTTCCCATCTCGTCAACGTCTGAATCCGCGCCGCCTTTTGTTTTCGGTGGCTTGTCAAAGACGTGAATGATATCAGGCGGACGCTCGCGTGCGGTTATCGTCAAATCCAAAGCCATGCCGACGCTGGAACTTTCTTCTGGTAGTGCAGATGGGTCGGAAATCATCAATACGGGGATCGCAAACTTCAGTTTGTCATCCCCAAATTGAGGTACGGGCTGCGCCTTTGTCAACGATCTGCACGTTTCGGCTTTGGAGTTTGCGAGCACGTGTTTGAGTGTAGAATCATATAATGAGCGACGATCTCTCGCGGTCACTGGCATTCTTGCGTTATCGCGTCGCACGAGCGCAAACTCGCCGCACGCACGCGGAAGCGAAGCGACCACCTCAATGTCTGATTTGTGTTCGATCTCGCACGTGGGGAATACCATGAAAATTAACGACATGATGTTATTAGCTCCCAAGTCTCCCAGAATTGCGATAAACTCGTTTGTTTGACTCTGACTGACGAGTCCGTCATCGTCCACGTCGATGCGTTTCCACAAAGTCTCGTCGATCACGGGAACAAAATGCCTATCGGTGGCTGCGTTGTCTCGTATGTACTCCTCCAACTGGAAGCGCGTGAACATTTTCTCATCGTTGTTAGATGCACTGCTCAGACTTTCGGAAACTCTTTGCGCCAATGGAGTCGATGCCTTTGAAGACAGTATCATGTACACGTAGGACTCGTTTTTTGCACACCCGTCGAGCGGAACTTCGCTACTCGACCGTATTTCCTCTTTGTAAGCTCCAAAATGCAGCTTGCTCTTCATCTTAACGTTTCCGGAGTCGTCCTCGATCGTCATCTCGTATCGTCCGTCTTCATCCGTCAGCGCTGAATGCTTACATAGCGTCTGATTGCCTGTCGCTGAAATCGACTGGACGTCGACGGATGTACTCATCGCGACGACGTCGATAAACTGTCCGTGAAACGAGCGCACGCGCGATCCCACGCATAAAAATCTCAATAGGCGCGTCCCCTGTTGACCTGCACACTTATTAGATGCAGCAGCAGAATCAGCCATAAAATCTAGCTCGCAACGATTGCCGTGTTTTTCTGAATCCATTGGGAGGTCGTGCACGTACGCCTCGAGAATGTTCGCCGAATTCGCACTCTTGACGCACACCTCGATACTCTCGACAGAAGACCAGAAACCGAGATCCACGCGCAAGTACTCGTTTGATGCCACCAATACAGAGTCGGAACTCGACGGACTCGTCGCCGCAAAGACACCGCGAACTTTGGCATCCGAGTGCGTGACCCTTTTATGCAGAGCGAGATCGAGACCGCGGCTGCGCTTCGCCAGGTCTTCCAGCTTCTTCTTACGCATGGTCGCGTTTGATTCCATGAAATCTGCACATATGCGCACGTCGCGCACGCCAGTCGTGGATGCACCGGCGTACACGTAACCCTCCACACTCGCCCTCCACGGCGTCTTGAAGTGCGCGGCTTTCGATCGGAGAAACGTCAAACCGTTTGAGCGCGGCTTCTGAAACTTTGAGGTGATGCGATATCGCCACTCTGCATTCGGCGTTTGCGACGCCTGTCCATCCATATAAACGATCGAATTAAATACGGTAGCACATCCATTCAAATCGTTACTGACGGTCACCACGGTTTTGTACGTCAAAGTTGTGTTGTCGATCGCGAGGCGTTCGATTTCGAATCCGTTCTCGTCCCAAGCGGTGTCGCGGAAGTAAAACTTGACGCCTTCGATCTCCATCCTCGCTTGAATGTCCATGGGAGTGCCATCGTAGAACAGAGACGTCGCGCACGATATTTCTGGAGTCAACACGCCCGATCTTCGCATGGTGACGCACACGATGCGTCTCTGCGAAGGAGCGGCGCGCGCGAGACGGTTACAATGGGGTTTCAAACCGCATCGAGCCTCCATCTCGAACATTTCCTGCGGCGCGTGGCCCGCGTACACGCGCGTTGCGCCTATTGTATTCGTACCATGGAATTGAGCATTGATAGATGACAGTCTCCACGTGAAGCCTGGCTGAACAACATTTGCGATTGATTGTTTCTTCAGCGTTGACGCGCCAGCCTGTGAAAGTTTTGCGCTGAAAAAGTCTAGGGAACCTGATATCGAAATTGAAAACGCGATCATGACCCATTCATCGTTCGGAAAGTCCTTTATCAATGTAGTTGTTGCTTTTTTGACACCACGTTCTCGGAGATCGAAGTACAATCCCTGTGATCCCTGTGCGTCGTCATACGTCTTACCGTAGCTCAAGACCATGGACAACCAGTAGGAACCATCAGTAGTCTCAAACGTATACAGTACTGCGTCGAACATGAACGGAAATGTCTTCCTCGCACTGCTCCGAAGCCACATAGAAAACGAAAAGGCGCCGTGTAAGGGAGTGCAATCGAGAGCCAACGACGACTTCAAGTCATAAACCTTTTTGCAGAGTCCAAGATCTGAGCCAGGCGACACCATAACGGCGACACCGCCGTATCCGTTGTCCACGCGATGTGGCGCAATGCTTCCATAATCGTGACCGTCTGCTTCCGCTTCATCATCGTCAAAAGTGTACGACTCAACGAGTGCGAGTGTCGCGTCATCGATACTCCCGACCATCGGCCTTGTGTCTTCGATGCGACTCAAAATGGGGTACCCGCTTTTAAGCGTCTGAAAACTTTTCGCGTCGACCTCTGCATTTTTAGCCAACGGTTGCGCCGTTTCGAAGAGAAATCCATCGACGTAGACGCACACAATGTCGCCCTTTTGCGGTTGTCTAGATTCGTCCGTCGAATATCGCCATGCAGCCGTTGCTTTGGACGCGGAATTTTGGCACTCGGTCGTGCTCGTCTCTCTGCCGGAATCGACCGAAGGGTACGTCACTTTCGTCATCTGTAGTGCTCTGCCCTTTG
>Ga0255770_10004936_pt1 | contig 11100 bp, 10 predicted proteins | sample 071ome_22_FD_179968 | JGI IMG/M metagenome (GOLD analysis project Ga0255770, IMG submission 179968) | Coastal salt marsh microbial communities from the Groves Creek Marsh, Skidaway Island, Georgia - 071404AT metaG (version 2) | ecosystem: Environmental > Aquatic > Marine > Intertidal zone >... | reverse complement strand
AGTACCTGAAACAGTCTGCGCTTCTGTCATACCGAAACACAATAGTGCCGCGAAAAACAGAAAACCTTTAAGCATCATTTTCATAAGAGTAAAGTTTAAGTTTAGTTTATTTCAAGGCGTTAAAATAATGCAAAAATTAACACAAGCAAAATATCGGACACCTATTAAGCCTATATTTGCGATTTTTCACAGCATTATTATCGAATCGTTAATTTTTTCACACTTTTTTTGAAATCGAAAATTTGAATTTATCGCCAGATCGAGGTTAAAATAGTGCAAAAATAGAGTTTAGTTCAACAAAAAAGCCGCACTAGGCGGCTTTTAGACACTAAAATTAACTCTAGAAGTTAAATTTTATCTGCTACCACCTTGTAAGTAGGATCTTCAATAATATTCACCTCTATTAAACTTTCTGCATTTTTTATCAATCTCAAGCAGTCTTTGCTGAGGTGTTTTAAGTGAATTTTCTTCCCCGATTTAGCATAACGTTCTGTAACCTTATTAAGGGCTTCTATAGCGGACATATCAACTACACGACTTTCTGCAAAGTCAATCACGACCTCATCAGGATCACCGGCTACATCGAACTTTTCATTGAAAGCCGCCACCGAACCAAAGAAAAGCGGACCGTAAATTTCATAGTGCTTAACTCCTAATTCGTCGATTCGCTTACGAGCACGAATTCGTACTGCGTTATCCCAAGCAAAACCAAGCGCAGCAATAATAACACCCACGATAACCGCAAGGGCAAGATTGTGAAGGAGTACCGTCACTAAGGTCACTAATACCATTACAAAAACATCTGACTTGGGCATTTTATTAAACGTACGGAGGCTCGCCCACTCGAATGTTCCTATCGATACCATAATCATGAGCCCAGTTAGCGCGGCCATAGGTACACGCTCAATAAGCGATGAACCAAACATGACAAAACTCAATAACCCGATAGCCGCAACGATTCCTGAAAGACGAGCTCGAGCTCCATTAGATACGTTGATTAGTGATTGCCCGATCATGGCACATCCACCCATTCCAGAAAACATTCCCGAAAGGGTATTGGCAACCCCTTGAGCTAAGGCCTCTTTGTTGGCAGAACCTCTTGTTTCAGTAATCTCATCTACGATATTAAGGGTAAGCAGACTCTCTATCAGCCCAACACCCGCAATAATTAGTGAATAGGGAGCTATCAATTTCAACGAGTCAAAACTCCAATCAATTGCCGGGATATGAAAGGGTAAAAAACCTCCTTTGATAGAAGCGATATCACCAACAGTACGGGTATCTAAATTAAAGAAGGTTACCAAGCCGAAAATGATGAGTATAGCTGCAAGTGATGAGGGTACAACTTTGGTAAGTTTTGGCAAGAAATGAATAATAAGCATGGTAAGAGCTACCAATCCAAGAAGGAGGTACAAAGCAGAGCCTTCTAGCCAATTTCCTGAGTCATCCTTAAACTGAGCCAATTGTGACATGAAAATGATAATAGCTAGACCATTAACAAATCCGAAAATTACGGGATGGGGCACCAAACGAATAAACTTACCTAGGCGCAAGAGCCCAAACAAGATCTGAATTAGACCCGCTAAAACAACAGCCGCAAAGACGTATTCGACACCGTGTGATTGAACTAGTGAAACAAGGACTACAGCGACAGCACCAGTAGCACCTGAAATCATACCAGGTCGGCCACCGAAAACAGATGTAACCAAAGCCATCACAACGGCAGCATACAATCCAGTTAATGGAGAGAGACCGGCAATTAATGCAAAAGCAACGGCCTCAGGCACCAGGGCCAAAGCAACCGTTATACCCGACAGAATTTCGGTTTTGTAGCTAAAGGTGTAATTAAAGTCGAAAAGTCTTAGATACTTCTTCATTTCGCGTTTTGATTGATGGCGCGAAAATAGGGCTTTATTTAAGACTGAACCCCAAGAAGGTAACGTCTCTCAACCCATTTGAAGCTGTAGTAAAGAATAGCAGCGTAGAAAAGGTCCCCCAAAATAGCATTTCTAAAAAATGGAATGGCCGCGGTGTAGCAAGCGATGAATCCTTCTAGGGTTAACGGATATCCGAGCAACCAAACTCCAAAGTTAGAGATCACAAAAAAGGTAAGCGATGAAAACAATACGATAAGCACATTCATTTTCTGGGACCATTGTCCTAGAAAAACAACGGCGGCAAATGAAGCGTATACAAACAAACTAATGGTATAAAAGCCGAGGATTAAATCAGAAAGGATCATCACTGTAAGAGGCGCAGCAAAAGCGAGGATCTTATTTTTAAAGTGACGTCCTGCAAAAAGAGCAGTAGCCGTCACCGCAGTGAAGTTAGGTAGATGCGGTATAAGTCGGCTAAGTATTGCGATCAATACAAAAGCGATCAATAGTTTTTCTCTAGTAGAAAGGGCTTGGAATCGGTTCATGCTGCGAAGATCGCACAACTTTGTTTAAAAACAAAAGCCCTGAAAGTCAGACTTACAGGGCTTGAGCTAAACTTATAAATGAATTAGTCTAATAGATCAAAACGATCTAAATTCATCACTTTATTCCAAGCAGCTACAAAATCATGTACAAACTGTTCTTTATAATCTGCACCGGCATAAACCTCAGCGAGCGCACGTAACTGTGAATTCGAACCAAAGATTAGATCAACACTAGTGGCGGTATACTTTTGAGAACCCGTGGTGCGATCGGTACCGATGTAAGTTCCGCCTTCACCTTTTTCCCATTTAGTACTCATGTCTAATAGATTCACGAAGAAATCGTTCGATAATACACCTACGTTATTGGTAAATACACCATTTGAAGAAGAAGCATGATTCGCTCCAAGCACACGCAAACCTCCGACTAAAACAGTCATCTCTGGTGCACTTAATGTGAGTAATTGTGCTTTATCTACAAGCAATTCTTCTAGTGGACGATCTGCGCTACCCTTAACAAAGTTTCTGAAACCATCAGCTTTTGGCTCGAGAACCGCAAACGAATCAACATCAGTCATTTCTGCCGTTGCATCTGTACGACCTGGTGTAAAGGGAACTTCTAATGAAACTCCTGCTTCTGCTGCAGCCTTTTCAACTGCTGCACTACCACCAAGAACGATAAGGTCTGCTAAAGAAACTTTCTTATCTCCTTTCGCGTCAAAATCTGCTTTTATTTTCTTTAGTGATAAGAGCACCTTAGATAGACGCTCTGGTTCATTTGCCTCCCAGAACTTCTGTGGAGATAGAGCAATACGAGCTCCGTTAGCTCCACCTCTAAGATCTGAGCCTCTGAAGGTAGAAGCAGATGACCATGCTGTGAAAACTAGATCACTTATCGATAATCCTGAACCTAAGACTGCTGCTTTAAGTTCAGCCACATCTGAAGCTTCGATTTGCTTGTAATCGGCAGCAGGAACTGGGTCTTGCCAGATTAAAGTCTCCGCTGGAACTTCAGGACCTACATAATTCGTTTTAGGTCCCATATCACGGTGCGTTAACTTATACCAAGCTCTTGCGAAGGCATCAGCAAACTCGTCTGGGTTCTCGTAGAATCTTCTAGAAATCTTATTGTAGGCCGGATCTTCTCTTAGTGCAATGTCAGAGGTTGCCATCATAGGAGCGTGACGCTTGTTTGGATTGTGCGCATCAGGAACCGCATCAGCAGCCTCTCCGTTCTTCGGCTTCCACTGGTATGCACCAGCTGGGCTCTTAGTTAACTCCCACTCATATCCAAATAGTGTTTCAAAATAACTGTTATCCCATTGAATTGGAGTTGGAGTCCAAGCACCTTCAAGACCAGAGGTTATAGTGTATTCACCGTTACCAGTTCCAAAGCTATTTGCCCATCCGAATCCTTGTTGTTCAACAGGAGCTCCTTCTGGCTCAGGACCAACGTGCGCAGTATCACCCGCACCGTGTGTCTTACCGAAAGTGTGACCCCCTGCAACAAGCGCAACAGTCTCTTCATCATTCATCGCCATTCGAGCAAAAGTTTCGCGAATGTCACGTGCAGAAGCAAGAGGATCTGGCTTACCATTAGGACCTTCTGGGTTTACATAGATAAGACCCATCTGAACTGCAGCTAGAGGATTGTCAAGCTGACGGTCACCAGTGTAGCGCTTATCTCCTAACCACTCTGTTTCTGGACCCCAGTAAATATCTCCCTCTGGCTCAAATACGTCTGCGCGACCACCACCAAAACCAAAAGTTTTAAAGCCCATGGTTTCAAGAGCAACATTACCGGTAAGAATCATTAGGTCTGCCCAAGAGAGCTTATTTCCATATTTCTGCTTGATAGGCCAAAGAAGACGACGAGCCTTGTCAAGGTTTCCGTTATCTGGCCAACTATTTAGAGGGGCCATTCTTAATGTTCCTGCTCTTGCACCACCACGGCCGTCTTGAATACGGTAGGTACCCGCACTGTGCCATGCCATTCTGATAAAGAATGGACCATAGTGACCGTAATCAGCTGGCCACCAGTCTTGAGAATTAGTCATTAAATGAGCTAAATCCTTCTTTAATTCATCATAGTTGATTGAAGCAAATGCCTTTCTGTAATCTGTATTTGCTCCTGTAGGCTTCATTTCAGAAGTGTTTTGGTGAAGCATTCTGAGGTTCAGTTGCTCTGGCCACCAATCTGCGTTTGAAAAACCACCGGCAGCCGTGTGACGGTGCTTAGCACCCATTACTGGGCATTTTTCAATTCCTTCGTTAGTATCGTGTGAATGCATAGTAAAATTTTTTTGCAAATTAATTCATATTCAGCGTCATAAGGTCACTTTCGAATAAGTTGTTTTAATTCAATTATAAGATATTCTTATAAAATCTAAATAATCCAAAGTTTTTTATTATAGTTGGATTTGAAGTGCTCTCTCAGCTGCATATCTCCCACTACTCATTGCGGCATTGAGTGATGGGTAAAGCAAGTAATCGCCAGACCGAATAACAGAAGATTCAACATTAGGCGAATCCGGCTTTAAGCGGATTTCAGAAATAACCGGCAATGCCTTGTCAATTTTAAAATGCTTAACAAGCTTTCCCGGCTCAATACCCGAACGCGTCTTAATCTCATCTCTGATCAACACCTCAAGCCGATCTGAATCGTCTGAAACGCCAATAGCAGTGGCAGAAAGAACAGAGGCGTTAAGACCTTCAAGTATATGTATCGAATTTACTGAATTTGATTCAGGGAATAACCCGATTACCTGTTTAAGTTTTTCAGAATACTTAGATACTTCGGATAATTCAAAGTAGAACACCTCAGTACCGTGCCACTTCTGGTTCATTTCTGCAAAGGTTTGTATCACCTTATCGTGACGATCTATAGCCTCCTCTGTCGTTACTTTGTGATTCAATAATACCTTTGTTTTGGTCAGCTTTGCAGAGAGCTGATGAATTACTGACTGCATGCCTCTTTTCGGCAAAGCAGCATAACCATTGGCAAACATGTGAAAAACGAACTCAAACTGTTTCACTGAAGTTTGAAGCTCTTTTTCTAAGAAAATACCCCCATAGAAGGGCTTGAAAAATTGATTAATGAATCGCCCACTGTATTTCGAATGGAGGGATTCGGCTGTCGATTGGTCGTATTGATTGAAGATTGCCTCAATATGCGAGTCACTAATTCTTCGTTGTTCAGCGAGCAGCTTCATTTTATCGAATAGACTTGCAGAATTTGCCTTAATGGTAGGCCATAAAAAAGACCGATCTCTAAAAGCATCTCCAATAAGTTCTACCTTACCATCTTTTCGAAAAATATATGCTCCTGGTTTAAAATAATGTAATTCGAGTGCCGAAAGGTCTAAGTATTTGATTACTTCAGGATAGGCAGTTAAAAGTACCTGAAACCCATGATCAAGGGGAATATCCTCAAAAAAATCTGTTTTAACTCGGCCCCCTAAGCGGTCTGTAGATTCATATAGGGTAGGGAAAACACCTTCTGCCTCAAGTTCTAATGCAGCAATAATACCACTGATACCACCGCCAAGGATGGCAATGTCAGGAAAAGGCAATGACATTTAAACCGTAGGAACGTTCTTAATACGTTTTTCGATTTTCTGCTTCTTAGCTGTCACACGCTTCATCCAATCCATCAATTCAGGATCTTTTGACTCCTTATAGATCTCGTTGATGGCAAGAACAAGTGCCTTACCCTCTCTTGAGTATTTTACACGATCACTTGTGCTCATATGGCTCATGGCAAGTTGCTCGTATGCTTCGGCTTGTGTCAGTAAATCTTCTACAGAATTGTTCATCGAATTTCTTAAAAGGTTAAACAAATATGGGTAAAAAATGTGAGAATGTCCAACCCCAGTGGCAAAGATTAATAAAAGATTAAGAATTAGCCAAATTACTGACCGATCTCTCTTGCCTCAAAATCAACGATTTCTGTAGATTCAAAACGATAATCGACCTCAATGGGATTGCAGCATACCTCACAATCTTCGACATAGACTTGTCTACCGTCGATAGGGTCTAGAATCATTGAAATTTCTTCCCAACAATAAGGACACTGAAAAAAATGCTCAAACATTAATCCCGCCATTAAAAGATTCGATTTGATCACTGATCGAGCCCCATTCTTCCATTTTAGTCTCTAATTCGGCCTTGAGTTCTTGATAGCGATCCATATATCCACTAGTCTTAACGAGTTCCTCATAACGTTCTAAAAGCTCGTGATCTTTAGCGGCGATTGCCTCCTCTAACTCCGTGATTCGCTTTTCAATAGAACCCAGTTTATTACTCAGAGTTTTTAGTTTCTTCTGATCAGCGTAGCTCATCTCATTAGAAGGCTTTTCTTCATCCTTGGTGTTTGCGGTTTGACTCTTAACAGTAGCCTTTTCAACTTCTCTAAAGTCATTCACCTTTCGCTGCTCCAAATAGAAATCAATATCTCCCAAATAGGGTTTCACTTTATGATCTCTAAATTCGAAAACCTGATCAGTAAGACCTTGTAAAAAATCACGATCGTGAGAAACAACCAGCAGTGTACCTCCAAAATTGAGAAGTGCACGCTTCAACACCTCTTTAGATTTAATATCTAAATGGTTGGTAGGTTCGTCCATTACGAGCACATTGAAAGGTTGTAATAAAAGTTTGGCAAGAGCGAGTCGATTACGCTCACCTCCCGATAACACTTTCACCTGTTTATCGACATCATCGCCTCCGAACAGAAATGAACCCAAGATGTCTCGAACTTGAGCTCGATTTGTTTCGTTCGCCGCATCGATCATAGTGTCCAATAGGGTTTTGTCACCGTCTAGGTACTCTGCTTGGTTTTGTGCAAAATATCCGATCTCAACGTTGTGTCCGAGTTTAAATTGTCCCTGATGCACTAACTCACCGACAATGATTTTGGCAAGGGTAGACTTCCCTTGACCGTTTTGACCCACAAAGGCGGTTCTCGATCCTCGTTCAAGAAGAAAAGAAACTTCATTGAGCACTAAAGATTCGCCATAAGACTTAGAAACCTTATCGAGTTCTAAGATCACTTTACCGGGTTGTTTCGATACCGGGAAACGAACGTTCATAACGGCCGTATCAGTGCCATCCACTTCGATTCGATCAATTTTGTCTAGCTTTTTGATCAAGGACTGAGCCATCGACGCCTTCGTTGCCTTAGCCCGAAATTTTTCGATTAATTTTTCGGTCTGTTGAATTTGCTTCTCTTGGTTCTTAAGCGCATTCATTTGCTGCTCTCTAATTTCGTCTCGAAGCGCTAAAAACTGTGTATAAGGCTTTTGATAATCGTAAATTCGACCTAAAGAAATTTCAATCGTTCGATTTGTTACATTATCCAAGAACATACGATCGTGAGATACGATCACCACTGCCCCCGGATACGAGTTCAAGAACGTCTCTAACCAAAGTATCGACTCGATATCTAGGTGGTTGGTAGGCTCATCTAGAAGTAAAACGTCATGCCTCTGAAGGAGTAATTTGGCAAGCTCGATTCTCATACGCCATCCCCCCGAAAAGGTGTCGGTTAAACGATCAAAGTCAGTTCGTTTAAACCCTAGGCCCTGCAAAACACGCTCTGTTTCTCCTTGATAGTTATAACCCCCTAGTATTTCATATCTCGTGTTCAAGTCACTCACCGCCACCATAAGATCGTGATACTCCTCACTTTCGTAATCGGTTCTTGTGGCCAATTCGTGATTAACACGATCCATCTCTCGCTCTACACTCTTTATTTCTGAAAACGCCTCATAGGATTCTTCTAAAACGGTTCGTCCCTGAACGAAGTCAATGTCTTGCTTTAAAACGCCAATGGTAATATTTCTATCGCAAGCAAGGGTACCTTCATCGAGGTCTAACTCCTTAGAAAGTACTTTGAGCATGGTCGATTTTCCGGCACCATTTTTACCAATTAAACCTACTCGGTCACCAGGACTGAGTTTATAACTAACTCCCTGAAACAAATAGGTGCCCGAAAATGAAACGGCGGCGTTGTGTAGATTTAACATGGGCGCAAAGATACCACATCAGCTTACAAAATAAAGCTAGGTAACACAGGTTACTTTCACAATTATCAGAGTCTTCTATCTTTGAATTACAAAGCGCAATACCATGTTTAAGAAGGGAACTAAACTCTATAGTATTTTCGGATCGAAATGCCCGAAATGTCATGGAGAAAGCATGTATAAAAATCCAAACCCATTTAATATCGCTAGGGTGTACGATATGCCCGAAAGATGTTCGAAGTGTGGAACAAAGTACAAAATCGAACCTTCATTTTTCTACGGAGCCATGTATGTTAGCTATGGGTTAGGCGTTGCCATCGCCGTGGCAGCCTTTATTACTAGTCGCTTCATTATTGGCACTAGCATGATCACGGCATTTTTAAACATTATCGGTTCTATCGTATTGCTAATGCCTGTAAATATGCGCTTGGCACGAAATATCTGGATTAACTTTTTTATCAGTTACGATCCTGAGGTGGCCAAAGCGGGCGAAAACGGTCAATAGAAATTTCTTCTGGCAAGGACTGCTTTTCTTCGATATGTTGAAGTAGCTGTTCTGAGGTAATTGGGCCAATCATAACTCCTCTCGACCCCATTCCGTTCAGCACATGAACATTTGAATAGTCTGGATGTGTACCCACTAAAGGTTTTCGATCGGTAACTGTAGGTCTTACCCCTGCCACATGATCGATCACTTCAAAGGGTAATTTCAAAAACTTCTGAAGCTTTTCAATGAGTTCTTGTTTCGAGGCTTCAGTCGGTATACTCGTCTTGTCCTTCCACTTGTAGGTCGCTCCTATTCGGTACAAATCGTCTCCTACTGGAATGATAAAAACCCCCGACTTAATCACTCTAGTTTCGTCTAGCCCCTTGCAACGAATAAGAAGTAACTCTCCCTTGGTACCATTCAGTGGTAAATAATTAAATAAAGGATTTTGCTTGAGTCCATAACCCTCGGCAAAAACAATGTGTTTTGCACGAAGCTCGCCATAACTAACCCCTTCGCTGAGTTGCAATCGATCATAATCAAATCGCTCCTCAAGTAGTTGATTCTGATTTTTCAAATAAGCCTTGTAAGCGGATCGAAGGAGTGCTGTATCTAATTTACCGGTTTCTAAAACCTCAGCTAGTTTAAAAGGCGCTTCGATACCTTCGTTGGTATTCACCTCGAAGCCGTCTTTCATAAAGCGCTCATATCCCCTCTTGTCTCGTGCCTCGTACCAAGCATTTTGCTCTGAAGGAGTGTTCAAAATTCGTAAAGTGGGTATTTTTTGGTCGATCTCAACGCCTAAGAAAGCCGTTAATTCTTCATAAAAAGGCATGGCGTAATCGAGCTGTTCAGCGGCATTATAGGCTAGGGTAAACCGTTTTAATACTAATGGGTTATACAACCCTCCGGCTACTTCTGATGCGCATTGGGATTCATCGCTGATCACTAAAAAAGATCGAAAACGGCGCCTTAGCTGTTCGGCCAAACAGATTCCCGCTAAGCCTGAGCCGACAATGATGTAATCGACTTCAGTAGCCAAAATTATTGTTGTTTTGTACTATCCTTTGAAGAAGACTCAACTTTTCTCTTCTTAAATAAGCCCTTTAGTCGTTGCTTGATGGATTGTTTTTCTTTAACAATTGAATCCGTTCCTTCGTTATTCTTTTTAAAAAATGGCAACTTTTTCAAAATACTTTCCCTTTCAATGGTATCGGTAATGATTTCATCAGGCATGAGGTTAAAATCAGGGAAAATAAACTCTTCGTTTAAACTTTCTATGTCATCCAGTTCATTCTCTGTTTGGTATATTTTTGCCTTAAACATTCTAGCTGTAAGGATTCTATCAAAAGATAAAGGAAAATTAGAGTTCAATTCATTAAAGGATGGAGTTGCCGCCAGAAGTGGCCTAGCATCTTCATACCAAACCCAAAACAATTCAACTAAATAGTCTTCATTATTTTGGGCATCTATTTCATCAATAAAATTGACATCTGGAGCTACAGGTGCTATTCCAAGTATACGATACCTAAGTTCAGATCTTCTTTTATCAAAATACCAAACTCCTTTTACTCTATATTGTTGAATATCGAATGCAGAAATATCTCTCTGATAAATATACGCCTCACTCAGTTCCTTCCCTTGATTTAAAATATCGTAACCTGCTGCAGTGGTATCTCTTTTTTGAATAGCTGGCAGAAGGTCTTCAATATTTCTACGGTCCTCGAAGAAAGAATCGGCATAGGCTTTAATACTATCTTTTTTAATAGCTTTTAATAGGGTATAATAAAGAGATTTCTTGCTAGTCCTTATAGTATCGGTAGGGTAATATAAGTTTTTGTTCTCTTCTTCTCTTAAATCTATTTTTTCCCAAACTACTTTAGACCATAAAATCGATCTATTCGCTAAGTCTTTATATTCTATAAAAAACGGATTATCGGAAGAAGGTAACGACTTCGAATTTGAATCTGGAAGACTAAAAATACGATTCTTATCCTGAGCATTAGTAGGAACTAATGTTCCAAGAAAAATTAGTAATAGAAAAAATCGACCTGTTCCCATCAACTTTTAATTAATAACCTCAACAATGACTGCAGTAGCAGGCTTAAGGAAGTAAGATTCGCCGATAGGTTTTGTTTTAATTTCAAAGATTTGGATAATATCCCCTCTAG
>Ga0255770_10004918_pt1 | contig 11121 bp, 11 predicted proteins | sample 071ome_22_FD_179968 | JGI IMG/M metagenome (GOLD analysis project Ga0255770, IMG submission 179968) | Coastal salt marsh microbial communities from the Groves Creek Marsh, Skidaway Island, Georgia - 071404AT metaG (version 2) | ecosystem: Environmental > Aquatic > Marine > Intertidal zone >... | reverse complement strand
AAAAAATTAATTTTTTCTAAATAATTATTATTGTAACGTTTTTTTATGGATGAGAGATCATAATTTTTTATTCATTTTTTTTTTTTTTTTGAAAAAAAATTTATTTTTTTTTTTTTTTTTTTTTTTTTGGTCGTAGGGAGTAGGTATAGCACATTGTAATTTTTACACGATTGCAATTTTATTCTCATCAGTATATCTCTTTACAGACTAATTAGTTAGCTTTATGCCATAAAATTGCTATACAGATGAAGAAAATCTCATTAGGAGGGTTTCTAATACTCTTTTTTACGGTCAACTCTTGTATAGATCCTTATCCTCCAGAGTTTGATTTTATTGAAGGTCTTTATGTAATAGACGGCTTAGCTTCTACTGTAGAAGGCACCACCTATGTTACCATTCGTAAAACATATATTGAATACGGCAAATACAAAGCTAACTTTGTTGAAGGTTGTCAGGTTCGTTTAATCAATGCTGTGACAAAGGAGGAAATAGTACTTACAGAAAAGGCTCAAAATTATTTACCTCCAGAAAATTTTAAGGTAACTCCCGGCAGTTCTTGGATGGTTGAAGTTCAAACGCCCGAAGGAAAACGCTTTGTTTCTGATCCAGAAAAGGCACCCGGATCGGTTCGTGTAAACGATATCAGCGAACAATACAATCCTGAAATGATTTATGATGAGGGAATCAATAAATACATTCCAGGACATGAAATTCGCATCAATTTTGATGATCCTAATGAAGAAAAGAATTTTTATTATTATCAATACAGGGCCTATGAGAAAGCGCAATATTGCGCCCTTTGTGATAACAGTGTGTTGCGCAATGGAAAATGTGTTTCTTTTACGCCCTCTAGAAGAACGCGAGACTACTATACGTATTCTTGTTCCAGTCCATGTTGGAATATTACCTACAATGAGGACGTTACCATTTACGACGATGTTTTCTCAAACGGGAAGTCAATCAATAACCTCTTAGTGGCAAAAGTTCCTCTCTATTCTAGACAAGATGTTTTGGTGGAAATACTACAACTCAATATTACTGCAGAGGCACATGCTTATTTCAAAACCTTAAAAGATATAGTTGATAATAACAGCGGATTTAATGCACCACTTCCAACGGCCTTAACCGGTAATTTTTATAACAACCAAAACAACGAAGAAGCTGTTTTGGGCCGATTTACAGTGGCGGCATCTAGTTATCGTTCAATATCCATTAAAAGAGGAAAAATTGCAGAAACTCCTGCGGCCTATTTTAAATCCCTACAACCTGAAATGTATGGAGACCCATTGCCGGCTCCTTTGACCTATGACGCTCCTTGTCAAGAAAACAGAAATCAAACCGCAAAATCTCCCTTAGGATGGATAATAGAATAGGCTCTTTAGGTTTTACAAAAATCGTCCTGTTGGTTTTCTTTTCCTTTCAATTTGGAATTGCGCAACAATATGCTTTGACCCTATCTGTTGTAGATCAAGAAAATAACCAGCCCATAGAAGGCCTAACGGTTTTAATTGAAGAATGTCAATGTGGAGGAATTACCAATACAAGTGGGTTGTTTTTTAAGCGTTTAGAGGCAGGGGTCTATACCCTAACCCTGACCTATTTGGGTTTTAAAAATGTTAAGCAGACTGTTTCTTTACAAAAAAACACAGAGGTCTTTGTTGCTATGGAAGTAGAGGAGGAGCAGCTTTCGGAGATTGTTGTCTTAGCCAAAAACAATAATAAAAACGTCGAAAGCACTCAAATGGGAGTTTTTGAACTAAACGCAAGAGAGCTCATCAAAATTCCTACGGCACTTGGAGAGTTTGATGTGTTGCGGAGCATGTCAATGCTATCGGGGGTAAGCAATACAGGTGATGTGAGCAATGGCATTTCAATACGAGGAGGTTCTTTAGATCAAAATCTTCTGTTATTTGATAGCGCACCGGTTTTCAATCCCACACACCTATTTGGGCTATTTTCGGTTTTTACCCCCGATGTCATATCAAGAGTTAATATATACAGAGCTAATATTCCAGCTAAATACGGTGGACGAATGGCTTCAGTGGTTGACATTAAAGTGCAAAACCCCTATACTGATCAATTTCAGTTGGAGGGAGGCATTGGCGTTTTGTCTAGTCGCTTAAAACTGTCTACGCCCTTAATTGCCGATAAGCTCATGTTTTTGGCTGGAGGTAGAGTGGGTTTTACCGATTTTCTGTTTCCCCTTCTTGTACCACGTTTAAAAGAGACAAAAGCTAGTTTTTCAGATGCCACACTCAAATTGCTTTATATCCCCAATGAAAAGAACCAATTGACCTATACGCATTTTAGAACTCGAGATTTTTATCAATTGGATTTGATTTCTTCCATAGAAAATATTATCGCTTCAGCCAATCAATATGATTTTTCTACCCTTAACCACACCTTACGCTGGTTACACAGTTTTGATGAAGCCAAACATTTAGTGGGTACCGCTGTTTTGAGCAATTATCAACCCAAAAACTTATTTCCTGAGGTCAATAGTAGCAATACAATAGAATATCAATCGAATATTCAATATGCTAGTGTAGATCTTGAATTTAAAAACAAGCTTTCTGAACAGTTAGATTATTATGCTGGTTTTCAATGGAATCGTTATCAAATCAATCCAGGAGAATTAAATCCAGGTAGCAGCAACTCCATAAACCCAACTTTTTTAACCCTAGAAAATGGTCAAGAACGTTCTCTTTATGGCAATGTTACTTTCAATACTAAGCAAAATATTTCTTTTTCAGCAGGAATTCGCTTAACCCAATTTGCTTTAATGGGGCCCTATGAAACAGCAAATTATTCAGCAGATGGAAATGTGGAAAGCATACAGTCTTTTGCATCAAATGATCAAGTGGTTTCCTATTTTTTTCCGGAACCTCGATTAGGTATGACGCTTAAATTGAACGAAACGAGTTCGTTAAAAGCAAGTTATGCCAGCACCTATCAGTTTATTCAAAACATTTATAATACGACAACCCCTTTACCTACATCCCGTTGGAAAATGTCAGATCAAACCATTTTGCCTCAAAAAAATAATGCCTACAGCATTGGATGGTATAAAAATAGAGCAGTACAAAGTATTGAGTTTTCCGCAGAGGCCTATTACCGGCTAACTGAAAACAACCTTACCTATAAACCAGGAGCTGATTTTTTTCTTTCTGAATTTATAGAAAATGAAGTGCTTCAGGCAGATGGAAAAGCCTATGGCATAGAATTAAATTGGAGAAAAACATCGGGAAAAGTAAATGGATTTTTAAATTATACTTGGTCCAGAAGTTTACTGCAAACGAATGAAGAAAATTTTAAAGATCGCATCAATAACAATACATGGTTCTCTTCAGATTTTGACCGTCCTCACACACTCAATGCCAGTTTGAATTTTGACGGAGATTCCTTTAATTCTTTTAGTTTTAATTTTATTGCCCAAACCGGAAGACCCTATACCATTGCTAATGGCGTTATTGAACAGGGCAATTTGACCATTCCTATTTTTCTGAACCGCAACAATGCCCGTTTGCCTTTTTATCACCGATTGGATTTTTCATGGAAAGTGGCCTATCGAAAAGATCCCAACAAACGCTATAAAGGCGATTGGAACTTTACTATTTATAATTTATATGGAAGAAAAAATCCTTTCAATATTTATTATGCCCAACGAAACGGCTCTGAAAATGGAGAAATATTTTTAGGAAGCCCATTGGGTTCTTATGAATTGTCGGTTTTAAGAGGGGCATTACTATCGTTAACTTATAATTTTAAATTTCAATAGGTTAGCTTGTTAAGCTTTAATTTATTTTTAAATATCTAAATTCTCAAGATATATAGAAATGTGTCTTCGCATTGGACTTGTAGGTCCCATTCCTAGGGACACCATCACTATCCATAGGGGAGAAGAAATTGAGAAATATGGATGTATAACGCATCCGGCCATTGGACTAAGCAAACTTCTTTGATCCCCATGATCGTGTAGTGCCAGTGGCTCATATTCATGAAGTGGACAAAAACGCAATCGTTAAACTCTTAGGCGCTTGTAAGAATATTGACTTGCACCACATTTCATCAGTGCACAACCAAGGGGCTGTAGTGGAATTAGTGTTTCTATATCAAAACGATAGAGAAGAATCTCAAACCGGTACCATGCGACCTATTGGACCAACAGATGTGCTCGATGCCGATTGTTCCATCTACAATTGTGTGCCCACAACCGATTATGAAGTGCCTTTAGAGACCCTCCTATCTATTCAACAAGACTCAGACGTTTTGGAGTCCCGTTTTTAGCAGCCTAATATGCCAATTTGCTTGGAGCTATGTGCACCCAGGCTAAAACTTTTAACGTATTCCAAAACTTTGGAATGACAGAAAATTTACGATCTTCTTACCATGAGCCGAATCCTTCTTCGTTAAAATTTCTTTCGGTTATTAGGTTGTTAAAGTTGGGATTAGCGGGTTCTGGCTTGCGATAGTATTTTTTTCTCAAAGGCTATATCATCTTCTAAAATATCAAAAAATGATTCCAAAAAATCTTTCATACTTTTGAATTCTTTAGGATCAGAAAATGCATCTTCAAATGAAGATACAATATTGAACAAGGTTTCTTTTTTAGCTAAATATTCTTGTCTCACTAAATCAAAATACTGTCGCTCTCGTTTAAAGCCTCTGTATTTTCTATCCTTCACAGAATCAATACCCAAAGTTTGATTGACCACTGCATAGCTTGGATTTACCCAACCCGACATATCAAAATCGTAGGGGAGTGGAATAATTTCTTTATCCACAAATAACAATTTTCCATTGTGTTGATAAACCATTGAAAAATCAGTATTACCAATTAAAAATTGAAAAAAGGCATTTTGGATTGAGGTTATATGTTGCATGCCCTGTGGCGGAATAAAACGCTCAAATACTTTACCATCATGCCGTTTGGCTACTCGTTTGTCGTCTTCAATTAAAAAGCCCTCCAGATTAAATTCAACCGTCTTTTTTTTCTTTTGTTCGCTGAATTGAATGTTTACTCTTCTCGTTTTAAAGTGATAGGGGGATATCTGTTCGTAAATTTTATAGGCGATAAACTCTTGTAAAACATTATCGTTGTTTTCACTTTCTATTTTGCACGGAAGCACCAATTTCATGCTTTTATTTCCATCGAACAGTGTGCCAGTGTAATCTTTCTTTTTAAGTTTCATTTTAACCGGAGGGAAATAACATTGATTTCGTCTAAAATTACCTCTAGCTCTTAGGTCTACTTGAATGTCTTTCCATTTTCCTTCTTCTAAATAAGCCATAGAAGTGTTAATGAATACCGAATCGTTTGTGTTTTTATTCAATTCTTTATTGGAATAGCTTAATTTAATTTCTAAGGGAGCTTGCTCTTTAAAAAGTTGATCAGAGGGTTGTTCAATCTGCCCCAAAAGGAGGCCTGTACACAACAAAGCAAGTGTAATGGGCAATGTTTTATTCATTTCTAAATTAATTTAGTAAATAGCTCTAAACTACTATTTTTTATTTAAATCTTTTTCCTTGGGCCTAATTATTCTTTAAACCATCTTAGAAAAATATTGAATATCATGGGGTACTGTTTTGCTTAAGAATGATGCTTGATTTTTTGATAACATAGCATTTTTAAGATTAAATTAGACTTAAGTATCAAAAATAAAGGATAGGATTGCCAGACCATATGATTAATATCAGGTTTAGTGTTTTAATGCCAGTATCTTCTCCATTAATCATTAACAGTTTGGTTTACCAAAGACCATTTGTTGTTTTAGTTCCCTATAAAATAGTCTTAATTTTTAAGTCATAGTAGTTCAAAAAAAAGCAAAAAAGCCAGTTTTGCTCTGGCTTAAAAAAATGGTTTGACCTAAGCTGGAGGTTCTTTTTTAAGAAGTATTTTATTTTTTAAAAAAAATTATAATTTTGTAAAATGTCTCGGCGTATTATCCATTATGAATTCCCTGAGGGTGTGGCCACTGTCTTCATTGACGGCAAACGCTATAATCGTGCAGAGTTTGAAAAAGCAAAGGCTCTAGAGATTAGACGCGGAAAAAGAGGGCGTTTCACCAAAGTGACGATTTAATCTACCCTCCTCTCTTTCTAAATTTGTGTTTTTTTAAATATTGTGATTGTTGACCCGTAATCCATACTCATAGTTTTTTGTATATTCATAACAATAAAAAAAAACTATTGCTATGCGTTTTTTAGAAAAATATTACCCGATACTACTGGCTTTTTTTAGCTTTTGGTATTCCATTTACTTATGGTTTAGTGGGGAACAATTAGAAGGGCTCTATGTGGGGCTATGGCCAGTGACCATTTTGGCTTTTGCCATTGCCATTAGACAAAGAAGAAACGACGATAAAAACACTTCCCTATGAATAATCAAATTATGTTTGGAATTGGGTTGGTCATTTTTGTCATCTATCTCTATTTTTTATTGTCTATCATTAGAAAGCAAAATAAAAACAAGGGCAACAGACCTTTTCATGCTGTAGACTCAAACGATTTTGATGGCATGGGCAATCAAGGGAGAATACCCAATAAGAAACCCAAGAACCGAGCAGTATAAAGCAGTCTTCTGCGGTTTTTATTGGGCTCGTTAAAAAGACAAACCAAAGCCAATGTTGCCAATGAGCAGTCCATTGGTGCCAATTCCAGGAATGGCAGGGATCTCTTCAGTAAATTGTTCTGTAATACCGTTAGATGTTGCCGTAAAGCTGAGCTGATCTGGAATAGATCCAATACCATAGCCCACCTCAAATCTAAAAAAGAAGGTGCCACCGCTTTTAAGTCCTAATTTCACATTGAAGGTGTTGAGCGCTAAATCGGTGCTGCCTTCGCCCGAAGCGGTAACTCCATTTTCTGAAAAAACAAGATCGGTAAATAATACATCTGCGTTCATTTGGGCACTTCCTAGTCCGATGAAAAAGCCTTTTCCTTTATCCTTAAAATAAAGGTTTGCGCCAAACTCACTGTAGCTAAGTGAAGATTCAGAGTTCTCTACATTAACCGAAAAGTTACTGTAATCAAAATAGGGCGCAATGCGGTTTTGCAATAAAGGAAGTACCACCTCTACCGTTCCACCGGCTAGGTTGGGAATTCCAAGTTTGGCGCCCACAGAAATTCGTTTCACTTTTTGAACCGGATCATCTATTGCCAAAGAATCCTCAGTGTTTAAGTCTTGAGCTAAAAGTGTAGCTGAGCAAATAAATAAGGATAGGAGGTATAAATATTTCATCTTATTCTCGTTTATTGTTAAATTATTCTAGTCCTTTTAATAAAATTCGATCTTCTCTGTTGGCGAGTTCCCATGCTGTGTGAAAAATCAACTGCGCTCGTTTGGATAACATAGCGTAGTCAATTTTATCAGGAGTGTCAGTTGGCTTGTGATAATCCTCATGAGTGCCATTGAAATAAAAGATGATCGGAATATTTTTTTTAGCAAAATTGTAGTGGTCACTTCTGTAATAAAAGCGGTTTGGATCGTTGTCATCATTATATTTATAATCCAATTTGAGTTGGCTATATTTTGCATTGGTCGCTTCAGACACATCATGCAGTTCTTGGCTGAGTTTGTCAGAGCCAATCAAATAGATGTAGTTTGGATCTTTATCTTCTCGCTTGGGGTCAAGTCGCCCCACCATATCAACGTTTAGATTAGCTACTGCATTTTCTAGGGGTAGGAGAGGGTGTTCTACATAGTGTTTAGATCCTAACAGTCCTTTTTCTTCACCGCTCACATGCAAAAACACAATCGATCTTTTAGGACCATGGCCAGCAGCAACCGCAGTTTGAAAGGCTTCGGCAATTTCTAGCAAAGCTACATTTCCAGAGCCATCATCATCAGCTCCATTATTGATTTCTCCATCATGTGTGCCAATGTGGTCTAAGTGAGCGGAAAGGATAATATATTCTTCCGGTTTTTCACTCCCGGGAATAATAGCTGCTACATTTTCGGTAGCAATCATTTTATTGTTCAATTCTAACTCAAACGGCTGAAAATAGTTTTCAGTTCCCTCAACAGGGGCAATATTTTGATTTTCGTAGAAGCTTCTTAAAAAATCAGCAGCAATTTTTTGACCTTTTGTGCCTGTTTCTCTACCTGCAAAATAATCTGAAGCATAAACGTAGAGCAATTCTTTTAGCTCTTTATCGGTGATACTCGCTGCATATAGCTCAGGGTCGTATTGCGCCGATACTGAGGAAAAAATACTAAATGTAAATAATAGGGAGGGGATTAAGTATAAACTGTTCTTCATGTTAGATTTTTTTTACAATTTATAAAAAATGAACATAGAATACCTAGTCAAGATGCTTTTTAGTTTTTAACAAGAATATGGTCCGCCAAATTCTTTTTTTGGATTCTATTTTTACTAAAACAGTCTTTTTACTGATAAAAGAAACTTATTTTTAACTTCCTTATGTGGCATTTTGATGTTTTAGTTACTTTTTTAGTTGCCTCAGTAGGGCTAACCTTGGCTCCGGGACCGGATATACTCTATGTGCTCTCCCAAAGCCTTTCGTTTGGATGGCAGAAAGGGTTTACAGTTGCTTTAGGCTTGGTTTCAGGTCTAATTCTCCACACCTTAGGGGTCGCTCTTGGTTTGGGCTTTCTAATAGAACACTATCCTGTTGTTTTCACCCTAATCAAATTTAGTGGAGCTGCTTACTTACTCTATCTAGCCTATACTTCATGGGTCGAAAAAAGAACTATTTCTCAGGCCAATCAATCGAATCAACCCACCAAAAAAGATTTTATGACCGGATTTGTTATGAATGTATCCAATCCCAAAGTAAGTCTTTTCTTCTTAGGCTTTTTTCCTGCTTTTCGGTTTCATGACAGTTGGCCTATGCCCCTACAATTTACTTTATTAGGATTTATATTCATGCTGCAGGCGCTGCTAATCTTTTTTGGGGTCTCCTTTTTTTCAGGGCGTTTCAAATCCTCTTTCTTCACTCCTAAACGCTCTTTTAATTGGAATAAAATGCAAGCTGTTTTTTTGATGGCAATTGCCATACTCTTACTTTTATCCTAAATAGCGACCTTGAATAAAAAAGTAAAGCTTATTGAATGTCCACGAGATGCCCTGCAGGGGTTTAGCCATTGGGTGCCCTCCGCTCAAAAAGTGGCCTACTACCAAAGTTTACTTAAAGTGGGTTTTGACACCCTTGACTGTGTGAGTTTTGTTTCTCCCAAAGCCATACCGCAAATGGCTGATTCTGCTCAAGTGCTTCATCAATTAGACCTCAGCAACACCTCCACTAAACTTTTGGCCATTGTGGCCAATGAACGGGGCGCTCGAGAAGCCTGTGCGCATGAAAAAATAACCTATTTGGGCTATCCTTTTTCTATTTCGGAAAACTTTCAAATTAGAAACACCAACAAAACAATAGCAGAATCTGTCATTATTTTACAACGTATAATAGCCCTAGCAGCACAACACGGCAAAGAGGTGGTGGTTTATCTATCAATGGGTTTTGGCAATCCTTATGGCGATCCTTGGAATACCGCCATAATGGAAGCTTGGGTAGCAAAAATAGTAGGGTTTGGAGTAAACATTATTTCACTATCCGACACCCTAGGCATGGCAAAGCCAGAGCGAATAGACAGCCTCTTTAGTCATTTGACTAAGGCTTATACAGATATAGAATTTGGTGCCCATTTTCATACCACCACAGAAACTTGGTTTGAAAAAGTAAACGCCGCATTTTTAGCTGGATGCTCTCGTTTTGATGGAACTATTAAGGGCAGGGGAGGTTGCCCTATGGCGCAAAATGAATTAGTGGGCAACATGCCCACAGAACGTCTCATTTCTTATTTCACAGCCCAACAATGCGAGCTGGCACTTTCTAACCTTGCGTTTGAGTCGGCCTACAACCAATCGCACACCCTTTTTAGCTAAGGGAAAGCAGTATCCAATTTAAATTCAAGGCGAAAAGGCATCCAAGCTGATTTTCTTCTTATATTTGCATGCAATTAATCGTTAAATTAATTGCAGCATGGATTCCAACAAATTTTTCGGGCAAGGTCTCACCTATGAAGACGTATTACTAATTCCAGATTATTCTGAAGTATTACCTCGTGAAGTCGATATTCGGTCTCGATTTAGCCGCAATATTGGACTAAATACCCCCATTATTTCTGCTGCAATGGATACGGTTACCGAGAGCAAAATGGCCATTGCCATTGCCCGCGAAGGAGGCATAGGGGTCATTCATAAAAACATGACCATAGAAGAGCAGGCCAATGAAGTACGTATGGTGAAGCGCTCTGAGTCAGGCATGATTTTAGACCCTGTAACCTTATTGCATACCGCTACTATTCATGAGGCGGAACAAAACATGAACCAATATAAGATCGGTGGTATTCCTATTGTTGACGAACAAAAAAAGTTAGTGGGTATTGTCACCAATCGCGATTTGCGCTTTGAAAACAAAGACAATCGCTCTATAAAAGAGGTGATGACCGCCCAAAATCTCATTACTGTTGAAGAAGGTACTTCACTTCAAGATGCCGAAGCCATTCTTCAAAAACATAAAATTGAGAAATTACCGGTGGTTAATAAAGAAAATGTTTTGGTGGGCCTCATCACTTTTAGAGATATTTCAAAACATTCAAAAAAACCCAATGCCAATAAGGATAATTACGGAAGATTGTGTGTTGCAGCTGCCATTGGCGTGACGGCCGATGCCTTTGAACGGGTCAAGCGATTGAATGAGGCCGGAGTTGATGCCGTGGTGATTGATACGGCTCACGGGCATTCTAAGGGTGTGGCTGGCGTGTTTAAAGAAATACGAAATGGTTTTCCTGATTTAGACATCATTGTAGGCAATATTGCTACTGTTGAAGCAGCCAAATATTTACTGGATTTAGGGGCAGATGCCCTAAAAGTAGGTATTGGCCCAGGCTCTATTTGTACTACTCGTATTATTGCTGGAGTGGGTTTTCCTCAGTTATCAGCTCTAATGGAAGTGCGCAAAGCCATACAAAATGCTGAAGTGCCAATCATTGCCGACGGGGGAATTAAATATACCGGCGACATACCCAAAGCCATTGCAGCAGGCGCTGATGCTGTTATGTTAGGGTCTCTTTTAGCTGGTACCAAAGAATCGCCCGGA
>Ga0255770_10004909_pt1 | contig 11132 bp, 19 predicted proteins | sample 071ome_22_FD_179968 | JGI IMG/M metagenome (GOLD analysis project Ga0255770, IMG submission 179968) | Coastal salt marsh microbial communities from the Groves Creek Marsh, Skidaway Island, Georgia - 071404AT metaG (version 2) | ecosystem: Environmental > Aquatic > Marine > Intertidal zone >... | reverse complement strand
GTCAAACTGACTAGGGTGTTTAATATCCATTATTCGTCCCATCCTTTAATCATTAGCCAAAAAAACAATAACCCAGCTACACCTAATCCTGCAATTAACTCAACTAACGTAATCATCTTTTACCTTCTTAGCAATAGTCTTATGAATGCCAGGATTTACTCTTAATACATGCGGCATCATTTCGTGTCTAATATAGTTTCTAGTATAGCATGTATCTGCATTGCTGTCATCCTCTAAATAAGGGACATTGTGCATTGCAGCCCATAATTCAAAATCTCGTTTGCGTGTGAGACGGAACGGACGAATAACGTTATTACGATGATAAGGAATAATCTTTCCTGTACCGTGCATACTTGACCATACCCATGTCTCTACACAGTCGTCTAAGTGATGACAGGTAATTACAGGTAGATGATGTTGCGAGAACATATCAATCCATTTGTAGCGTTCTTCCCTCCACCACTCTTCTTTGCTCATGTCTTTAGGTTTAGTGCCTTTGGCAATACCACGGATTTGAAACGGTAGATTATATTTCATAATATAGCGTCTTACTAGATCTTCTGCTCGTTCACCGTATTCTGTTCCGTGATTAAAATAAAAAACCTCTACTTCATGGTTACGACGAAGAAAATCTAATGTTGCCATTGAGTCTACGCCACCACTTACAGCAAGCATAACTTTTCTAGGAATTTTACCTTGAATCTTAATCATTAAACTACCAATCTTGTTAGTGCTACACTGTCAATGCTAACCAATAGAACATAGTTTGCTACCATACCTGTTGATTTACGTGTCCAAGCCGCCCATGCAAATATTGCACATTGGAATATAAACAAAGGATATAGTATTAAGAAGGGAGGATTAGGAACTGTTAACATCATAGTTACTGCACATGTAATACTCAAAAACCAAGCAAGTATTTCAAGTGCGCATCTATAAGGGTTTTCGTTCCAATCTTCACGTATATATTTTATAACTCCTTTTATAAAAGATTTCATACATCCTCGTCAATAGCATTCCATTTAAGGATTTCAATTTCGCCGTCTGCATTTCTTTTGTGACGTAAAAAGCCGCCTTCTATAAGTGTGTCAATAGTTTTGCTACTCGCATCAATATAGGTTGATTTTAACATTAAGAAATATGTTGCAAATGAACCTGCAAAATATGCTCCAAATAACCACAATACATTTTCTGTAAACATTATGCTACCTCTGCCTTAAAATTGTGTCGGCCCCAGCCGCTGTACTTACTTGCTGAACCAAATTTCATATAGCATTGATCTTCAGCAGTCTTTGTTGAAACACATTTAACTGTGTCAATGTACTTTGTTCTTTCACCTTTTTCATTTACAAGGTATACGTGATAATATCGAAACATAATTAGACCTTATACAACTTAACATAGTTTAGACGAGTTTCGTTTGCATCAAACAAACGATTCTTTGTGTGTGCTTTCACCTTAGCTTTAATACGTTTGCGATCACCCACTCCATGATCAAACTTATTCATGAAGCTAACTAAGTTGCCTTCTGTTGTGACAGCAACATAGTTATATGACTCCCACTGTGAGCTATAACGCTTGTCAAGGATTTCAATCACATCGTCAATTTTATCACCTACAGGCTCAATGTGCTTGCTGTCACGATACTCAACACGAATAGTTTTCTTTAGTCCGCTTTCGTGTTGATCACGTTTGATAAACTCTGGAGCAAAAGCAATACGACCCATGCCCATGACCTTAACTTCGTCTTGCGACAGTTCTGTAACCATATCACGTTTGAAATCATCTAGATCAGCAAGTCCAAGCATTACATAACGCTTCATCCACTTGAGTGCTTCTTGCACACTAGCGTAATCTTCTTCTGTAGGTTCAAACATTTCAAAGTCTGTAGGAAGATACTGTGCATCACTCATATTCAGTTTCTTAGTCCAATAGTAACGCACAAGACTCTTGTTGTTAAACTGTGTCTTGTTTTCTTCGCAACTAAAGCGACGAGTGTCTTTGATATAAGTTTCACCGTTGATGCGATATGCTGCATATGCGACAGCAAGTGCGTCCGCTAGTTTAACAGTTTTCGGAGGAACAAACGAGTGTGTGTTGCCTGCAATTGTAATGCTAGGAGTTTTCTTTGCCCAACCAATTGGATTGTAATTTGTCGTTGATGACATATTGTGTGCCTCTGTATTTGCCTAAGTATTAAAAATAGTATAGCTTCAAGAGACACACTTGTCAACCATTATTCAAATAATTCTTCAAAAATTTCTTCGTTTATTTGAGGTTTTTCCATGCCCGGATGACGCACTTTTGAAGTATCTTTTGGAATCTTTTGATATATTTCTAAGGGTACAAAGAATCGGTCCATAACACCTTTAATTCTTTGCCAATCAGATCCTAGATCATTTCCTTGGAAATCTGTAGTTACATAGTTGCCAACTTGTTTATGAAACAAATCAAACATATCTTGTGGAGTATAACCAAATTTCTTACACTGCGCTTCTACTATTTCTAGTTGTACAACAGGACGACAGCGTTGAATAGTTTGTAGAGCACCTTTGAGAATTGGGTATTCATATCCTTCGCAATCTACTTTGATTGCATCAACATCTTCAAAGTTATAACTGTCTAGTGTGTTAACTGTAACATCATAAACTTCGTATTTTGTTTTTTGCTTGCGTTCTTCTGTAAGAATACAGTTGTGTCCTACATTATTAGGATGGTCTTCCATTTGAAAACTGCCAGCAACATCACCTAGTCCTACATTGTGCAAATGTACATCAGCACCCATTGTCAAACTTGCAAATGTTTTGTCAGGAAATTTATACCAACCATCTGCATGATCAGGATCATGTTCGCTCATTACCTTTTGACTGTTGTAGTAACGTCCTTTAAGTTCTACGTGTTGATTAAGTTCTACATTTGCTTCTGCTAGTGCAAATGTGCTTGGTGTAGGTTCAAAACCGTGAACTGTTTCGGCCCATGTAGCATACTCCATTGTGTTGTTAGCAACGTTCATTCCTACGTCAACAATAGTACGTGCATTAGGAACACACTTGCGTAACCATTTTAAATTTCTGCCTTGGTATGGACCGTTTTCTCTTGCAAAACGTTGTACATACAGTGCGTCATCTTTCCACACCCAATACAAACGACCCATGCGATTGTGTATTAGTTCTTTTGTAGTATCTGCCTGTAATTGAGGATATAATGTTTTAAAATGATTAATATCCCATTCTTGCCATTTATAATTTTTCATGCCTTTTTCCATCTGTCTTTAAACTTGTCAGGATAAAAGTTTGTAGCAATTTCTGCTGCATCATTCCTAACAAGAATATCTAAGTTCGTATCGTTTAGAACTGGGCTTGTACTGCTCTTAGGTTCTTTCATATACGTACTATTATATATTTCTTCTTTAAAAGTGTCAAGTTGAATCCGGCTTAAGTTTTCTAACTTAGCTCTAAATTCTTGGAAATAAGCATTTCGATTCCAGCGGTTACTGTTAACTTCTTGGATTGTGCAGTTTGTAACTTCTTCAAAACCGTCGTCTGTAAACTGTAGGACATTTGCACCTACATTTGCATAACGCCAGAACGGAGCAATATTATTATTTAAATTGTCGCCGCCGTCTTTGCGTTCAGTATTATGCACGGTTACAACAAGACTGTGATCAACAACAAACCGTACCATGCTAAGAGGATCAATTTTGTTGTTGCTTAAAATTTTGTTTAGTAATAATATCTTGATGTTATTTACTTGAAAGTTGTGCTCACAATGGAAACCGCCTTCTTTGGTATGAAACTCATTTGTTGTCAGGCCGCCTAAGCCTAGCCTCTGCATTTCTAATAGAGCACGACCTGTAATCAAATCGGCACCACTGTTGCCTGTTTTCTGTGTTGTATTTAAAACATCACTTTGTGTTTCGCGAATACAAAACCCTAGTGCATTGTAGTTTTCATTACTAGCAGTCTTGTATCCTTCTCCAGCACTTGATCCGCCCATAAAGTGATGTTTGAACCAATGGTATTGGTTTAGTTCTTCTATGTCTTTTGTGTTTACAGCATTAGCAAACGAACGTAAATCACTCGCTAAAAAATGTAAACGCAGTCCCCACTTGCAAGCTTTTTCAATTTGCTTATCTACATCTTGGTTTAAGAATTTTACGATATTCATATTGTCTCCTTCAGCATCTTAACAATATTCTCATATCGATGAATATCTTCGTGTGTTGCGTTATTTTTAAGTGTATTACATTTGTTGCAAATTATCCAAAAGTTTTCAATACTATCTACGCCGCCTTTGCTTCGTGGAATCTTGTGATCAGTACTAGGAGTATTTTCATCTAGTTTGCCTTTGTTGTTTTTACCAATACCGTAGTCTAGTTTACTTCCACAACAACTACATGTTTCTTCACACAGTGCAAGATAAGGTTCGTACTCTACACCCCATTTTTGAGAATTAGTCCATGCCCATACTACTCTTAGATCACCAGTTTCGCAAACTTTGCGATATAAATCTCTCGTTAAATAAGTTCCAGGATCGTATTTTTTATACATCGTCTTCGTCCCACTCAACTAATGGCATGTCAATATCAAAGGGTTTGTCTACAAGTGTCGTTTGATAAGTTTTGTTATACACATCAATCAAACCACTTGCTACTTTTTCTTTAACGCCCATACCTTTATAGTTAGTAGGATATGCTTGTACAAATTCTTCCTTAATGTCTAAGTGTAGTCTGTCTGCACTTTCAAAAAACCCTGCGGCACAACTAAACAAGTCGTCAAATGTTTCTTCGTCGTATACGCCAGCCTGCTCCATTAGCTCTTTGACTTTTAAAAAGCCCATCATTGTCGCAGTCTTAATATTCTCATTAGGCCAATATAATCGATATTTGCTTAGAACTTCGTAAACTGCATCATTACCATAATCTTCTACAGAATTATATAAATCTGTCATGTGTGTAATAGATCCAGGACGGCTAATTTTATATCCAGTTTCGCAATTTGCTTTTTGAACTGTTTCCTCAATTGCAATAGCATCTGCGTAACCCATTTTGCAATGTTGTTCGTGTATAAAATATTTTGCCATAGGCTGTTGATCAGTATTCAATGCTAGTAGCATTTCTGATTCTACATTCTCGTCATCGCTCTCAACGTAAAACATAGGAATAGGTGCATCAGGATACATACTTACATAAGCAATTAAATGTTGCTGACCGTCTGCTAGATGATAAAACCCTGCACTATCTTTACGTGCTTGGCCTGGAGTCATCACATAAGTTTTCCACTTACCTGCAAGTTTCTTAATATGTACAGGTTCTGGATAACGTTGACGATCATAATTGATAAGTACATTTTCAGAACTTACCCATGCAAACTTTAATGTAGTTTGCGGATCATCATTTTTTAGTTTAAGTTTACCTGTTCGTTGCGTTACTAAACGTGCAACTTTTTTGATAGGTACATTACGATTTTTACGTCCTTCTGAAGGATCAAAAGGTGCTAAGGTTAGTTTTGTTTTTGACATCATTACACTCCGTGTCTTTGTCGTTGCGTTATATAGTTAATATAGCATTAATAATCACATATGTCAACCATTAATGTCATATGTCCATTTGTATTTTCCAAGATCGTTTGCTTCGCAATATTGGATAAACAATCCTGCTTCTCTACCATGTGCTTCGATTTCCCAAGGACTGTCCCAGTAGTTTAGATTATTGCTCATCCACTTACCTTGCCAGCGATGCTTTGCGTTTCTTGCACCTACGTAAAGCTCACCTCTAGCATACTGTTTGACATGCACAAGTTCGTGTGCAAGAACTTCTAAAAGTCTACGTAGTTTCATGCCTTTATGCAATTCGATTTCAAATGTTCGCGGGCGATCGTGCCACTGCTCGTCATTTGACAAACAATAACCATAAGCATCTTCTAATTTTACTAATTTAACGTGGATGTAAAGATCTTTCATTCTAGGCATAAGTTTTTTTATACAAAACTCTGTCATAGCCCGAATGTGTTTCTTTTGACTTGCTGTCCCACCAGTAATCTTGATTTGCATAGCTACCCTCGCAAGTGTTTATTTGTACAACTATTATAGCAAGAATAGCTACGCTTGTCAATGGTTTAAAGATCAATCAAATCAGTGACTTACAAATCTTCTTGCTCTAATGTGTCATCTACTGTAGGAGTTTTATATCCTTTTAATGCTGAATCATCAACAATATTTCCTAATCTAAGCTCTCTAGAAGATTTTGTAAAATTACGTAATTTTTCGACAGAGCCTGGTCCTTCCCAAACACGATTTAGTTCTTGGTTAATTTCATCTAATGAAATATTAGACAAAGTACATCCTTTCCCAATCCATTTACTTTCTATTCTATCATAAAAATACTCAAACAAGTATTCTTGTAAAACTTGTGAAATTAGAGAGTGATCCGATATATTGAAAGTGCCGGAGAAACTGTCCAGCGTTCCTATTTGATTTGACATAAAGTCCTCTTATAGTCTGTAAGTAATCCGGCCCTTATTAAGATCATATGGAGACATTTCTACCTTTACTTTGTCAGCCATTACTAATCTTATTCTATGTTGTCTTAACTTGCCGCCGGTGTAACAAGTTATGACATGCTCGTTTGCAAGTTTTACTTTAAACATTTGATTTGGAAGGACATCTACTATTTCTCCCTCTAATTCTATAATGCCATCATTCTTGCTCATTTTGTTCCTTCTTAGAAATGGTTATAGAACCTTTTTCGCTTTCTACAATTAAGGTATCACCTGGTACCCAATTCATTTGTTCTAAAATTTCAGGAGGTATATTCATTAAAACGTGTTCGTTATCGCCTTCAATATCTTCAAATATATCTTCTGCTTTGTATGTTGTAACTTTTGTCATTATTTTTTTCCTAACAATTTTAAGTTTAAAACAAAATTTTCAACCATTAGTTTAACAATAATTGCGCCATCTGTCAAGTGATTTCTGTTCATTTCTAACACATGGGTAGCCATCATTATATAGGCTTGTTCTTCTGAGATATTAAGTTCGCCCCAGTCAATAGGATCTACACTTTCGCATTCTTTCGCTAATTCTACTAGGAGTTTTACTTCTGGATTTGTTGTTTCAAAAATATCTGTCATTATGCTATAATGCTGTTATTTTTTTTTGTAGCGCATTTTTGTAAGACGCTGCACAAGGGGCCCCATTTCAACAGGATTCCATATTTTTTCTTTTGTAGTGCCTGCATTTGCTACACTGTAACGAATTTTAAGAGCCACTTCGCCCGAGTTTTTATCAAAAATAAACAAACTGGGGCGCGGATATCCATCTTTGCCCTGCCCCATTACAAGTTTAGGTGCTAAATCTATATCTTCAGACCTAAGTTTCCGTGCAAGATTTTTAAAGGTATGTACACTACTTTGTCCTGTAGATTTTAAACTTACTAATCTAACATTAGGATTACCACTCGAACCTTGATCTGCTACAAATTCGCCGATCTTTTGTACAATTCCAGCTTCGCTTCTTGCGTCTTGGCCTTTGAGTATTTCTTGTAATTTTTGATTTGCTTGCTCGTAAGCTTCTACCCAGAAATCTGTTTTACTTGTAATTTCGCCTTCAGGTCTTTGAATTTCAACGCCTAAAGGACCAAACAAACGATTCGCTGCTACAAGTACACCATCATTTTTCAAGGCGCCTCCGCCAACTTGTCCTATAGTATCACTACCTGCTTTAAGACTTATTGCAAGTCCTTTTAAAGGACGCATCTTTCCATCTTTGCCTTGCACAAATGCATCAATGTCTGTCTTTCTACCTTTTTGATCACTTAGTCCATCACTATCTACTTTAATCAAATCTGCTTTGCCGTTTTTATAAAAATAATCCGCATACCTATCAATCTGTCCACTATTAGCGTAATGTACAGCTGATTGAGCAATATTTGCCATTTTTGGCCAAAATCCTTCTGATCTTAGGAATTGCATTGCTGGACCACGAATAGCAACTTTAAATTCGATTGTATCTGCAATTTTGCTGTTTTGATCATTCACCTTATAAGTTTGTTCACCTGCTGCAATAGCTTGGTTTAAAGCTTTTTTAAGATCGTCAACAGTAATATCTTCAACTGAATCACTGCCGCGTTTAATTAATTTAGCAACAACTGCTGCGGAAAGTAATGGTTCAGCTAAATCACCTTTGTTTTCTGCTGTACTACCTTTTGCACCTGCTGCATGGGTAAGTCCAGATTCAATAGTGCTTTCTGCACCTGAAAGAGTGAACCCTTGTCCATTAGCTCTTTGAAAAGACATAGTAGCACCCGATCCCTTACCAACTTGTATTGTAGGACCTGAAACTTTTTCTACCCAAGTGAGTGTTTCCGTTGGTTCAAAGTCGGGAACTTCGTTTTGAACCAGAGATAAAAGTGCTTTTCCGTTTTTACTTCCAGATATATTTACTTTATGCCCATAAGAATATGCACCCGGACGACTTAAAATACTTGCTTCTTTGATCTCTTTAAATCTCATTTTTTACACCTTGTTTGTAAGTATTTATGTAATTTTAGGAAACAACATATCTCTACAAAAAATTTCTACATCTTCTTATGCTAGTCCTAGACTTTTCATTACATTAGGTGTGTGTGGATTTTGTTGCTGATTATGACAATAGTAATCTTGAGCTGCAACAACTTCTTGTCTGCTTCCTGCGCCATTAAAATCTTTAACTTCTTCAAACCATGCGTGTAGGTTGGCAAGAGCAATTTCTATAATAGCAACCGCTTCTTCTTCTGTTTTGACATTGCTGGCAGCAAGCATCTTATCTGTAAAAATGTTACGAGCCCATTCAGGTAGCTCTCTTTGTTTTGAAGGTATAAAATCTTTTACGCTTTCTTTGTAACCGTCAATCATAGGATGATCAAATGTAGCACTAGGTGAAAAGTCGTGGAACGCACCAGTCATTTTGTTCTTACCAGCAATAACATCAAAACCATATATTGGTGCGTCGTTATTTAATTGTGGGAAACAACACACATGCATCATCCAAAGACCTTTTGTGTCTCTAGCATCTACAACATCAATATGAGCACGGCGAACGCTATCATTACTCCATACCCTATTAATCCAGCCGTTATCTGGTTGATTGAATGTTGAAAGACCGGGCTCTTCAATTTCTGTTGCGTGTTTATCAAAAATTTTAATAATTTCATCTTTACAGTCTATTAAATGATTCCATAATATACTCATTTAATTTCTTCCATTTGAATAAACATTTTGGTGGCAAAATCAAAACAAATTTTTGCTTCTTCGGCCATATCGTCATTTGTTTTAGCACGAACAGTTTCTTTTAATTCGAGATGATCCTGATCAAATTTATACATCGCACCTGAGCCAGGAATTTTTTTTGCAATCATTTGTCCGCCGCTTAAATCGCCCATATGACGAACATATACATGTGCCATAAGTTTTTCAGCGTCATCTTTAATTCCCATCAAATGAGTCATGTATTCTTTTACAACTGGAATTAAAGGAGGTTGATTAGGATTTGCTTTACCCCATAATTCTTGATAATCTTCATGAATTTTTGGTGCTCTACGTAAACTTGGCATTCCATCAAACAATCCATGCATCATTGCAAGCGTTTCTAATAAATTGTATTGTGGATGGAGATTGAATAGATATGTTGCATATCGTTCTTCTGATATTCCACCCATTAATTCTTTTACAAATGCTTGACGTTCTGCGTTCTGATGATGTTCCCAGGTTAGCTCTTTAAGATTATTATTCATTCTATCTCTAATTTTATATTTAACGGAAAACCATTTGATCTTGCAACGTTTATTGCTTCATTGGCTTTCATCTCTGCTATTTCGTAATTATACGTTCCTACAACAGCAGATCCTTCATTATGAATTTCCATTGTAAGATTTTCGCTTGATGATCTTGTATGCTGGAAAATTAATTCTAATATACCTATTACAAATTCAACAGGCGTATGGTCATCATTAAGCATTATGACATTGTATTTTGAAGGGAATCTATCTTCAATTTTAATTTTTTCATCAATTACGACTTCTGTATCTACACTCATTTTATTCTCCTAAAAGATGGGGGAGTTTATACTCCCCCTAGACAATTACTTGCTGTCTAATTCGCCTTCAATATAAGAATTGTTGGTAATCTTAATTTTCTTAGGCTGTAGTTCTTCTGGGACTTCACGCTTCAAGTGAATGTTTAGCATACCTAGTTCAAGGCCTGCATTCTGCACTTCTACGTGATCAGCAAGTGTAAACTCTCTACGGAAGTTGCGTCCACCAATTCCTTTGTGTAGATAGTTTACGTTTTCATCACCTTTCGGAGATGTACCTTCTACTCTCAAAGTGTTACCATCCTTAGTAATTTCTAAGTTATCCATACCAAAGCCTGCAACTGCAAGAGAGATCATATACTCATCTTCGTCGATTTGTGCAATGTTGTATGGAGGGTAACCGTTTGATTGCGAATTAGCAAAAGTTCTTTCTAATTCATTAAACATTCTATCAAAGCCAATAGTTGCTCTGTGAAAGTTAGGTAGGTCTAGAGTTGTTAGTCTTGTCATGTTTTTTCTCCTTTAATAAGCAAGATTAATTTAGTAGCCCTTTCGGCGCTACAACATTATAATACACTCTTTGTACTAAAATGTCAACTTTATTTATCATTTGCCAATCGTACTTTTTTCATAAACAGAGTTATGAGTTTGAGTACAACGGACAAATGTTGTACACTTAGATAGGTGCTTCAAGCGCACTGCTCCAGCGTATGTGCAGGTCGATCTAATACCTCCGAGTATTTCTTGTACGGTTATACCCACAGATCCTCTGTAAGGTACTAGAACCGTCCTGCCTTCTGACGAGCGATAATCTTTCAACCCGCCAAAATGTTTTTCGTTTGCACTTTTTGAACTCATACCGTAGAACTGTACAAACTTACGTTCTTCATAAACTGATTCAAAAAATCCATCATCAGTTTTAGTCACTTCATTAGTTTCATAAGTTTTAGTAATTACTTCACCGCCGCCTTCATCGTGTCCAGCAAGCATACCACCTAGCATTACAAAGTCTGCGCCGGCAGCAAAAGCCTTAGCCACGTCACCAGGGCAGGTACAGCCGCCAT
>Ga0255770_10004899_pt1 | contig 11144 bp, 15 predicted proteins | sample 071ome_22_FD_179968 | JGI IMG/M metagenome (GOLD analysis project Ga0255770, IMG submission 179968) | Coastal salt marsh microbial communities from the Groves Creek Marsh, Skidaway Island, Georgia - 071404AT metaG (version 2) | ecosystem: Environmental > Aquatic > Marine > Intertidal zone >... | reverse complement strand
TATTTTGTTTTGGCATTCTCGTTAAATAACCAGGCCCTCGCTGAGGAGTTTTCGGAAAAGCCTGATTTCGTGATCGGAGTTGAGGTTTATCCACCATTTACCATCCGAGATTCGCAAGGTAATTGGTCTGGAATTGCGGTAGATTTGTGGCGCCTTGTCGCAGAAAAAATGAGCGTTTCTTATGTGTTTCATGAATTAACACGTGATAAAAAATTCGATTCTCTCTTAGAGAGCGTGGTAGATCTCCAAATTGGAAAAGTCATACCGAAGCATATCCATGATAAGAGTATCGATTTTAGCGTAGCCTACCAATCGACTGGATTAGGCGTGCTTATGCGCGAACCTTCCGGCACCATCATCGACGTTTTTTCCGCTTTATCAAATAAATTGTTTCTATTCACGTTTTTCTCCCTTGTCGGGCTAATAATTCTGTCTGGCACTATAATTTGGATCTCGGAAAGGAAGGAGAATAGCGGTCATTATGCATTGTCACCTAGACAAGGCATCGCCTCGGGCGTGTGGTGGTCGATTGTAACCCTCACGACCGTAGGTTACGGAGATAAGTCACCAACTACTTTCTTTGGCAGAACTTGGGCGGTGATTTTGATGGTAGGATCCCTTTTTCTTTTGTCGACTTTTACAGCGTCGCTCACAAGTGCACTTACAGTGAAAAACATCAAGGTTGATATCGTTAATGTAGAAGACTTGTCGCGATCCAAAATCGGTGTTCTACGCCGAGGGGCGGCGGCAGACTTCTTGAAACTCCGTACCTTGCCCTACGTTCCTTTTGAAAATCATTTGGACGCACTCACTGCACTAAAGGAAAACGGAATTGACTTAATTCTAGGTGAGAAAGTAGTCCTTCAATACATACTCTCCAAATTAGATCAGCAAGGCACTATCATTCTTCCTTTATCGTTTGAAGAAGAGTTTCATGCATTTGCATTGCGTGATGGATTTGAGTTTCGCAAATCGATTAATCAGGCTATACTCTCAGTCATCAGTAGTTCGGAATGGCAGTCGATTTTGGCAAAATACAAGTAAGGGAATTTTGAAATGCTAAAAATGTATAAAGTTTTTTTGAAATACATTTCAAGCATTTGTTTTTTTGCATTATTATTTTTCATTATCCCAGATAACTCACAAGCACAGGACTTGCTTCAAACATCTGATCGCCCGCTAAAAGTAGGCGTCTATGTTGATCCGCCATTTGTCATTAATCGCGGCAACGAAAAATACGATGGCATCGCGACGGAATTGTGGAACGAAATATCTAGAGCTAGGGGATTTGCATATAAGCACCAAATTTTCCCGGATAAAGAAGGGCTTTTAAAAGCTGTTTCTGAGGGAAAAATCGACGTTGCGCTTGGGGATATCGGCGTAGAGGCTAGATATGAATCAAAATTAGACTACACGCATTCGTATCTCCAATCGAACCTAGCTATCGCCGTTAAGTCGTACAACGAAGCGAGTTTATTACTGGCTTTTAAAGAGCTATTCTCTATGGCGAGTCTTCAAGCAGTTATAATTATAATTTTGATTTTATTTTCTACATCTTTGGCAATATGGTTTCTTGAAAGAAAGAATAACGAGGCGATATTTGGGGATAAAAACAAGGACTTTATTTCAGGGGCGATTTGGTCAGCAATACTTGTATTTGCACTTGATGGCGATCTTTTTAAAATGAAAACGAGGCTGTCCCGATTTCTCGGTTTAATGCTGTTAATTGTCGGAACGACGATTATTGCCAGTTATGTCGCAGTTTTGTCTTCGGCGCTCACTGAACAGAAGCTAAGTCCGTTAGTTAAAGATGCGTCACAGTTAGAAATGGTTCGAGTTGGGGTCGAAAAAGGATCTTTATCTGAGGAGTTTATGGACCTTAAAGCCACCGCTGTCATGCGATATGATAATGTTAATGACGCTCTGATCGGTCTGGGAATGAACGAGGTTCAGGCTGTTGTGGGAGAGAAATACGAAATTACTTTCGCTATTGAGAAAGAAAATAAATCTAATATCATCGTTCTACGAGATGCAATCTTGCAGGATAATATAGCTTTCGCACTTCCCCAGGGCAGTCCGATTAAAGAGGCAGTGAATATATCTTTGCTAGAGATTATTGAGAAGCCAACTTGGTTGGCTACAGTTGAAAAATATTTGAAGAATTGAAGGCGGTCAATTTGAAGACGAGAATGTACCGCTTTGGAAATCATGCGATCACGAATGCAGGATGGCGCCGGTTCCTACTCCCTGCTATCTAGACGACTGTGTCCGAGATTTCGCTTGGCCTGCAGGAGAAAAACATGAGCGTTCAGGAACTTCCCGCTCGAGGTAACAGCCAGGCCCGAGTGGCTGAGGTTGTCCGCGCGACGAACGAGACCGAGATCTCCGTCTCCGTAAATCTCGACGGCGAGGGTATATATGACGTGGACACCGGCATCGGTTTCCTCGATCACATGCTCGAGCAGCTCTCGCGCCACAGCCTGATTGACCTCACGGTGCGCGCCAAGGGTGACCTGCACATAGATTTCCACCACACGACCGAAGACTCTGGCTACGCCGTCGGTGAGGCGATCAGCAACGCGCTAGGCGACCGGCGGGGTATCCGCCGTTACGGCGATGCACTGATCCCGATGGACGAGACCCTGACCCGTGTTGCGCTGGATGCATCCAACCGGCCCTACCTAGTGTGGAAGGTGCCGTTCACCCGGGACAAGCTGGGTGAAATGGATACCGAATTGTTTCTAGAATGGTACCGCGCGTTCGCCCAGTCGGCGGGGCTGACCCTGCATGTTGAGACGATCTTCGGTGAGAACAATCATCACATGATTGAATCCTGCTTCAAGGGCTTGGCGCGCGCGCTGCGCACAGCGGTGGAAATCGACCCCCGCCGGGCCGGTGAGGTGCCCTCCACGAAGGGCGTCCTGGGCGGTTCGCTCGCCAAGTAGTCCCGGCCCTATTTTTTGGTTAAACGCTTGTTAACCAAGGTGTTTTCTCTTTGAGTCATACCGGCAACAATACCGCCGCCGGCACCGGCCGCAGGGCGGATGCCAGCCCCGGCGCTGTGCCGACCATGGTCGCGCTCGCCGGGCACGGCCCGCTGGTTCGTGCGCGCAAATGGCTCGTCGATCGCATGGTCGCGCGGCGTTCCCGTGCGGCCAGGGCGTATCTGGAAGGCAAGACCGAACTCTGGGAGCTGATGACCCGCGCGGCGGCGGGAACGGCGGTCACGGGGGCGTCATACTCGGACTACCTGACGCTCTACGAACAGGTCAGAACCCGCCGTCCGCGCGAGATTCTGGAGTGCGGGACCGGTATTACCACGGTGGTATTGGCGTATGCCCTGATGGAGAACGCCGCGGAAGACAGGACCGCGCCGGGGCGTGTGACCTCCATGGAGGACGACCGCGAATGGTACGACGTGGCCTGCGCACGGTTGCCGGATGAGGTGGCCGATGTGGTCGATATGGTCCACAGCCCCAAAAAAGACGGGTTTTACAAGTGTTTCCGGGGTGTCCAGTACGAAGAAGTTCCGGATCGGCCCTATGATTTCGTGTTCTCGGACGGGCCGGACCGCCACTCGCCCGTCAATGGCGACAAGCTGTTCAACCTGGACTTCATTCATGTGGTAGTGCGCTCGAAAGCCCCGGTTTTCGGGGTTGTCGATAACCACTACCTCACATTCTACATCCTCCAGAAGGTCTTCGGGGTGGGGCTCGCGCGCTACAGCGTCAGCCACAAGCTGATGTTCGTCGGTCCGGTCACCCGGGACGACGTACGCTTCCTGAAAAAAGAGTCCTTCTTGCCCGATCTGCGCATCTTCGGCACAACCGAACTGAAGTTGCGCATGGCGCGCGAGGATGAGGCTGGAGGCTGAACCGTGGGACGCCGTATCTATACCGTTCACGCCCCCGCCTGGTCGCCGGCCGTCGATTCCGACGCGGTCCTTGTGCCGGAAGGTTTTAACTGGGCGGCTTTCGTGTTCGGTCCACTCTGGGCGCTGTGGCATGGCATGTGGCGCACGGCCATCGCGCTGCTCGTGGTTTCGCTGGGCGTGTCCGGCGTGATTTTGGCCGCGGGCATGACCGATGCCGTGGACATGACCTTCTCCATCGCCATACAGGCCGCCATCGGGCTGTGGGCCAATGACTGGCGCCGTTACGCGCTCGCGCGCCGGGATTTCACCGAGCGCGCTGTTGTCTCGGGCCGGAATCTCGCCGACGCTGAGGCGCACTACTTTGCGGGCAGGGCCTGATTCCGTGGAAACCGTCGCCATCATCGATTACGGCTCGGGCAATCTGCGCTCCGCCGCGAAAGCCTTCGAGCGTTCGGCCCGTGAGGCCGGGCTGGACCGGGACATCCGTGTTACCGACGATCCGGTCGAGGTCGCCGCGGCGGACCGGGTGGTGCTGCCCGGCGTCGGGGCGTTCCGGGACTGCCGGGACGGGCTCGCCGCGCGGGACGGCCTGCTGGACGCACTGCACGAGGCCGTGCAGTTGCGTGCCCGGCCCTTCCTGGGCATCTGTGTCGGCATGCAGCTCATGGCCACGCGCGGGCTGGAACACGGTGAGACCGACGGCTTCGGCTGGATTCCGGGCGAGGTCCGGGCCATTGAGCCGTCGGGTCCGGCGCTGAAGATCCCCCATATGGGCTGGAACGAGCTGGTCATACCGGATAATCCGCACCCGCTGCTGGCCGATCTGGGCGATCCGCGACCCCACGCCTATTTCGTGCACAGCTATCAGCTTGTTGCTGATAACCCGGGCAACGTGATGGCCACCGTCGAATACGGCGGTGCGATCACCGCGGCGGTGGGACGTTCCAACATGATTGGCACCCAGTTCCACCCGGAGAAAAGCCAGGCCACCGGGCTTGCGCTGATCGCCGCGTTCCTGCGGTGGGCACCATGACCGATACGCTGGTTGAGCGACTGTCCGAGTTTCGCGGAAATGACCTCGCCGATCTATGTGACGCCGCTGAGGCTGCGATTATTGCGGGCGGTGGGTTCGGGTGGCTGAAGCCGCCGCGCCGGGATGTGATGGAAGCTTACTGGCGCGGCACCTTGCTGGTTCCCGGCAGGACCGTGTTCATCGGGCGGCTCGACGGAGTGATCGCCGGGGCGGCTCAGCTCAATCGGCCACGCCCCAACGCAGAGGCCCAGTCTTTCGCTGTGCAGGTCTCGACGTTCTTCCTTGCTCCATGGGCGCGCGGGCACGGGCTAGCGCCGGATATCCTGGCGGCCTGCGAGGATCTGGCCCGGCGCGAGGCCTACACGGTGCTCAACCTCTCGGTCACCGCGACCCAAGAGCGTGCCATCCAGATCTTCGAGGAAAGCGGCTATATACGCTGGGGCATCCATCCAAAATACGAGCGCGCGGGCGGCGAGTACATCGAGGGCTATTATTTCATGAAGGACTTGTAGGGGTTTCGCCGTGATCCTGTTTCCGGCCATCGATCTGAAAGACGGGGCGTGTGTGCGTCTCCTGCGCGGTGACATGGACGCCGCGACGGTGTTCAACGACGACCCCGCCGATCAGGCGCGTGCCTTCGCGGCCGCCGGCGCGGAGTGGCTGCACATCGTCGATCTGAACGGCGCGTTCGACGGCAGGTCCGTGAACGGCGATGCCGTGCGCGGCATCCTCGAGGTCACGAAGGCCGCCGGGATGCGCACCGAGCTCGGCGGCGGCATCCGCACCCGCGAACATGTCGCGTCCTGGCTGGAGGCCGGGATCGACCGGGTGATCCTGGGCACCGCCGCCGTGAAGGACCCGGACCTGGTGATTGCGTCCTGCGCCGCCCATCCGGGCCGCGTCGCCGTGGGCATCGATGCGCGCGGCGGACGCGTCGCCGTCGAGGGTTGGGCGGAGACCTCCGATCTCGCCGCCGACGACCTCGCCGCCCGGTTCGCCGACGCCGGCGTGGCCGCCATCATCTACACCGATATCGACCGTGACGGCGCCATGCAGGGGCCCAATGTGGACGCCACCGTGGCGCTGGCGCGCGCCATCGACATCCCCGTCATCGCCTCGGGTGGCGTGTCGTCGCTCGCCGACGTCGAAGCCTTCCTGCCCTATGGCAACGACGGCATCGAGGGCGTGATCTCCGGCCGTGCGATTTACGACGGCCGCCTCGATCTTGCGACGGCCATCGCGCGCCTCAAGGGTCAGTAAGCGATGTTGAAAGTCCGCATCATTCCCTGCCTCGACGTTAAGGACGGCCGCGTCGTGAAAGGCGTCAACTTCGTCGATCTGCGCGACGCGGGCGATCCGGTCGAGCAGGCGCAGGTCTATGACCGCGCGGGCGCTGACGAGCTCTGCTTCCTCGACATCACCGCCAGCCACGAAGATCGCGACATCATCTTCGACGTGGTCTCGCGCACGGCGGAGGCCTGCTTCATGCCGCTGACCGTCGGCGGCGGGGTGCGCACGGTCGAGGACATCCGCAAGCTGCTGCTGGCGGGCGCAGACAAGGTCTCCATCAACACGGCGGCGGTTCACAATCCGGAATTCGTCCGCGAGGCGGCGGAGAAGTTCGGCAGCCAGTGCATCGTCGTCGCCATCGACGCCAAGGCGACAGGCCCGGGCAGGTGGGAGGTCTTCACCCATGGCGGACGAAACCCGACGGGCATCGATGCGGTCGAGTGGGCGAAGCGCATGGAGGCCTATGGCGCGGGCGAGATCCTGCTGACCTCCATGGACAAGGACGGCACCAGGTCGGGCTTCGACATCGGGCTCACGCGTGCGATCTCTGACGCGGTGCGTATTCCCGTGATCGCCTCGGGCGGCGTCGGCAATCTCGACCACCTGGTCGAAGGCGCGCGCGACGGCGGCGCGTCGGCGGTTCTGGCGGCCTCGATCTTCCATTTCGGCGAACACTCCATCGGCGATGCTAAGATTCACATGGATGCGGCCGGCGTGCCGGTCCGGCTGCTGCCGGGCGCGGACGCCGCTTCGGAGGGACCGGGCGAATGAGTGATAAGCCGACAGCCGAGGTGATCGACGCGCTGTACGCGGTGGTTGAATCGCGCCGCGGCGGCGATGCGTCGGAATCCTACACGGCCAAGTTGTTCTCGCGTGGTGCCAACAAGATTGCCCAGAAGTTCGGCGAGGAGGCGGTCGAGACCATGATCGCCGCCCTGCAGGAAGGCCCTGACGCACTGGCCAGCGAGAGCGCGGACCTCATGTACCACCTTTGCGTCCTGTGGGCGGAAGCGGGTGTGCGCCCGGAAGATGTGTGGGCGAAGCTGGCCGAGCGCGAGGGCGTGTCCGGCCTCACCGAGAAAGCCAACCGGCAGAAATAGGCGCGTTTTTATGTCCTACGATCCCGAGAACATCTTCGCGAAAATCCTGCGCGGGCAAATTCCCTGCAACAAGGTCTATGAGGACGAGCACGCACTCGCCTTTCACGACATCGCGCCCCAGGCGCCGGTCCATGTGCTGGTGATCCCGAAGGGTCCGTACGTATCCCACGATGATTTTTCGGAGAAGGCGAGCGAGGCGGAGATCGCCGGGTTCACGCGCGCGGTCGGACACGTGGCGCGTGAGCTGGGCCTGTCGGCGCCGGGCTACCGCCTGATCGCCAACCATGGCAACGATGGCGGCCAGGAAGTGCCGCACTACCACGTCCATATCTGCGGCGGAGGCCGTCTCGGCCGCATGCTTGCGCCCCGCGACTAGCCGGGTTGCGGCTTCGGCAGGTTGCCGCACCTGCGCTGTTGCGTGATAGTTCCACACAACAGGGGGGCAAAATAATGACCTACGAAACGATCAACGTGCAGGACATGTCGCCGGCCTGCGGCGCCATCGTTGAGGGGTTTGACCTCTCGAAGGAACTGACCAACCGGGAATTCGACGAGATTCACCGCGCGGTTGTGGACCGGGTGGTGGTTGTCTTTCGCGATCAGGACCTGACCCCGGAACAGCACGTCGCGCTGTCGCGCCGTTTCGGCGAGGTGCAGCCCGCCGAGGTGTCGGCCTTCGAAAAAAGCGCCGAATATCCGGAGATCGATATCCTCGAATACGACGCGGACAACCCGCCGCATGTCACGCGCGACCTGTGGCACACGGATTTTGCCGGCACCGCACGCCCGACCTGGGGCACGCTGCTCTATGCGCGCGACATTCCCGCTGGCGGCGGCGACACCATCTGGGTGAGCGCGGTGGCGGCCTATGAGGCGCTGTCGGACCGCATGAAGGCGCATATCGAGGGGCTGTGGGCCTATCACGATTCCTACCGGCCCTATGGCGAGCATGTCCGCCCGGAGATGTATGAGGGCGACAAGGGCACCGATCACATGCGCGAAAAACGCGCCGCCTACGTGCCGGCGCTGCACCCGGTGGTCCGTACCAACCCGGATTCAGGCCAGCGCGGGCTGTTCGTGAATGAATCCATGACCACCTTCATCAAGGACATGGACCGGCGCGAGAGCGACTACATCCTGCGCTATCTGTTCGATCACCTGCGCACGCCGGAATTTCAGTACCGCCATAAATGGCGCGAGAACGACCTGGCAATCTGGGACAACCGCACGTCGCTGCACTACGCGCTGTTCGACTACACCGAACACCGCCTGATGCACCGGATCATCATCCGCGGCGACGAGCCTTACGCCTAGTCGGCACGCGGACCATTCGCGCATGAAAAGCGGGGCCGGCTGGAAAGCCGGCCCCGTTCTCGTTCGCGCGCATCCCGGGGAGAGAGGACAGGATGCGGCGCGCGTCAGGCGTGGCGGTGTGTTCCGCTGGGAAGCAGGCGGGAGGGCACCTGCTTGATAAAGCGGAACGCCGCGGCAAACGCCTTGAACATCGCCTCGGACCGCAAACGCTCGCCTTCACGGATGGCGGCCCGGATTTCCTCGCTCGAGATGCCCGGGTAGATCATGTCTTCCTCGGTGCGCGAGCGCATGGTGGTTGAATTCTTCATTGGCTGACTCCGTCTGGGGTGACGGCGTCACCTCCGCGCATATGTTCTTGTATGCTGCAGCGCACAATAGAGAGATAGGCCGAAAACGAGCATTTTCCACCTGCAATTTGTGCATTGCACAATTGTTGACTTTGCAACTGTGCGGAATCGCACAGGGGGAGAGGCGGGAGAGGCTAGTTGGCGGCGATGTTGTCGATCAGCCGCACATCGCCCAGCCACGCGGCGGCCAGCACGCGGTGGCTGCGCTTCGGATCCGGGTGTGTGCCGGGGGGCTGGAGGCTGTCGCTGTCGCGGACCTCCAGATACTCGACCGGGTCGAAACCCGCGGCCTCGAGTTCGCTCCGGCCGGCGGCGCAGGCTTGCCCGGCCGGTATGCCCGATGCGACCTGGGCCGCGACCATCTGCAGGACCTCATGCAGGCGCGGCGCGATGGCGCGCCGGGCTGGATCGAGGCGCTGATTGCGCGAGGACATGGCCAGCCCGTCGGCTTCGCGCACGGTCGGCAGTCCCGCGATCTCCACGGGAATGTCCAGATCGCGGGCCAGCCGCCGGATAACCTGGAGCTGCTGGTAGTCCTTCTCCCCGAAGAAGGCGATGTCGGGCAGGGACTGAAGCAGCAGCTTGGTGACGATTGTCGCCACACCCGCGAAATGGCCGGGCCGGAATTCACCGCACAGCCCCTCGCTGACACCGGCGACGGTCACCGTGGTGGCGAAGCCGTCGGGGTACATCTCGGCCACGTCCGGCGCGAACAGCAGGTCGATGCCGTCGGCGCGCAGGGTCTCGATGTCCTGCGCTTCCCGGCGCGGATAGGCGCTCAAGTCCTCGTTCGGACCGAACTGGGTCGGATTGACGAAAATGGTCGCGACCACGCGGTCGGCGCGGGTGCGCGCCGTGCGCATCAGGGTCATGTGGGCGTCGTGCAGCGCGCCCATGGTGGGGACCAGGCCGATGGTCTGACCCGCCGCGCGCCAGGCCGCGATGGCGGCACGCAGTTCGCCGACGGATCGGACGACAGTCAGTTCAGACATGGGCCGGGGGCGCTCAGTCGCTGGCGAGCTTTGTCGGCGCCGGATCGAAGCAATGCTCGGGGCCGGGGAAGGCGCGGGCCCGGACCTCGTCGGCGTAGCGCGCCGCCACGGCGGACACGTCCTCGCCAAGATCGGCATAGCGCTTTGCGAATTTCGGCGTGAAGGTGCCGAACATGCCGATCATGTCCTCGGTCACCAGCACCTGCCCGTCGCAGGCGGGTGAGGCGCCGATCCCGATGGTGGGGATGGAGATTTCCGCCGTGATCTTGCGCGCAAGCGGCTCGGGCACGCCCTCGATCACCACGCCGAACGCGCCGGCCCGTTCCACGGCCCTCGCATCGGCCCGGATGTCGTCGGCCCGGTCGTCGTCGCGGCCCTGCACGCGGAAGCCGCCGAACGCGTTGACCGACTGGGGCGTCAGCCCGATATGGGCGAGCACCGGAATGCCGCGCGCCGTCAGGAACGCGATGGTGGCTTCCTGGGAGACGCCGCCCTCGAGCTTGACCGCGGCACAGCCGGTCTCGGCCAGGATACGCGCGGCGGCGCGGTAGGCCGCCTCTGGGGTTTCCTCATAGGTCGAGAAGGGCATATCGACGACGACGCAGGCCTGGCTGCTGCCGCGCACGACCGCCGCGCCATGGGCGATCATCATATCGAGCGTGACGGGCAGGGTGCTGTCGAAGCCGTACACGACCATGCCGAGGGAATCCCCGACCAGCAGGAAATCCACATGGGGGTCCAGCATCCGCGCCATCGGCGCGGTGTAGGCTGTCAGGCTGACGATGGGCTCGCCGCCCTTGCGGGCGCGCAAATCCGGCACACCGATGCGCCGGGTCTGTGACGTCGTGCTCATGGTTCCGTTCCCCGTCCGGCTTTTTTGCCGTTTTCAGCGCGCACGCTAGTTGTGCATTGCACAATACGCAAGCCCCGGCCGATGCGGCCGGCACATGGCTGTCATGGACGAACTGTTGAGGATGCACGGCCCATATGGAAAAATTCCGGTCGAAACGGGGTAAAATCGAGCGGATTCGACGAAAAAGGGGGGTATCCGATGATCCAGAAAACTCTTTCCGCGATGGCCATGGGCGTCGCGCTGGTGTCCTTCACCGTTCCCGCGATGGCGGCGGATGGCGATGTGGAGAAGGTCGTCGAGAAAACGATGGCCGACAATCCGATATGAAGGCGCTGTGCGGT
>Ga0255770_10004893_pt1 | contig 11149 bp, 1 predicted proteins | sample 071ome_22_FD_179968 | JGI IMG/M metagenome (GOLD analysis project Ga0255770, IMG submission 179968) | Coastal salt marsh microbial communities from the Groves Creek Marsh, Skidaway Island, Georgia - 071404AT metaG (version 2) | ecosystem: Environmental > Aquatic > Marine > Intertidal zone > Salt... | reverse complement strand
GTCTTTTGTGTTTAGTCCTACAAACGACATTAAGAGGTACTGTGAAGGTTGGGGATTACATTACCCCCATGTCAGAAACGCTCAACTGTTGCTTGTAGGACTAAGTTTTACCGTATTCCTACTTCTGTATATCTCTTAGAGGATTACAAAGTTAATAACGATAGCACTATCCGTAGCGATCTCAGAACCGGTACGATTAACAAGTGAAAACTCAAAGCTCGTACCGTTAGTGAGAGAGTGGGCGTAAACCTCAATACCTGCCTCAGTAAGAATGTCTCCACCATTGGTAGCACTAGCGACTGTCGCCATGATAACACTTGAAGAAGATACTGAGGTGTTGTTCACGAGGAATCCAATAGAATGAGCGTCATCTGCGATAGCAGTATGTGTGGTCATAGTTACTTGGAAAGCTCTTGTGTTCGTAGAGAATAAAGGAGCATTGTTAGTCTGTTCATCACCTGTAAGACCTGTAGTCTTAGTGATGTCAAGACCTGCACCTGCTACGTTAAGAGTAGTCTTTTGTGCGTTGTCAATCGTAAGAGCCGTAGTAGGTGCGTTCTCAACAGCCGCTCCTGCTCCCGAACCACCTGTCTTAAAGACAATGCCACCACCTGTAGCACTACCTGTAGACTTACCACCTGAAATAGTAAGATTAGCACCTGCTGTGTCGTTATTTCCTAGAGCAGAACCACCTCTCAACTCTGAAATGTCGAGAACGCCCAAGTTTGTATCTTCAACAGTGATGTTAACTGCGTCTGCACCGATAGACTCTGAGTGGAATAGTTTCCACACACCTAATTTACCGTTATTTCCTACTGTGTCAACAGGGTTGTAAATTAGACCTGAGTAATACTCAACCTCATTGACATTATCATTCTTATAAAGACCATAGAAACCAATGTCGTTGGTAGCACTCGCTGAGTTTGTCGCCAAAGCAATAATACGATCTCTAAAGCTGACATGACCCGAAGCAGAGGTTGTCGATAGAGTTCCCTTAATCGTGACATTACCACTCGAATCAACCTTAAAGTTGGGGTTCGTTGTGATCGTACCTCCAACGCTAAAGTCTGTCTCTAAGTGGAGCTTACCACCCTTAACAACGAAAGAGCTTTCAGAGTCGTCCCAATCGAGTTGGACATTAGCAGTCGTATCATTAACTTTGAGAAGCGTGATGTCAGCATCTGCTGTATCTGAGTTAAACAGAATACCAACAGAGTCAGTCGGAGAAGTCTTAATCTTGAGTGTATCATCAAGTGTCGTAATACCTGTCACACCAAGAGTACCTGCAATCGAGGTATTTCCTGTAGCACCATCTACAGAGAACTTCTCGTTATTACCTGCGTCAGAATAAACAAACAGATCAGCACCACTATAAAGTGAGGTATTTCCTCTCAGAATAGAAGTTGAAGCAACGTCAATCGCACCTGCAAAGGTTGCTTTCTTATCTGCTCCAAGAGAGAGAGCGTTTGCAACAGCCGCACCATCTGCTCCACCTGTTTGGAAAGCAAGAATACCACCATCTCTGCCTGCTCCATTTCCTTGACCTGCTGAGATAGTAAGATTATGCCCTGCTGAGTCAGCTCCCGATTGAGGTACTGAGATGGTAGTAGCACCACCACCTGCTGTACCTAAAACAACGTCTCTACCCTCAACAGTAAGATCACCCTTAGTTGCAGTATTCGTACCTGTGAATTGAATAGCGTCTCCAACACTACTCTTAATGGTATTTCCTGTGACTGTAATGTCTCCTGCAAAGGTAGCGAGAAGGTCTTTATCAAGGGTAAGGACAGTCTGAAGTGCATTCACTACTCCATTTCCTGCACCTGAAGTAGAGGTTTGGAAGACAATCGAACCACCTGCTCCATTTCCTACAGACTTACCTGCTGAAATGATGAAGTTGCCACTCGCAATATCATTCGCACCCCCTCCAATAGAGTGAGTAGCGGTGAGGTGAGAATCAGCACCTGCCCCTGCTCCAATAACGAGTTGACCTGCACCACCAAGACCACCTGCTGATGGGGTAATGTCTTCACCCGTAATGGTCAAACCACCAAGAACAGTAGCATCTTTATTACTAAGAGTGATGGTGCTTTGACCCCCACTTGACTGAATAACATTTGTGCCGACCTTAATATTTCCTGCGAAAGTAGCAAGTTCATTAGTATCAAGTGTAAGAACAGCAGTAGAGCCTGATCTAAGAATCAAACTACCATCATTAACACCTGCATTATTTCCAAGACCCGAAGAAATAGTCAGTGCGTGTCCTGCTCCTGCACTTGTAGGCACAGAGATTGTAGTATCACCACCACCTGCTGTACCTAAAACAACGTCTCTACCCTCAACAGTAAGATCACCTGAAGTCTTAGTTGTCGTTGCAGAAATAGTCGTTGTAGCGTTGTTCGCAGAAAGAGCGATTGCCTCAGTGCCACTACTATTCTGAATACTATTCCCACCAATTTTAATAGCATCACCGAAAGTTGCGAGATTATCCGTATCAAGCGTAAGAACAGTCTGAAGAGCATTTGCATCTGCGTTTGAAGCTCCACCTGTCTCTGATGTCTTAAATAAGAGTGAACCACCTGCTCCTGTACCTGTAGACTGACCTGCTGTAATAGTAAGGTCATTACCTGTCTTATCAGCACCTGTTCTTGCGACTACTGTAATATCTTTGTCTTGATTGTCAGCGTCAGTACCAAGACTTACAGTACCATCAAACTGCACGTTTGAGGTAGTGTCGAGACTTGCGAAATAACCCGTAACAAAACGATTATCGTCAGCACCAATGTCATGGGTGTTATGGTTAATAGGAACGATCTTCAGAGTCTCAATCTGACCACTAGCTGTATTAACTACAAGGTTATTTCCTGTATTTGCACCATCTGTATTATCCTTAACAACGAAAGCATTAGCGTTTCGTGTTTGGATAGTGTTGCTCGCTGTTGTATCGGTAGTACCCATACCAATACTTAAAGCCGAAATAGGCTGTAAAGCGTAGGCATTTTGGGCACTTAGATCAACAGCGACAGTAGTATCACTAGCGTCTGCATTTACAGAAGCGAAAGTAAACTCTGATGTTGCATTGTCCCAATACATAGCTACGTTATGTCCGTCATTTGCATGACGACCCATAAAGATACCTGTATCTGAGTTCTCCAACTTATCGCTGTTAAGAAGAATCATCGGGTCTACATAAGTAGAGATAGTCGAGTCAATCTGAGTAGTAGTTCCATCTACTTCAAGATTACCTGAAATCTGAACATTCCCTGCAAAAGTCGCTTTCTTTGTAGTGTCGAGGGTGAGGACAGTCTGAAGATCATTCAGTACGTTGTTAGCAACTCCGAGTCCCTGCTTGTCTTTATTAGAGGTACGGAAGATAATGCTACCTCCGTTTGCGTTACCAACTGATCTACCTGCTGTGATTGTAAGATTAGCTCCTGCTAGGTTATTATCCCCAGCTGCAACTCTTGGTTGCATAGCGATTTCAAACGCTGTGCCACTGTCTTCAGCACCGAGGTTTACTTTCTGACCTCCTGTACCTGTGACGTTAAGATTACCAAGAACAGTTACGTCATCTTCATCAAGAGTAATAGTGTTATCGTTATTATTTGAGACGATGACATCCCCACCAATCTTGATGTTCCCCAAGAAAGTTACGAGATCATTCGCAGAGTTAATAGAAATAGTGTTTGCACCATCAGATGCTTGGATAGTGTCTGCACCGAGTCTAAGAATACCCGCAGGCTTGGTAATCATATCAGTAGCACCACCGATGGTGATTACCTTACCTGTTGTATCTACTGCGGCACCAATGTTTACGTCATTATCAGCGAAATTGAGGTCGTTTCCACTGACAGTAAGATCGCCAAGAATGGTTGCGTTAGAACCACTCAGAGTAATAGTGTTATCGCCACCACTTGACTGAATGACATTTCCATCAACTTTTACATTTCCTGAGAAAGTAGCAAGTTCAGCAGTATCAAGCTCAAGAACAGTATTAAGAGTATTCGCAGTGTTGTTTGAAGCTCCACCTGTTGCAGAAGTTTTGAAGAGGATTGAACCACCTGCTCCTGTACCAACCGAACGACCTGCTGTAATAGTAAGATCAGCACCGGCTTGGTCATTGGCGTTCAATCCACCCGAAGCTCTTGGTTGCATAGCGATTTCAAACGCTGTCGCACTATCTTCAGCTCCAAGGTTGACTTTCTGATTTTCGAGGGCAAGAACATTCTGAAGATCATTCAGCCCATTTCCTGCTCCTCCTACCCCTTCTGTATCAGACTCAGAAGTACGGAAGATGATTGAACCACCTGCACCTTGACCAACCGAACGACCTGCCGTAAAGGTAAGATTAGCACCTGCTAAGTCATTACCCCCATCTGCAACTCTAGGTTGCATAGCGATTTCAAACGCTGTGCCACTGTCAGAAGCACCGAGGTTCACTTTCTTACTTGAAGCACCTGTGATACTAAGATCACCCTCAACAGTTACGTCATCCTCACTCAGAGTAATCGCAGTAGGATTACCAGCTGATCCACTCTTAATGGTGTTTGATGTTACTTGGAGAATACCTGCTACATTAGTTGTAGAACCAACATCACCACCAAGAGTAAGAGTACTCCCTGCTCCTACTGAGCCACCGAGAACAGTATTATTTCCGAAGTCGATATTTCCTGAGAAGTAAGACCTCTTATCGTGGAAGATTTCAAGAGCTGTTGCGACAGTACCTAGACCACCATTTTCAGCACCCGCTGGAGCTGTTTGGAAGATAAGACTACCACCTTCTCCATTTCCTCGACCTGCACCTGCTGAAATAGTGAGATCATGTCCTGCTGTGTTAGCATCACCTTGACCCTCTACTTCAATCTTAGTTGCTCCACCTGTTGCCGTTCCGAGCTTAATCTCTTTGCCCTCAACAAGGACGGTTCCTGCAAAGGTAGCGAGAAGGTCTTTATCGAGAGTAAGCACAGTCTGAAGTGAGTTCTGTGTGTTTGCAGAAGCTCCCGCAGACTCCGAGGTTTGGAAAATAATCGAACCACCTGCACCTGTACCTGTAGACTTACCTGTAGAAATAATGAAGTTACCACTCGCTTGGTCAGCGGCATTTCCACCACCCGAAGCTGGACTATTCGCTGAGAAGTGTGCGTTTGCTCCTACTGCACCAACAATAAGTTGACCGTTAGTGCTCCCATCAGAGGCAATGTCTGTGCCTGTAATAGTTAAACCACCAAGAACAGTAACGTCATCTTCATCAAGAGTAATAGTGTTATCGTCATTACTTGAGACGATGACATCCCCACCAAGTTTAATGTTGGTTAAGAAAGTTACGAGGTCATTCCCAGAGTTAATAGAAATAGTATTTGCACCATCACTCGCTTGGATAGTGTCAGCACCGAGCTTTAGTTTACCTGCAATAGTGGTTGTAGAACCTGTGTGTCCACCAAGAGTAAGAGTATGGGTATTTCCTACAGAAGCACCGAGAATAGTTCCATCAGAGAAGTCAATATCCCCACCGAAAGTAGCGAGCTTGGCAGTATCAAGCGTGAGAACATTCTGAAGATCATTCAGTACGTTGTTAGCAACTCCGAGTCCCTGCTTGTCTTTATTAGAGGTACGGAAGATAATGCTACCTCCGTTTGCGTTACCAACTGATCTACCTGCTGTGATTGTAAGATTAGCTCCTGCTAGGTTATTATCCCCACCTGCGACTCTTGGTTGCATAGCGATTTCAAACGCTGTGCCGTCATTAGTAGCACCGAGGTTCACCTTCTGACTTGAAGCACCTGTGATACTAAGATCACCCTCAACAGTAACGTCATCAGAGCTTAGAGTAATCGCAGTAGCTCCTGAACTCTTAATAGTGTTTGATGTTACTTGGAGAATACCTGCAACATTCGTTGTAGAGCCAACATGACCACCGAGATTAAGAGTATGACCATTTCCTACAGAACCACCGAGAACAGTCCCATTAGAGAAGTCGATATTTCCTGTGAAAGTCGCCTTATTGTCTTTGTCGAGAGTTAATACAGTGCTTAAAGCACCTGCATTATCAGCTCCTGTTTGGAAGATAAGACTACCACCTGCCCCTGTACCCGCACCAACACCTGCCGAAATGGTGAGGTTTTCACCTGCTGTATTACCTGCTGTTTGGTCAGGGACAGAAATGGTAGTAGCGTTAGTGCCATCACCGAGAACTAGCCCACCATTAAGAATCTGAGCGTTTGTGTCAAAGGTGAACCTATCTGTGTCTGCGTCCCAAGAAACTGCTTTGTAGTTAGGGTTTCCTCCTCCGTCTGTACCACCAATGTTTACCCTTAAGAGTGTAGCGTCTGCATCAGCTCCATTTTCAGCTATTTCTGAACGGAAAGTAATACCGTTAGAGGAGGCTGTTGTGAGGTCAAGAGAACCTGTAAGAGTAGACTTGCCTGCTACATCGAGGGTAGAAGAAATCCCTACAGTACCCGTTACGTCAAGCGTCTTAGATGGATTGTTTTTCCCAATACCAATAGAGTCAGCAGAAGCGTCAACGAATAAGAGGTTAGCTTCAGTACTTCCTTCAACTCTGAAGTCTTTGTCAGCACCTGCATCATTAATAACAACAGTATTATCTAAAGAAATAGTTGAGTTGACTACAAAGCTAGTGGCATCAATAGTGACTGAATCAGCACCATCGGTAGCGTTAATCGTTAAGAAAGTATTAGCACCCTGTGCATCGTCATCTACAATAGTAAACGCAGTTGCTCCCCCTGCTTGCTTCAGAGTCATACCAATGGTATTTCCGTCAGTAGCAGCAGAAATAGTGTCGAGAGCAATGTTCCCTACATTAGTGATGTTTCCGTTATCTACATCAAGAGAACCTAAGAGTAGCCCTGCTGTGGTAAGCCCTGTGTTCCACTCGGTAGAGTTTCCGTCAATAGCGTTTATACCAAGTTTAAATCGGTCTTCTTCTTCGTCCCAAAAGAATACGGCTTCGTCTTGAGCCCCACCACCTGCGGCTAGTGTTCTTGTGAAAATAAGACCTAAAGAAAGAATGTCACCTGAGTCTCCATCAGTATGAGGATTCCCTTCATTTCCCGAAGCAAGAATAATAGCTCTATCTTGAACGGCAAGGTCTTGTGTGGTGTTCTGAATGTTAACATTAAGAGTACCAGGGATAGAAATAGTCGAGGTAGCCTGACCAAGAGTTATCGTGTTCGCCCCAAGTGCAGGTCCGATTATAATACTTCCTGTAACTCCAATGTTTGAAGTGATTGAAGCGTTGTTCGACATATCGGCTCGCATGAGATCAAAACCACCTGCTTGGTCGTTATCATGCACACGAATTGAGTTAGTCTGAGTGTCTACTGTGACTTCGCCCACAGCACCTGTAAAGGCATTGTTTTCAGCAGTATTTCCTCTGCGTAATTGTACTCTTCTTACAGCCATTTCTTATTCTCCTAAATAAAGGGGGAGTGTTCTCTCTATTTAATCCTAGTATAAAGACTCTACTAAACTACTAAGACACCATAGTCATCTGCACAGTAGAGAACCGTGTCAGTTACAGAGCCAAAGTCTATGGCGAAATCAGTAGCAGGGTCGAACAGATCGGCTCCATTTCCGTCTGCTAAGTCTGTACCATAGTCAATGACTTCCATAACTCGACCATAGATAACGAGATCACCACCCACCAAAGCGTTGGGGTTCAGAGAAATACTCTGAGTTGTGATTGTAGGGGATTGGTCTACATTCGTACCTGTTGTGGGGATAGTCCCAGGCTCAAATCTGTTGACTCCATCAGTTGTTGAATAAACAAGACCTTGACCATGAACTAGATCCGTCAAGTCCACATTCGAGTGCAACCCAATAGAACCTAGTGCAGTAAGATTAGACCCGTCAATCGCACCGAGCTTACCTTGAGCGTCTGTGATAACAGCCTTGCCGTTATTTCCTGCACCACCTGTTTCAGTTGTGCCAACGAGAGCCGCATCACCTAAGCCAAGAGTTGTTCTAACAGTAACTACGTCAGCGTCATCTAAGATTTGTCTAGCGAAAGCTGTAATGTCAGTAGTCGTAAAGGTATCTGCGGCTGTAGCGTAGATGAGCTTGTCAGCATCGGTTGCTACTCCTGCGAGAGCTGTCAAAGTAGCGTCAAGTGGTTGCTTAGTGGCTAACCCGTCATCAACGTATTTCTTAGTGGAAGCGTCAGTGTCATTCGCAGGTGCATTAACAGAGAGCGTACCTGTAATCGCAACAGTAGACCCTGCTCCACCCAAAGTAAGAGTTGTCGAAGTATTTCCGTTATTGGTGGTAGTCATAGTTGCACCAATAGTTGCGTCAGCATTGGTGAAATCTATTCCCGTCATACCACTAAGAGTAGTCGAAGTAGCTCCTAAAGAAATAGCCGTAGAACCTACAGTTAAGCTAGAGTTATCGAGCTTGGCGTTAGTAACTTTACCATTACCAATCGTAGTCACACCTGCGTTGGAAATAGTAATATCTCCACTCAGAGATTTATTCTTCCACTTGTTATCTTCAGCTCCTGCGTCATCATCATAAATAAGAATCTGAGCGTTAGCGAGGGCTACACTTGTAGCATCGCCTACTTTAACACCAAGATTTACATCTGTTAGACCGTCAAAGCTGATAGCTGAGACTGTATCGTCAACATATTTCTTAGTAGAAGCATGAGCGTCTGCTGTCGGTGTTTTAACTGAGACTGTAGACGCTGTGAAGTCGTAAGCGAAAGCCCCGAAAGTTGAACCTGCTGTAGTTAAAGCTATCTTGTCAAAGTTAGAAAGATCACCCGTAGAAATAGTTCTATTCGAGAAAGTCCCTGCCCCATTACTCACTAAGAAATGCTTGTCAGCAGGGTTTGCTATCGTCACGTCAGAAAGAGAGTTCAGGCTTTCGAGTAGAGTTCCTGTAACCTCAAGAGAACCTGCAATGACAACCTTAGAACCTGCTCCACCCAAAGTAAGAGTTGTGGGTGTGGGGTTTTGTGCCCCATCATCGGTCATAGTTGCACCGATGGTTGCGTCAGCATTAGTAAAGTCGATTCCTGTCATTCCACTAAGAGTAGTAGTGGTAGCCCCTAAAGAAATAGCCGTAGAACCAACAGTCAAACTAGAGTTAGCGAGCTTAGCATTAGTCACATTAGCGTCAGTAATCTTAGCTGTAGTAACAGCGTTATCAGCCAACTTAGCTGTAGTGACATTAGCATCTGCGAGCTTAGCTGTGGTGACATTAGCATCAAGAATCTTAGCTGTTGTTACATTTCCGTCAGCGATCTTGAGGGTAGTGACTGCACTATTAGCTAACATTCCTGTATCAACAGTTAAAGCTCCAATAGTGGTAGTACCTGTATTAGAAATAGTAACGTCTCCACTCAGAGAAACATTCTTCCACTTGTTATTTTCATTTCCACCATCTGAGTCATAGACAAGAATCTGAGCGTCAGCGAGAGCGACACCATCTTGGTCTGCTTCACCGTTATTTTTAATGCCAAGATTTACATCTGTTAAGTCATCTAAGCTAGAAGCTAAACCACTTGTATAAGTTCTTACCCATGCTGTAGTTGCAACCTCAGTAGTATTTGATGCCTCAGCAGGAGTCTCCACTTCCATCTTTTTAAGAGAAAGTGTGTATTCCCCTGCTTGTGAAGCAGTAGCACCATTCTCAGTACCTACTTTAAATTTATCGACACTTTCGTCCCAAATAAACAAAGCAGGGTCGGCTGTACCACGATCAAAGAAAAGACCTATATCATCACCATTAGCACCTGCCACTCCACTATTCAGACTAATAACACGGTCTTTGACTTCCATGTTATTGGTGTTGACAGTGGTTGTAGTGCCACTTACTTGAAGATCGCCCGAAATAATGACCTTTGAACCTGCTCCTCCTAACGTAAGAGTTGTAGGATTGCCGAGATTGGTGGTCATAGACACACCGATGGTTGCGTCAGCATTAGTAAAGTCGATTCCCGTCATTCCACTAAGAGTAGTTGAAGTACCACCCAAAGAAATAGCCGTAGAACCAACAGTCAAACTAGAGTTAGCGAGCTTGGCGTTCGTGACATTTCCGTCAAGAATCTTAGCTGTGGTGACAGCGTTGTTAGCTAACTTAGCGTCTGTCACATTTCCGTCAAGAATCTTAGCTGTAGTTACCGAGTCGTTAGCTAACTTAGCGTCTGTCACATTCCCATCAGCGATCTTAGCTGTAGTGACATTGGCATCAAGAATCTTGGCTGTAGTGACAGCATCATCAGCCAACTTAGCTGTAGTGATATTAGCGTCAGCGATCTTAGCAGTAGTCACATTAGCGTCAAGAATCTTAGCCGTAGTGACATTCCCATCAGCGATCTTAGCTGTAGTGACATTGGCATCAAGAATCTTGGCTGTAGTGACAGCGTTGTTAGCTAACTTAGTGTCTGTCACATTTCCATCAAGAATCTTGGCAGTAGTCACATTTCCATCAAGAATCTTAAGGGTAGTGACAGCGTTGTTAGCAATAGTAGCGACACCTGCGTTGGTAATTGTGAGATCACCACTTAGGCTCACATTATGGAAAATGTCATTCGTGTCATCACCGTCATTTGTGTAGTTGAGAACAAGAATCTGAGCGTCTGCTTTTGCCCCAATGGTGACATCATCAAGATCATCAAGTTTAGCCGCCCCCTCTTGTGCGAACTTATTATCTACATAATCCTTAGTAGCGACATGGTTAGCTTGGAGAGGGTCAGCTACTGTAACAACAGAACCATTTGTTCGGAAATCATAAGTGAAAGCACCAAAGGTCGAACCTGCTGAGGTTAAGACTACATTCGAGCCATCACTAAGGTCTGAAGAAGCGAGCTTTGTATTCACAAAAGCTGTGGGTATGTTATTTCCGTCAACTTGACTTACTCTGAGAACATCACCCGTAGCCCCTGCCTGTAATGTGATGTCCGAAAGAGTACCTACGCTACCTGTACCACCCAAGAAGTTCTCAACACCTTGTGCAATCGAAATAATCTCGAAAGAGTTATTTCCATTCCCGATTATCATCGAGCCATCGACAATATTAAGCCCCGAAATACTTGTAAGGTTTGCGTTTAGACCTTGATAAGTAGCCCCTAGATTTAACGCTCCGATGTCAGCGTCAATCTGAGCGTCAACATAGGCAGTAGTAGCAA
>Ga0255770_10004886_pt1 | contig 11156 bp, 10 predicted proteins | sample 071ome_22_FD_179968 | JGI IMG/M metagenome (GOLD analysis project Ga0255770, IMG submission 179968) | Coastal salt marsh microbial communities from the Groves Creek Marsh, Skidaway Island, Georgia - 071404AT metaG (version 2) | ecosystem: Environmental > Aquatic > Marine > Intertidal zone >... | reverse complement strand
GGTCGCTCGCGCCGGGGGAGGGGCGGTGGAGATCAACCCGAACGACCCGCCGGAGGAAGAAGTGTTCGATATGAGCGAGGGCGGTCAAAAGAAGCGCTGGGGCATGGTTTTCGCGCTCTTCGTCGCCTTTGTCTTGTGTAACCTCGACAAGGTGAACATGTCCGTCGCCATCGTCCCGATGGCGGAGAGTTTCGGGTGGACGGCGACGCAGAAGGGTTTGGTTGCGTCGGCGTTCTTCTGGGGCTATTCGTTCACCCAAATCCCCGGTGGGTGGTTGGCGAGCAAATACGGCGGTAAGGCTGTGTTGTTCTGGGGTGTCATGCTTTGGAGTTTTGGTACCCTCATCGCGCCGTGGTGCGCGGCGCTCGGCATGCCGGCGCTTCTCGCGTCCCGCTTCTTGGTTGGTCTCGGTGAGGGTGTCGCCCCGTCGGCCGCGACCGGTGTCTTGGCCAAGGGTGTGCCGCCGAGCCAGCGCTCCAAGGCTGTTACCACTGCCTTTGGCGGTCTCGACGTCGGTTCCTTGACTGGTTTGTTGATTGCCCCGCCGATCATCTTCCACCTCGGCGGCTGGCCCGCCGTCTTTTACCTCTTCGGTGCCCTCGGCTTCATCTGGGGCGCCTGGTGGTTCGTTTCCTACATGAGAGACAACTCGACCGACATGAAGGAAGCCGCGAGCGCTGCGGACGCTAAGAAGGGTCTCTCCATTCCGTGGGGCGCCTTTGTTCGCAACCCGCAGTTCTGGGCGCTCACCGTCGCCCACTTCACCTGGAACTATTTCTCCTATGGTTTGCTCGCGTGGTTGCCGTCCTTCCTCGCCGGCGCCATGGGAGTGACTCTTTCCAAGTCTTCCTTCCTCTCCATCCTTCCGTACTTGTCCACCGTCGTCATGACGGCGATCATCGCCCCGCTCGCGGGCGAGCTCGAGGCGAAGAAGAAGCTCACCCGCACCCAAATCCGTAAGGGCTCTCAAACGCTCTGCTTTGGTGTCGGCGCCATCACGCTCACCGCCATTGGTTTCATCGTCAACGCCACCCCGGTTGAGGCTGTCACCAACCAAACCATCGCTTTGGTTGTTGGTCTCCTCTCTGTCACCTTCGGTTTCGCCGCCTTCATCCGCACCGGCTTGTTCTGCGGCCACCAAGATCTTTCTCCGAAGTACGCGTCCATCATGTTGGGCGTGACCAACACGGCGGCGGCCATCGCGTCCACGCTTTCCACCTTCTTCACCGGTCTCTTCCTTTCCCAAACCGGTGGCAACTGGGCGTACTCCTTGTTCTTCCCGATCGCGGCGCTCCAAGCGGTGTCCGTCTTCGTCTTCATGATCTGGAAGTCCGACCCGGTCGACTTTGACGCCGCCAACTAGGCGCGTGATCGTACAAACAAACAAATCCATCCATATTCTTTTTCCTCACGTGGTGGCTCTCTACGAGCTGTCGAAAAGCTTGTTTTTTGGCGACATTTTTGTAATGTCTTTAGCGTGATGATACACGTGGGCGTTCACTTAAAAGGGCGCACGTGGGGGTTGGCTCATCGCAAATCGTTGCACTTATAGTCGATGCAATCTCAGTCTACTATTTAATTTCCACGCCTTCGTTCGTTCGTTCCTAGAGCGTACTCGCTCGTTCGTCGTCCCCAAAGAAGAAGAAGAAGAAGTAGCGCCGCGCGTTCTCGCGCCGCGCTCGACGAGCGAGGGATGGATGGCAGTCGAATGGGGGATCGCGATGTACGAAGGGAAGATTATCGTGTTGAAGAAAAAATTGCATTGAAATATGTGAGTAAATCCACGCTTATTAGATCTTCTCCATCTCGATTGTTTTCTGTCGTGCTAAACGACTCTGTTTGAAAAATAAATCTCTCGACTCACAAAACTTGAGCACACTTTGCCTCGAAACAAAGCATTTAAGAGGATTCGGCGGCGGCGGCAGCCTTAGCCTTGCTCTTTTGTTGCTTGAGGTAGAAGGTGTAGATGGTGGAGACAACGACGGCGGCAAAACCGGCGATGTACTTCCAGTTGAGTTCCTTCGGGAAGAGCATGAAGGAGATGACGATGGAGAGCACCTTACGGAGAGACTTCACGATCTCGGCCTCAGTGGCACCGAAGTACTTGATGAGGGAAAGGATGAACGAAACGGAAGAGTAGCCCATGACGGAGAAGCCCATGATCATCGGAACAACTTGCGGGTTCGCTTGGGAGAAGGCGAGAGCGGTGTTGAGGCCACCGGACGCGATGAGCGGAACCAAACCGTAGGCGGTACCGATCAAGGACGCGTAGCAGAGGACTTCTTGGGTCGTGGACGGAGCCTCGACGCGGAAGAAGTTCTTCTCCTCGAAGTTGGCGCAGATGGCGTCGACACACAAGGCAGCAGCAATGAGAAGGACACCAATCGGGGCGAAGGTCGGGGAGGACGCAACGTCACCGAGGGTGAAGAGGATGATACCCGCGACGAGGATGGCGGCGGACAACCACTCCTTCCAGTTGTACTTCTTACCGACAATCAAGACGGAGAAAGCCATGACCGGAATAATCTTGGCAGACTTGAACACGATACGGGTCGCGTAGTTGAGGTAGGTCAACGCGTAGTTGGTCAAAGCCATACCACCGTAGGTGTAGACGGAGAGAATACCGTAGTTCTTCCAGGACGCCTTGCGCGAGTCGTTGGTGAGCTTCATTTCGAGCGCACCGCACAAGAAGTAGGTGAAGGTGGTCAAGACGGTCATCCACGCGGAGCCAGCGGCGGCAACGAAACCCGGGATGCGGAAAACACCTTCTTGGAGCGCGGCGAAGCCGAGGGCAGAGCCGAGGGAACCGGCAGCCAAAATGACAAAGGCCAAGCCTTCGTTTTCCGGCAAGTTGAGGCCGAACACCTTCTTCGCCTCGCCCGGGGCAGCCTTGGCGACACCACCAGCCTTGCTGTAAACGCGAAAAACAAACAAACGGTTAGTACAATCGTTCCTCCTCGAGTTCTCACCTTCAAACCGCGCGATCATGACCCCGACCAGCCTCCGCAAAGAGTTCTGTCTTCATGAACAAGCGCGCGCGCGCGCTTTTTACCCTAAACCCTCCCCCTTTCCGACGATCGATTGATTTGATTGAAAACCGTTCGTGCGATCGCGTCGTCGTCGTCGTCGTCGTCGTCGTCGTCTCGAGAGCGACGAAACCACCGCGCGCGGGGTGCGTTTCATCATCACTCGTCGACGAGACGCGCGCGCGACGCGTAAACCTCAAAAAGAAACGGCAGTCAAACCAATCCAACCGAGGGGAAGAAAAGCGTGCGAGATCCCTCGATCCCTTTTCACGCGTCCGGGTTTCCGTCCGGGTTTCCGTCGTCGGGTTCGCGCTCGCGCGCGCGCGCGCGCTCCCGCGCGTCCTCCTCCTCGATCTCCTCAATCTCGTCGTCGTCGCACGTACGTCACAACGCTGGCGCGTCTCGCGGAACCCGCGACGCGGCGTTCCGCCTTGAGCTCGATCGCCGCCGGCGCCAGGGCGGCGCGCATGCCCGCCGGTTTTTGCACCGGTCGCCCGAACGCCGCGGACGCGGCCGTCGGTCTGCGGGATCGCACGGAGGACGTCGTCGCTCCGAGCGTGATTCTAGTCGTCGTCGCCGCGCTGAACATGCCGTGCGTGCGTCTTAAAGTGTCGCTCCGTCGCGCGCCGCGCGCGTCAACAACCCGGCGAGCGCGCGCGCGTCGAATCAATACTCAAACGGAATGTACCGTACATAGGTAATCACATACACGAAGTATTCATTACTACGTCGTATACACCTCCGATAAATGTCTAGGAGCGCCGTCGATCAAGCAGCCGTGGGTTCGTGGTTGGTTCGTGATTCGAACCCGCGGACTTTGACCGGTGCGAGCGCCTGCCTCGGTGCCGCGTCACGTCCGCGCGCGCGCGTCTCGAAACGATCGACGATCGACGGCGATCGACGGCGGTCGACGGCGACGGCGATGGCAATGGCGATGACGACGAGGAACGATGACGACCGAGGCGGGGACCGCGGCGAGGACGAGCGACGGGTGGACGTGATCCTGAAACCGGCGGGCGGTCTTCTCGGTGTCCCCAGCGCGTCCTCGGGCTCGGGCTCGCCGAACCCGGCGGGGATGGACTTTCGCGTGCGTGCGGTGCGAAGAAGCGCGACGGTGCGGGCGCTCAAGGACGCGGTGCGGGCGGGGTACGAGGGAAACCCGGAACCGGAGAGGGTGGTTTTGATTTACGGAGGCAAGGTGTTGCGAGACGAGGACGTCATCGGGGAGGCGTTGACGATCGGGGCGACGGGGGCGGCGGCGTACGGGTACGACGTGGATGGGGACGATGTGAGCGAGGATGAGGTTGAGGGTGGGGTGACGAACGAGCGGGGGGATGGGGAGACGAACGGGTCTGAGTCGGAGGGACGCGGGGCGCCGAGACGACGAACGCGCGAGTACGTTTTACACATGATGATTAGAAAGGATCCGCGGCAAATCGAGGAGGAGGAGGAGGAGGCACGGGCGCGAGAGAAGGCTGAGAAGACGCGGCGGGAGGATGATGGAGACGCATCGGTGGCGAACGCGTCGACGGCGACACCATCCGCGGCGCCGAGCGCGGCGCCGACGACTCCGACGCAATCGACCGAGACGTCCATGGATCCGGGAACGCCGGCTGTTTTCGCGTCGTCAGCGCCGCGAACGCCGCCTTCTCATGGGTACCGAGCGGCGGACTCGGCGCGATTCACGCTTCCGACCACGCCCGAGTTTCAGAGCGCGATTACTGATGCGATGCGCGCCGCGCAGCAGTCGCCCAGACACCTCCCCTTGGAACTCGCGGCGTCTCCGCTCATGAACGCGACGTATAACGCTGCGTACCACGCGGCTTTCGCAGCTTTGTCACCGAGTGGTACGCCACCGGGTCCACCGCCTCTCGCAGGGCTCAGGAGCTACCTCGATGTTCCGCACGCGGCGACAGGGGCTCGGTCGGAACACGACGAACGCGCTCGGCGGCGCGAAGAGCGCCAAGAGCGACAGCAGCGCGCAAACGGCTTGCCACCAGAGCTAAACATTCCACCAGGAGCGCGCGTGCGCGTGATTCACATTCGAATCGACCTTAAACTCATAATGAAGCTCGCAATGATGGTTTTCTTTCTCTCTCAAGACGCCAGCCCACTCAAGGTGACCATGTACGTCGCCATGGCGATTTTTGTCTATCTGCAGCAGACGGGTGCTTTGGCCCCGGTCTTGCGATGGCTCACTGGCAATGATAATTTAGGCCGTGGCGACGCGAACCATCGAGGAGGTAATAGACAGGGTAACGGCGCAGCGGCGAATGGTAACAGAGCGCCAAACGCCGCGAACGACGCCCAAAGGTACGCCGTTCCGACGCGCGTGACCCGAGTGGCAGGTCACACCACCATGCCGCAAACGTACTTTGGTGAAGTGAAAATCTTCATCTACAGCTTGTTTGCATCTCTTTTCCCGTCGTGGGCACCTCCGAGGTTGCACGAGGCTGGGGCACAAGCGGCTCCGCGACGCGAACACCAGGATTGAACTTGTACAAATGTGTAGGAAAATAATTTTTTAGTCGATTGTTCTTTAATCAATTCTCAATCAGTAATATGATCAACAGCTATGCAGATTATCTATTGTGAGCCTTGACTCCATTTTGCCCGATAAAGATGGAGTTGAAGGTGTCTTTCATTTTTGACCGCGGCGACTGCGAGCTCTCAAATGTGAGCTGAGAATCTTCGCGATGCATGACACTCGTGCCCATCGACTCTGGCGGCAGAGCGGTGTGAACGCTCTGGCGCCCGCCCGTGTACTTCTCGTAAGCGTACCACGCAACCCCGGCAGAGTTGCACATGATGCCGAGAACGTTCATCAATCCTGTTTGGACGTGAAAGGCGAATAACCCGGCTACGCCTTGCACGATGGACTTTGTCCTACCCACGACGGATGTCGTCAGGGCCTCGTTCAGCTGAGTGCACAAATATGTGGCGTAGTTCAACACGAACGCACTCGAGCACGAACACAAAAATGCAATAATGAATCCTGGGTGTAAGATGTACTCGTAACTCCACACCGCTCTGTGCTCGCCAAACGCGACGCAAATCATCAAGCTCAGCGGAGCGCTCCAAAGCGAATTATACAAGAGCAGGGTGAAAGAATCGAGATTCAATTCATCACCAATCTTACCAACCAAAACAACGTACAACGCGGTGCACATCGCACTCGCTAAAGCAACTAAATATCCTAACAGCGTAAACTCCAAGTCGCCGGTGCCCGCCAACACGCCCCCGCACGTCGTCAACCACACCGCCATCTGCACCCTACGATTCGCCACCTTGCGCATCATGATGTAATCTAGCAACATCACGAATGGAGTCGTCGCGCTCTTCAAAACCCCATACATGGGAATGTTCACCATGGACAGCGCCGTCATATCCAAAACGAGTTTCAGCTGAAACACCGCGCTCACAACGCCCACTCGTTTGAACGCCTCCGGCTCGAACGCCTTAGAGCTCCTCCGGATCACCCTCGTCCGCTCCAACACCGTGATCGCAAACACCGTGAATATCGTCTGCGCCGTCACCAGCGTCGCCGGGTGCTTAAACTTCCACACCGCAAAGATGGCTTTGTTGAGAAAAACCGTAGCCACCGACGTGGATCCATAGAAGAACGCCGCGGTCGCCCCGCGTCGTCGTCGCGTCGCCGGCGACAATTCGTGCGTCGGAAGCATCGCCGCGGGTCTTTCTCGCGCCTTCGCCCACCGCGCGCGTCCAACTCTGCCGCGTCAACGACTTTTTGTTCGCTCGAGCGCGGCGCGCGCTGAAAACGTTCAAAAACTCCCTCGCAAGAAGATTCCGCCGTCGTCGTCAGTGCGCGACGCACCGAACGATGATGCGACGCGCGGCTCAGCGACGACGCGCGTTCACCGCGACGCTCCGCGCGTTGACGACGACGGAAACGACGATGGCGTCCGCGTTCGCGTCGTGCGGCGTTTCGAGAAACGAAGTTGGTGTCGTAAAGAGAACAACGCACTCGACGTTCACGACACCGACGCGCGGATTGGCGTCCACGGCGGACCCGGCGAGCGAAACGGGGGAAGGGACGAGGAAAAAATCACCCGCTTCGACGACGGACGCCGCGGATGGGGTGCACATCGCGCACACGAGGACGCACGTGACGAAGCATTTGTGGAGGGAGCGTCTGCGCAAGGCTGAAGAGGGCAAGCACGCGACGAAACTGAGCGATAAACTCGTGCCCAGACCGCCGAGGACGCACAGTGCGGTGTACGTGTGGGAGAGTAATGAAGAGATGCGGGAGATGTATCGGTCGCACGGTACGGGGGCGGTGCGTATGGGGAGGATTTTGGAAGATTTGGATTCGTTGGCGGGTAACATCGCGTACTTTCACGCGGATGACGACGACGATACGACCAAGACGCCGCAATTGGTCACGGCGAGCGTAGATCGAGTGCGGTTAAATAGACCGCTGTCTTTGGAGCAGGATGTGGTGCTTCGAGGAGAGGTGGCATTCGTTGGGACGTCGAGCATGGTTATTCGCATGGAGGCGGACGAAGACGGAGACGACGAAGTCGTGGTGGACGCTGACGATTCCGAACCCGCGCTCACTGCAGACTTTACCTTTGTCGCGAGAGACCCAGATACCAACGGGGCGTGGCCTGTGAATCCTCTCGTGTGCGAAACGAAACAACAGAGGGAACGCTTCCAGGAGATTCAGTCCTCCATAGTGAGAAAGCGTTTGCGTCTGAAAAAAGGAGACGCCGTGTTGAACGACGAACTGGTCGCTCACCGAGAAAAATGGGTCAAGGATCGACGTGAACGCGCGCGTTTGAACCAAGAAATGCCCGCTCTCACCGCTGGCTTTCACGAGGTTCTGACGTCGCAGACTGTGGCTGAGAACATGTTCGTCGCGCAGCCGCAACAGCGAAACCTCTCTGGGAGAGTGTTCGGTGGTTTTTTGCTTCGTCGAGCGTACGAGCTCGCCTTTGCGAACTGCCAGTTATTCTCCGGTGGTCATCCAATGTTTGTCGAGATGAGCGACATTGATTTCAAGCTTCCCGTGAACATTGGCGATCTCGTGAGATTCAAGTGCAAAGTGTTGCACACGATGAACGCGGACGAAGCCAAGTGTGGCAAGCCGAGTGTGTACCTCGAGGTTCGCGCCATCGTCACGAACCCGCACAAGGTGACGTCTGCCGAGGCAAACACATTCTTCTTCAAGTTTAACGTCGTGCCAATCGAAGCTGAGGGTGTTGAATCCGAACTTCGTCTGCGCCGAGTTCTTCCGGCGTCCACCGAAGAGGCTCATCTCATTTGGGACAAGTGTATTCGCCGAACGCTGTGCGACGACAACGACTTCGATCGACGAAATAACTTGAACATGTTCACCTAAATCAAAGTGTACCAGTTCGCTTGGAGTGATCGCTTTGCGTAGCATTTATCGTAAACTAAATAGGTGTAGCGCTGAATTGCGGCGAGGATGTAATGTTAGCTGATAAAATTCGTACCAACAAGAACCGCCCCCTTCCCCACGATTCCTCGACGCGCATCACTCATGGTTCTTCGCAGGTCATCGACTGGGGCGAGTTCGCTACCGGGTGAATCGTCCGGGCTCGGCACAGCCTTGCGTCGAGTCGATTGTTTCGGTTCAGTGCCACAAGATTTTATAGAGAAGTCCACTTCGGGAGGATTGCTCAGTCTCATCATGGTTTCGTGCTTGCTTGCGCTCTTCTCGATGCAGCTCTCCGCGCTGGCGACGTCATCCTTCAGCACAGAGATTGTCGTTGATCATTCCATGGATTCAAAGCTCACGATTAATGTTCAGATTGATTTCCCGAGAGTCAACTGCGATGTGCTTCAGCTCGACGCATACGACGCGATGGGTTCGAGAAGATACGACTTAAGCGCAGACGCTCTGTACAAACATCCACTCGGAGGACCGCTAAAGTACATGCACCTCGAGCACGCATCACCCGCCAAGGCGAGCGAAGTGCGCGAGATTGATGAAAAGACCGATTTTCAGTTCTACAGCAATCGCAAGGTGACGTACGACGTTGTCGGCCAAGAAATGTTCGAACGTCTCGTGAAAGTGCATCAAAACGGTTTACTAATGGTGAACTTTTACGCGCCGTGGTGTTTCCACTGTCGCGATTTCGCGCCGATTTGGGAGCACGCGTCCGATTTGCTGCGCACAGATATTCGAGGCAGACGAAAATCCCGACTTTCGGCGGGAATGGCTTCCGTTGATTGCACCAACAATGACAACGTCGTCCTGTGCGATAAGCTACACATTCAAGCTTACCCAACCGTGCGTGTGTACCGCGCCGGATCGCTGCACCCTTCGAGGCTGAATGAAACTCTCGACAACATGCACGATTTGAGCGACATTTCCTTCGAAATGTATCACGGTAAGCGTTCGGCGCAAGCCATCTCGGATTTCGCACTTTCACTCTTGAAAGAAATAGAATCCGCAGAGAGAGATAGCGCGCGCACACACACGATTGGGCACGATTACGACGGCGACGGTGTCCATGACTCTACTGTGCGTTCGCCTGGGTGTAGTGTGAATGGGCAATTCAAGGTGGCGAGGGTCCCGGGAGCCTTCTACTTCGTCGCGCGGGCGCATGGACATTCAATCGCAGAAATCGACATGACACACATCATCAAACATGTTTCATTCGGCGAGCACGTCCCGGGTCGACCGACGTTCATACCTAGATACTTGAAACGCGCATGGACGTTGATTCCGGCGGACATGGGTGGGCGATTCTCGCGCAAAAACGATGCAGCCTTTACCCAATTCAACGGAACGCCGCAAACCCAGTTTGAGCACTACATGCAGGTCGTTCAGCGTACGTACATTCCTATCGCTGAAAAATTGATACAGATTTACGAGTACACGTTTTCTAGCAATCAATTCGATATCGAAACGAGCGCCGCGGATCGCGCGATGTTTGCGTACGACGACGATTCGGCTGGATTTGGCCGTCTACCAGGCGGACCGACGGTGAAATTCGCGTATGATCTCAGCCCAATGCAAGTGGTCACGCGAGAGACGCGCAAAGTTTTCATCGAGTGGGCTCTCGGATGCTGCGCGATTCTAGGAGGTTTGTGGACATGTATGGTGGGCTTTGAGAGTGTGATTCGTGGTCTATTCAGCAACGCAATGAAAAAACGCCTAGGTAAATTGAGCTAATTCGGTCTCTGTGGTTCACCTGGTCCGTCCGGTATCTTACTCAGGACGTCCACAAACGCAGATCCAATGTTTCCATTGGCACATAGCACTCTTCTTCCGTAAATGTCAAACTTGTCGCCAGATGGATCCAAGACGACCCCGCCAGCTTCTCTCACAATGACGGCACCCGCGACGCAATCCCACGGCCCACCGAAACCAATCTCAAAGAACCCATCTAAGCGTCCCATGGCGACGCCACACATATTCATCGCGCACGATCCCGAGCACCGAACGCTCCTCGAGTTTTCCACGAGCGCTCTCACGCGCCCCATTATGGCGTCAACCGTCGCCGCATCTCTGTGCACTCCAATCTCGGTACCGATGAGCGCCCGGCCCATCTCTTCGACTTGACTGCAAGAAATCCTTTCATCGTTTAAATACGCCCCACCTCCTCGCGTCGCGGTGAACATTTCTTCCGTGATCGGGTTGTACACGACGCCCACGACGGGTTCGCCTTTTTCGCACATACCGACGCTCACGCAACTAAACGGATATCCGTGCACAAAATTCGTCGTCCCATCCAACGGATCGACGTACCAGCACCTATCCATCTCCGTCCGTCTCAGCACTTCCTCTCCGCTCGCCGCGTGCGTCTCCTCACCGACGATATCATCCGTCGGAAACGCCCTTTTCAGGCTTTCCATGACCAAGTCTTCACACTTCTTATCCGTCGCCGTGACGAGATCCACCGCGCCCTTGTACTCGACGCTCGTAGATTTCCGCCACGAAGCTTTAATTTCCGCCCCAGCCAGGCGCGAGGCTTCGATCGCCGCCTCGAGTTCGCGTTCGTACATGTTGACGCCGCCTTAAAACCGTCGTCGTGCTCGACCCTCTGCGTCACTTTTTGACGTTGCGACGCATCATTCAGTAGTCGTCCGTCCGTCGGTCGGTCGTCGTCATGGCTGGCGACAAACCGTCGACGTCGA
>Ga0255770_10004879_pt1 | contig 11171 bp, 4 predicted proteins | sample 071ome_22_FD_179968 | JGI IMG/M metagenome (GOLD analysis project Ga0255770, IMG submission 179968) | Coastal salt marsh microbial communities from the Groves Creek Marsh, Skidaway Island, Georgia - 071404AT metaG (version 2) | ecosystem: Environmental > Aquatic > Marine > Intertidal zone > Salt... | reverse complement strand
AAAAACCAAGTTGGTGGGACGCCAACTACAGTTGGACAGTGCCAGCTGAACGCACAGCATTGATAGCAGCACTAACTTATGGACACTATAACAATCCAAGTGAAGCTTATAAAAAGTACAATAAAAATCTAGCTGTATCAAAAGAACTGTATGATCTTTCATCAAACACACTGGTAACCACAGGAGGCGTACTAAACGATCCTGTAACAGCTGGTGTTGTTCCTATACCTGTAGATCCTGGCAAAGATTTTGTGTTTGGAGATTGGGGTCCTGTTGAAGATCAATGGAGACAAACCAGCGAATATCAAACAAAACTTTTCTTAGGTTTGATGCGTCAAAGACCACTGTGGATCACCAATAGTTATTTTAGCAGTAACAAGCGTAAACAACTGGATCTCAATAACTTACACACAGCACATTGGACAAACGACACTGTAAAAGAACTGACAGACAATGTCAATCCGCAACTGAGCAACATATTTTACAGTGACAGTATTATTGAAAGTGTGAGAGTGGTTGATGGTGGTAGTGGATTTACTAGCGCACCTTCACTTGCAGTTTACAGCAATTTTGGTAGTGGTGCTGAACTAACAGCATATGTTAGTAACGGTGTTATCACCAATGTAAGTGTAAACAATCCAGGTGTGGATTATTACAATAAACCTACAATCACAACCAGCACGGGTTCAGCTACACTAGAAGCTGTATTGGTAAATGATGCTAAAAAATATTTCGTAGGACTAAGCAATGCAATTTTAGAATTTGCTCATTTCAATGGAACAACCAGTAACACTGTGTTAGATAGATTTAATTATAGCGAGTATGGACCTATTATTAAAGCAGGAGGATTTTTAAATCCTGCTAATCAGAAATTTATACTGGAAAGCAGTCAAGACAAAGGTGCTACTAGAATCCCAGAAGAAAATTATACCAGTTTGCTTTATACCAGCAAGCCTAATAAAGAAGTTTTCTTTGGCGGAATAAAAATTAGTATCGACACCAACGGATATAAAATACAAGGTTTTGACAACAGCAACCAATATTTTACATACAATGCTCCAGTGACTAGCGGACAAAAAGTTGTAGTGTCGGGTGCAGCTGACTTGTTTAGATACAGTCGTTATGAAGAAAATACAAGTCAACTAAACTATAACACAGTACTAAAAGGAATGCAACAAGTTTATGACTTCATTCATGGTTATGACTACTATTTGAAATCACAAGGATGGGACAGTAATTGGCGTGGAGTTGCTAACGATTTTGTTACATGGGCAACAGGCACAAGCACTAGTGTTCCGTTGACAATTATACCTAATCCAAAATCAATTAAAATACTAGATGGCGATAGAGGATATTATGATACACTAAACAAACGTTACGAAGGTGTCTACAATATCTTAGATCAAAATGGCAAGCAAATAACAACCAATAAAGTTTTAGTAAATCGAGAATTGATGAACAAAGATAGTTATACTGAAATCAGTGTAAAAGATCAAAACGATAGTATCTACGGTATAAGGTTGTATCAAGTTGAAGTTGAACATGCAATTGTTTTTGATACAACTACACGTTTTGATGACGTTGTTTACAAACCAGAAATCGGACAACTACACAAGCGTATTATCTGGAAAGGGTCAAGAACCAAAGATTGGAATGGTAAATTTTATTCACCGGGTTATATCATTGATGGTAACAGTGTTTACCAAAACTTGGATACAACAGCTAGAGAACTGGACCAGTATTATGGTGCGGGTAATGCGCTGGGTAATTCACAAATGGTTGATGCTGCAAGATTTAATGCAGGATACAACAAGCCTAAGTGGAGTGAAAAATTAAACTTAGATGATGATACACTGTTTGAGTTTATGAAAGGCACCAAAAAATACAGAGGCACACGCTTTGCTGTAGATGCGTTTGTTCGCAACAATGCACTATTTGATGCACAGGCTGATGTTAACATATACGAAGAGTGGGCTATCAGAACAGCTGACTATGGTGATACAAGAAGTAGAGATACAATTGAATTTGAAATCAACAAAAACTTGTTGACCACCAGTCCGCAACCTGTGAGATTTACAGATGAAGAAATTACAGATGTACTAACAGATATTACCATTGACATAGACCCTAATAGTCCGTTGTTAGTAACAGGCACACCTGGTGATGTGTTTACTACACGTAATCCAAAAACTTACTTGACACAAACTAATGCTACTATTAGTCAAGAACAAGAATTTGCCAATGATTTTATCACTGCTGGCTTACCCTTGACCAGTGAAACTGATTATAGAGTACTAACAAAAGAAGACATGACACTGTTCCCTGAACCTGCAAAAAGTGATTATAGTTTTGATGGTGAATGGCAGTATATGAGTCAGTGGAACAACAGACAAAGTTATAAATTTAACGATAAAGTATTATATGAAGGTCGTGCCTGGGAAATGTTGGATCCGGACGGCAGTAGTGGACTATTCAGACCAAATGATCCTATTATTGTTACTGGTACTACCAGTTTGCCTGTTGTTCCTAGTACAGGAGAAACGTTGATAATTGATGGCACTGTAGTAGACTTGGTTAGATCATCTAGTACTACTACACTAGATGTAATTAACGTTGTTGGCACACAAGATATTGGCAGTTCAGATGTTGTTACACACAATAGTACACTGGTGCTGGGTGAAGCTAGCAATGTAGCACAAACAATTGTGTTTGAAAATGAAGTGGCTACACTAGAATATCAAGACATCACAAAAACAGGTACAGTGACAAATCCTACCATACAAGGTAGTGCAACTGCTACACTGATTATAGATGGCGTCACAGTAAACTTCAATGACACACAGTCTACTACAAACAATATCACTTCGCAAACTGCATACGAAAATGCATTTAATACTAGCTGGATTACTAATAATAGTAATTCTCAAATAAGTGCAGGAGCAACAAATAGAATTAATGCAATCGAAGCACTGAGAGTAGGATATACTAGTGCTCAAGGATCTGCACAGTGGCAAGGATTTTTAAACAATTACTACAGCCAGAGTGATGCAGGTCTTTACATAGACTTATTAATTATAGAATACGGTAATGGAGGACTAAGCTATAGTTCTCAAATGGCGGCCTTGGTTCAAAGTGATGTTGAAATAATCAATAATATTTTGAACACAAGCTATGTTGCTAACGATGTACTTACAGGCGTAACTACAATACCAGCAGGAGATATAACAGCAGCAAGAACCGCACTGTTACAAGGAAGTTATATTGTAGCTATTAAAAATTGGCTAATTAACAATATTAATACAGTGTTTAATACTAATACTATTATCACAACTGATAGCGGATCAGAATTTCAACTTTATCAGCTAGCTGATATTATACAAGAAATTAACAGTGCTGGTATTCCAAACGTATCAGCTAGTGCTTTTAATAATCAGCTTAGAATTACCAAAACCACCAATGATCGTAGTTTATCGTTTAGTTTAACAATCAGTGTTGGTACTGAAAATTCTAATGTTGGTTTCTTGACTACTACACAAACAATTAATAGCACAGGTAATACTATAATTACTACTCCTAACCTTTCACTTGCACAAGTGGTTAGTCAAATCAACAATGCTGGTGTTAATGGCATTACTGCACAAATAAATCAAGCAAATACAAATCTTCTACAGATTAACTGCAACAAAGCAACACTGTTTATTGGCACAGGCAGTGCAAACAGTGTAGTAGGATTAACAACAGGTGTTATTCCAGCAGGCACAACTACTTCACAAGTAAGTGTAGCACTGTACATATCAGATATTGTACAAAGTATTAATAACGCTGGTATTAGCGGTGTTAGTGCAAGTATCAGTAACAACAGAGTGCAGTTAACAAGTAACAACAGTACACTGGTAATAGGAACAGGCACAGCCAACAGTACCTTAGGATTTACAGCACAAACCTACAGTGCAACACAAACTACTATTAGTAATGTGTTTAATGCAATTGTAGGCAGTGATGGGAATCAAGTGTTTATTCAAATGGACAATGATCCAAACATCTTTAGTATTTGGGTTGCAGACAACAGTGAACAAGGCAGTTTCAATCAAGGCTATGCAGTTTATCAGACCATGGACTTTGGTATGTATGTGAGTAGAGCGTGTGCTGGTGTAAATCCAGGCGACGATGCTGAAATTACTGTTACAAGACAAACAGGTGACGTACAATCTCACAATCTAGTAGAAGGCGACTATGTTTTAATCAGAGGCAGTACAACTGTTCCTAACATTGATGGTATACATCGTGTTACTAGTGTTGACAGTGCTAATACACAAAAATTTTATATAGATGAATATATCGAACAAGAAGGCGGAACTGGTAATATCTATCCTTTGAGAAATGTGAGATTCTCTAGTAAATCTCAATTAGACAACAACATCAATGCTCAACAAAATGGAGTATACAAGTACAACTTTAGCGGACTTAGACAAAACAATCAGCAAAGTCCAATTTATATTTTTGTAGACAATGATGGCACAGGTAAACCAGCAGTTTACAAGTACACAGGAACTTGGACAGACGGCGGCGGTCATAGTGTTAGCGAACTCAAAGCAGTAAGAACACAAGGCAGACAAGCAAGAAATGATCTTATTGAAAATGTTAAAATATATGATGCTAAACGCAAAAGCACTATTGCACAACTAGAAACCTGGGATCCAGCCAAAGGAATCGTACTTGGATTTATTCGCAGCGAAATAGATTATTTGATTACTGCGGATATTGCAAACTACAATTATAATACCATTGAAGGTGAACAAGCTGATTCAAATGCTTGGGGTGCAGCACAAGTAGGCAAGCGGTGGTGGAATCTCAACACCGCAATTTATCTAAATTATGAACAAGGTAGTATTGAATATCAACAAAATAACTGGGGTAGATTGTTTGACGGTGCTAGTATCGACATATATGAATGGACTCGCAGTCCTGTACTACCTGAACAATGGAGTACACTAGTAGATCAAGGAACCAAGATCAGAGGTGTAACTGCCAGTGGTGAAGCATACAAGGAAACAATTGACGGCGATGATGTGTATTTTTGGAGTGAAAACACCTATTACAATCGCAGAACAAAAAGAAATGAAACTGAATATTATTTCTGGGTTAAAAACAAAAGTTCATACGAAGGACAAAGAAATTACAATACACTACAATTGAGTACAATACTACAAAATCCAGAAGGTTTTGATCTGAGTTGGGCAGCTGCCAGCGGAAGCAATATATTATTCTTGACCAATGTCGACAAGTATGTTACTCGAGACAGTGTTGCTCAAGTAAACCAAATTTACACCAGCAACAGTGAACCTATGAATGAATGGACCATGCTTGCTGAAAATGACCCAAGCGTAGCTATACCAGAATACTTACACATAAAAATGCGTGATAGTTTGGCAGGATTTAACAATTATCAACAAAGATACACATATACTACTTGGTCAAATACTACAGTATATCAGCCAAATCAAGTGGTTCAGGAAGGCAGTGATTTTTACATCAGTCTTGCAAACGGAACACAAAACGGTCCTAATCAAAATCAACAACCTAGCTTGGATACAGATATGAGTCATTGGGTTAAAATTTATGATTACGATTTGCCTCCAGAAACACAACAAGATGATATTGACGTGTGGCGTGGTCAACCTGTTCCAGATTTAGATTTACACCCATACAACAGATATGGTCATCTTGTAAGACCAAGACAGAGCTTGTATAGAAATCTAGTAGATGCTAGACAGAACTGGGTTAACAAAGTAAATGAATTGTTGAGTACAATCATTGTTATTGATGAAATACAAAATTGGGAAAGCACATTTAACTATACTTTCGTATTAGGAACAGTTACTTATGATACTAAACCATACTGGAACTGGGTCAACTGGAGTGCCAGTGGATACGACAGTTCGATTGTTGCAGACAAAACAGTAGCTACACAGCAAGACTTGATAGATCTCATTGACGAACCTGATGGAACTTATGTAAAAGTAAGAACTGTAATTCATGCAGATGGTATCAACAGACCAGAAATACACTACTACAACAATGGTACAAGCACAATGGTTTGGAAGGAAAAAGCCACAATACAAATCACTGAAGAAACATGGAACCAAAGCAAGTTTGGACATGGGTGGGATGCTAGTGGTTTTGATATTATGCCATTTGATAGCGGAAGCAGCGATGTGATTGGAAAGTTGTTTGATAATTTGAGAACTAAAGTATTTGTTGGAACACATCTAGCAAAATACAATGAACTTTGGTTTAATTGTTTGCATGAAGCTGTGGTACAGAATACAACAGATGACTTTGCATTTAAAACCAGTTATGTGAAACTGGAAGTAGAGCACCCACTGTTGCTAACACAACAGCACTTCAAGCGTTACGATGCAAGTGTAGTAGAAGATTTCTTCCATGATATTAAACCTTTCCATACCAAGCTACACAGCGGACTGGAAAAAGTTACACACGGTGAAGCAACACAGATTGAAATCGACGAAGAAGATAGAAGAAGTATCATTACCATGCTTTACAATGATCACACCACAAGAGATTGGGAAGGTGACACACTATTGCTAGGTGGAGACTTTACTAATGAGCCTGATCATACCGACGGTATGGAATTCACAACTGTTGACAATGATATAGAATACATCTATAATGGTAATGAATTTGACCAACCTCACGAAGAAGGATGGGGAGAAGAGCTTTATCCAGTTGACTACAGTGAGAATGTTAGTATACTTGTACAAACTAATACCGCAGGAAATACAGTTGATGCTGAAACTAGATCATTCAGAATGAACTTGTATCATCCTAATAATTTACAAACAAGCACAGTGATTGAAGATACAAGAAAAACTGAAATCACTGCTAGTATAGGTGCAACAGACACAACTATTGGGGTGTTGAGTACAGCCGCACTAGCTGACTACGGAGTTGTTTGGATAGGCAGCGAGCGTGTTGAATATGGTGCTAAAGATACAACTAACTTGTTGTATTGCAAGCGTGGAACCAATAGCACAAGCGCACAAGAGCATATTAGTGGCACTACAGTTATAGAAGCAAATGAAGAAATACCAATACTTGCTAGATTTAGTGATTATGGAGATGATCTAAGAATGGCTTATAACGACAGTGGTGTAAGCCTTGCAGACCCTGGATCACCAGGAATTTCGCCTGAACATGCTTTCATTAGAAATGCAGGGCAAGGATCGATATAAATACTACAAATGGAATAAAGCTATGAGTTTAGAACAATTTGAAACACCACTGATAGGCGTCGAAGGACACATTAAAATTTGGGATCCTGAGTCAGGCGAAATATTTGTGCGCAGACGCAACGCAGTGAACTATGAAAACATGAGTATAGCAATTGCTAATTTGCTAGCTAATGCTAGTGGTAGCACCAGTACTTATGAAATTAGTACTATGCGTTTTGGTAACGGCGGTACCAGTATTGATGGCTTGGGTGCAGTTACATACAAAGCAACTAATACCAACAGTGCTAGTGGAGCACTATACAATGAAACACACAGTCAGACAGTTGATGATGCTATTACAAGTTCAACAGACAATCAAGTAGTAGCCAGTCATACTAGTCCAAATAATTACAGTGATGTGATCACAACTTGTACATTGGATTATGCAATTCCAGTGGGACAAGATGCAACAGACACGGGTACCGATATGGATGGTACATATGTGTTTGATGAACTAGCTTTATATACAGCCAACAACGATTTGTTGACTCATGTGGTTTTTCACCCGGTGCAAAAAAGCGCAAACAGAAAAATTCAAGTAGTATACACTCTAAGGATAAGAAGTTCGTTCGCGGACTTATAATAGGAAAATAAGATGCCATATACAATAGATTATTCAGATCCAGGAAAATCACCAATAGTAGTAAACGACGGTACAGCAGATACCAGTACAAGTCTGACCTTGATTGGTAAAAACTACACAAGATTTGGTGAAATCCTAAACGAAAACCAGCTGCAATTGTTGGAAAATTTTGCCAACGGTACAGCACCAAACAATCCAACAGAAGGACAACTTTGGTATGATAATAGTACCAACAGACTGATGTTATACGACGGACAATGGTATACAATCGGTGCTCCTGCAGGCACAACACGTATAGAATACAGACAACGTCAGGATACACTTGGAGTATATCACTGGACAATTGAAACTATTGTAGACGATCAAATTGTTACCATTCATGTAGACGACACAACTGCGTGGACGCCTGCTGCAACAGAATTTTTAGAAGACGGTGTCACTGCACTTAGTACTCAGTTTCCGGTTATTCAAGCTGGCATCAATATGAATACCACAACTGATTATAAGTTCAGAGGTACTGCTACTAGTGCTGAATATGCTGACCTTGCAGAACGTTATGCAGCAGATCAAGCATACGAAGCAGGTACAGTTGTGCGTTTAGGCGGAACACATGAAATTACACAAACTCTACAAACAGGTGACACTGATGTGTTTGGTATTGTTAGTACTGCACCAGGATTTGAAATGAATGCCAGTGCAGGTACAGACGATACACATCCGTTTGTAGCACTAGCTGGGCGTGTTCCTTGCAAGGTTGTAGGACAAATTACAAAAGGGGATAGACTGGTTTCTAGTGTATATCCAGGAACAGCTAGACGAGCTGATCCCTCAGAATTAGATGATTATAGAAAGATAATTGGCAGAGCTCTTGAATCAAAAGCTACTGACGATCAAGGTATAGTTGAAGTAGTAGTAGGAGCGAAGTAATGCCGCAAACAGTGGGCCAATTAGCCGAAGCAGCACACTATAACGCAGTAGCAGAAGTTGTCAACAAAATCTTTGGCGACAAATACCCATCTGCACTAGTGACAGATGCTAATAGAAAAGCTACACATAAATTCGGATGGGGTGCTGTTAATATCGACGATGCGCTAGCACAAGGCACACTTATTACTGCTGATAGATTACAAACAATGGTAGATCATACTAATGTTAGTATTGATCATATTAATGTAACAGATAGTATATTGGTATTTGCAATTCCAATTGGCAGAACTGGAGTTACAGCAAATACACTAGTAAGAGCAGAAGATCTTAATTTAATCGAAACTAAATTTAATAATAGTATACTTGTTAATGATAATCATGCATATGTAGATCCTGCTGATGCTAGTTTATTACCGTCTACGCCACTGAGTGGAGCATTATACAGAAGGATAATGCCGTGGACTAACAATCTAACAGGTGAACATAAATTTATATTTAATGATTATACACATGCAAGACACTTTTTTAATGGCGGTGGACAGCTACAGCTATTTTTAGAAATGAGCAGTGGGTGTACAGCTGGATATTTTAACTGGGCTGATATTATCAACGAAGTTGGTACATTAGTATTTGATTGGAATACAATGTATCAAAGTGAAGGTTATATTACAGCAGGTAATAGTGCTGGCAAAGGTTTTTATGATCTGACAGATCGTTACGGTGATGGCAGTGACGCAGACGGTATAGTAGATGATGCAGGCTTGCTGTTTACTAGTGCAGGTGTAACAATAAATGCAAATACCGGTTATGGATACGGATACGGATACGGATACGGATATGGGAGCAGTACGCCAGGTATATTTGTAAGTAATACTAGTGGATATGGATATGGATATGGATATGGATATTCAGGCGCTTGTCCTGGAATACCTGTTTACGTTGTTCCGATTACCAGCTATAGTGGTTATGCAGCTAGATATCTTAAAGTTTATGGAAAATGGGCTAACAACGGAGCCGAAGTCCATTTTAAAGTTGTACTAGACAATACTACTTTGAAGCAAACTGTAGATGGTACAATAGAAGCAACTTGTAATTATCTTATGCCTGATGTTATGACATTAAATCAAAGTGAATTTGATGTTACTCCTAATCCTCAATTTGATATCATTGACAACTTCAATACAGCAGACGACAACTAAAAAAACTGTTGACAAAAACCACATAAATAAGTTATAGTAGCATATAATTATAAGGAGAAACTCATTATGGATGAGAGACTCGAGAAAGCCCTCGAATTTGCAAATTATCGTGCAACACTTAGTAATCAAAAACGTAATATTAGAAGCCGTATGCAAGTACTGCAAAATTTACACTACAAAGGAGGTAGTTTCTTAGCTAATGAAACTTTAATTTCGTTTGTAAATGCACTTATCACTAATGGTAAACAATCAGCTATAGTTGTTGATACCAAAGATAATCCTGTCGAAATTGAAAATTTACAAGAATTTCAAACTACTTTGATTGATGCTTATCAACAGGCTAGCAATGAATACAAAGTTCAAATGGATAAAATCAAACGTGCTCGTAGTATAAAACAAATAATGGATTGGTAATGTCTGACGATGTAAAACAAGAAGAATCAGGAATTTGCATGTTTGCTTACAACAATGATCAGTTGGATTACGTACAATTCGCACACATAGCAGCTGGTTACGTAAAAGCACACATGGAAAACAAAAACATTTGTCTAATTACAGATGAAGGAACCTACGGTTGGTTAAAAGACAGTGTTGATTCTAAATGGCATAGTGCATGCTTTGATCATGTTGTTATAACTGAAGATCAACCAGTTAATAATCCACGTAGACATTTTGATAGTCCATGGACAGAATTTACTGCTCCGTTTTATAACAACAATAAAGATCAAGTTTTTTCATATACTCCGTTTGAAAAAACACTGTTGATAGATACTGATTATATTGTTAAAAACAATTTTTACGATTATATATTTGATACAGATATCCCAGTTTCAATGCATAGAACTGCACGTTACCTAGAGCATCAGTTGCCATATTTAAACGAAATTACACTAAGTGACGGCGGAGTCAATCATTGGTGGAGCACAGTTGTTTACTTTGATCAAAGTGAAGAAAGCAAAATGTTTTTTGATTTGTGGACTCATGTAAAAGACAATTGGGACTATTATCATCTGCTTTATCAGTTTCCTCCAGCACTGTTTAGAACTGATTTTTGTGTGAGTATTGCTGCGCATATTATGAATGGTTTCAATGAAAATAACTTCATTCACGATTTTTTAGGTATACCTCTAGTAAACATGGATCAAAAAGACGATATAGTGGAAATACAAG
>Ga0255770_10004876_pt1 | contig 11176 bp, 13 predicted proteins | sample 071ome_22_FD_179968 | JGI IMG/M metagenome (GOLD analysis project Ga0255770, IMG submission 179968) | Coastal salt marsh microbial communities from the Groves Creek Marsh, Skidaway Island, Georgia - 071404AT metaG (version 2) | ecosystem: Environmental > Aquatic > Marine > Intertidal zone >... | reverse complement strand
TGTGCCTCGGCCTTCTGGAACGTGTGCAATGCCCAGTGCGGCCACTTTTTCAGTAGAAAGGCCTGTTATGTCCTGACCGTCGAACTTAATCTCGCCTTCAGTCCTTACCATTCGGGATATAGAGCGAAGTGTGGTTGTCTTACCTGCACCATTGGCCCCAAGAATTGTGGTGATTGAGCCTTCCTCAAGCTCAAAATCGACCCCATAGAGTGCCTGGGTCTGTCGGTAGAAGGCCTTGAGGCCCTTAACCTCTAGCAGCTTCATTCGTCGTCCCCAGATAGGCTTCAATAACTTTTGGGTCCTGCTGAACCTCTTCTGGTGTGCCGTCTGCAATTTTCCGACCAAAGTCTATTGCGACAACTTTGTCTGAGGTCTGCATAACAAGGCTCATATGATGTTCAACGAGTAGAACGGTAGCTCCTCTCTCATCGCGAATTTGGCGGATCTGATTTTTCAGATGGTCGAGCTCTTCATGGTTTAGGCCTCCTGCCGGTTCATCCAATAAAAGCAATTCGGGTTCGGCCGCCAGGGCACGAGCCATCTCTACTCTTTTCTGGTCGCCAAATGGTAAGCCGCCAACCCGTTCATGCGCTAGGGAGTTAAGTCCCATAAATTCGATAAGTTCCATAGCGCGATTTCGTAACAACTGTTCCTCGTTGCCAACGCCGGGTGATCGGAAAATGTTGCCAATGAAACTTGAATGCGTTCGACTGTGACCGCCGATCATGACGTTGTTCAATACCGATAAGCTAGGAAACAGCGCCAGGTTTTGAAACGTACGTCCAATTCCGAGTTCCGCAATACGACTAGCTGGTTTTGATAGGATCGACTGACCTTTAAAACGGATATCACCTTCATTGGGGGTGTAAAGGCGTGATAGGCAGTTAAATAGTGTTGTTTTGCCAGCGCCGTTTGGACCAATAAGGCCGATGATTTCACCTTGGCCGATTTCAAATGTCACTCCGTCTAGGGCAATAATGCCTCCAAAACGAACGCTGACTTCCTTCACTTCAAGCAAGGCAGTCATGTTTGAAACCTTCTGGGGAGTGCATCAAAAGACATGTGGCACTCAATTTACTGTCCCCCTGATCTTTAGCCTGCTCTTATCCGGCAGTTTATGGATCACGCTGGCTCTGAGCTTCTATTGAAATAGCGATAAGTACAAGAAGAGCTTTAACTCTTTTTCCCTTTTGCGTGGGCATAGTTTTGTTCGTAAAACCAGGTCATATATTCAGCATAGCTAGTGGAATTATATTTTGGCGGATTTTCCGGGCTTGTGCAGGTTGGAATGCACTCCATCGGCCAGTCAATTGAGCAATCAAAGAAGAATGGGATTGCATAACGATCTGCTCCTGGTGTTGTATTGATAGCCCTATGGGGCGTTGCAAGGAAACGTTCGTTTGTCCAACGCTTCATCATCTCTCCAGAATTTACGACAAAACTCTCGGCAATGACTGGCGGCTCAATCCATTTACCGCTTTGCGTTAGTAAGGATAAGCCTGGTAGGCCTGATTGGGGCAGCATAGTTAGAAAGCTTGAGTCCGTATGTGGGGCAATCCCGAACTGACCTGGGCCAGGTTCATGGGGGGGATAATGAGAGCAGCGCAAAACATATTGTGGTTCAGAAAATGCTTTATCAAACCAGTTAGGTGGAAGGCTGAGGGCGGTTGCATAGATAGGCAGTAAATTCTTCGCGAGGTCCTCTATTGCGGCCATGTAGGCCACCATTGTCTCCCGAAAAAATGGCAACTCTTTTGGATCAGGCCATTGGTTCATTGGACGAAAACGTTTTTTTGCTATGACATCTGGGTGATCTGCAGCCAGGTCACGCTTCAAAAAAAATGCTTCAACTAAATTTGGTTGGGGCTTCACACCAGCTACCGGTGTGGCCCTGGTAATGGATCCCTTTACTGGCATATAGCCAACATTGTCAGTATTGGCTTTCAAGGCCAGTTTTTTTTCCAAAGGCTGGGCGTGGAATAGAGCGGTTTGTTCAAACACAGCATCAATTAGGCCTTGGTCTAAGCTATGACCCGTTAGGACATAAAAACCTACATTTTCTTGGGCGTGACGCATGGCTGCGCCAGCCGTTTTAAGGGCGCCAGGTCGCTCGTTAAAGACATCAGAAACGTCAATTACCGGAACCTCCTCTCCGCGTTCAGGCTTTTCTGAAGGAGCTTCGGCAAGAGTATTCAAAGCATCTTGCATCACTGCTTTCCTCTCACGCGGGAGTTGTGCCTCGTAAGCAGGTGCGGTGCAGTATGCGAGGGTGCAAAGAGGCATCAAAATTTGGGTCAGCTCGATGCAGGAGGCAACGATTGTCCCACATCAATACGTCGCCGCTTTGCCAAGTGTGACGGTGGCAGAACTTCTGTTGAGTAGCGTGTTCTTCAAGAGCGATGATTTTTGCACGGCCTTCTTCCAATGGCCTACCTTCAATATGAGAAGCGTGCATACCCATAAAAAGAGCTTTTCGTCCTGTCTCAGGGTGAACGCGAGCCAAAGGCCAAGCATTGGTCGGGGCATCCCTTTTTTCTTCCTCACTCATAACCCGTCCTATATTTTCTCGGCTGAGCTCCCAGCTGTGGACAACTTTGACGTCATCTAAAGTTTCTTTTTCGCTTTCTGATAATGCCTCATACGCCGCATACATATTTGCGAAGCAAGTATCGCCGCCGTTAGGTGGCAGGACTTGAGCATGTAGAATGGTTGCCATTGAGGGTAGGGGCCTGAATGATTTATCCGTGTGCCACATGTCAGAATTAACTTTACCCGTTGGTTTTCCGTCAGGGCCTAAATTCGAAACCACGTGAACTAGCGGTTCATCTTCTTGGCCTCGATTTCTGAGTGTATGACGCTCTAGTTCGCCAAATTGTTTCGAAAACTCCACCTGCTCTTGTTTGGTGAGCTTCTGATCTCTAAAAACCAGCAATTGATGCTTAAGAAAGCTTTTATAGACTGTGGCTTGTGTTTCTTTGCTCAGTGGTTTTGATAAATCAATTCCACGCACCTCTGCTCCCAGCGGAGCCTTTGAGAAGGGACGGATGTCGAGATCAATTTTAGTCTTGTTGGCTTGAGTAGACATAAGGTCTCTCTCATTTTTGTTCGCATCTAGATGCGGATGGTTGCGCAACCTGCGATTAGACACAAGCAGACTTTTACAATCCTGCTAGCCAAACAGCGACCGGAATGCTCACAATACTAATTCCAGTCGAAAGAACGATAGCAGCGCTCGCTCGACGCGAGTAAGCGTCATACCGACTGGCAAGAAGAAAAGGATTAACTGCACATGGTAAAGCAGCCATCATCGTTACAATGATCACGGTTTCCAGCGGCATCTGGAACACAAATGTTGCTAAAATCCAAGCAAGCGTTGGATTTAACACGAGTTTTAATGCGCTAATGGTCCCCGCCTCAGCGAGGTCTCCAGCAATTTTAAAACTGGCAAGAGTAGCGCCGAGCGCAAAAAGAGCGGTTGGTGCAGCAGCAGCAGCACCGGTATCAATGAACCGCTCTGCAATCGGATGTACCTCAAGGCCTGTAAGACCAAAACAAATACCTGCAGCCATTGCGAGAATGACAGGGGTTTTTAAAATTCCAAGAAGTGTTTCCTTGACTAAGTCAATTGGTGATGTCGCGTTCCCAAGCCTGGCTTCTATGAGGAATGTCGATACTCCATAATAAAGTGGAGCTGAGCAGGCGATGATTCCTGTTGCAACTGCCAGTCCCGGCGTACCAAAGAAAATCTCTGCCAAAGGAATGCCCATCATAACAGAATTGCCGTAAGCCGAGGTCATAGCCGCCAAAGGAGGCTCTGCACCCTTGCCCTTAAAGATTCTCCAGTTTGCAGAAAATGCGAAAATGTAGATAGCAGCGGATGCTGCGAAATAAGCTGCGAGTACTCCGGCTTCGAACCCTTCGCCCCCACTGGCTCCAAGTTTTGAACCTCCTCGAAACAGCAGAAGAGGTATAGCAAACCAGAATACGTAGGCAGTGAGGCCTTTTACTTTTATGTCATCTAAAAGCGCTGATTTCCCGAGTACAAAGCCGCCAATCACAAACCCAAATACAGGTAAGGCTACGCTAAATATCTCAATCAATTTTTCAGAACCGAATTTCTGGAGATTCCTTTTCCAAGGTCCGTTTTATTGCTTGGAAGTGTCCTGCTCGCTGGACGCCATTGTCCTCGGCAATTTGACGGGCAGTTTCTTCTACTACTGCTTCGGGGATCTTACGAAAGGGAAGGCCCTGCGACCTTGCCAAAGCCTGTACCTGGCACGCTCGTTCAAGATAGTACAGGTCATCAAAAGCGCTTGGTAGGTCTTGGCCACACACAACAACCCCATGATGAGCTAAAAAGCCTATATCTTTGCCTTGCATCGCGGCTGTTATGCGATCGCCTTCCTCAGATGAAAATGCTACGCCTCCATAATTATCGTCATAAGCAATACGGTTGTGGAACCGCAGTGCATTCTGTTCAACCATCTCCAAACGGCAGTTTTCCAGCAGGGTAAAGGAGGTAGCGTAGGGCATATGAGTATGCAGAACAGCTCCGGCATTTGGGTGCTTCAGGTGAAGCCGCGAATGAATAAAGAATGCCGTTTCTTCAACTTTGTGTTTTCCCTCTAACACCTCGCCGTCATGACGACAAAGTACGATATCGCTGGCCTGTATTTCACTCCAATGAAGGCCTTGAGGGTTGACCAGAAAAGTCTCGCCCGATTCATCGACTGCCAGGCTAAAGTGGTTGCAAATTCCTTCACTTAAACCGAGGCGGTCCGCCCAGCGAAGAGCGCAGGCGAGATCGACTTTATGTTCGTGGAGATCATTACGCATCATGTTGCCCTCATTTGGTGTTAAGTGAGTACGAGCATAGCCCGGCAGAGCCCTTGGTACTATATAACTATCAGATGTCATTTGGAGTTTAACGTAATGACTAAAAAAATTGTTAAGACTGAAGACGAGTGGCGCGCTCAGCTTACTGCAGAAGAATATCATGTTACGCGTGAACATGGGACCGAGCGAGCATTCACTGGTCGATATCACGATGAAAAGCGTCGTGGCCGGTATGACTGTATTTGTTGTGGGCAGCCACTATTTGCTAGCGAAACCAAGTATGACAGTGGTACTGGTTGGCCGAGTTATTGGGCGCCAATTGATGATGAGGCCGTTGTAACGAAGAGTGATCGCTCCTGGTTTATGGTACGAACCGAAGTCCTCTGCAGCAAATGCGATGCCCATCTCGGGCACGTTTTCCCGGATGGCCCTGCTCCAACTGGCCAGCGCTTCTGCATGAACTCTGCATCACTAAAGTTTGAGCCGCTTAGTGACGATGAATAATACTGGTTCCCGGCCAAGGTTTCGCTCCCTTGCGGCTTTGTGCATCTTACTGATTGGCCTGGGGTTGTATGCTGCCTTTGTCACCTCAGTATTTGATTGGCTGCCAGACCATCTGTTTTTACAGACCTTGTTTATCGCTTTTTCAGGTCTGGCGTGGGTCTGGCCTGCCATTAAGCTGACTGACTGGGCTCAAAGGCGCGATTAAATTTTTCGCAAAAGCTTAGCCATGATCATGCGTAAAGTGCGATTTGGGTCTGGCGCTTGCATTGTTGGAGAGGTGTAATCAAACCCAGCTCTTTTAGCGTGCTTTGCATAAGCATTAATCAAGATTGCTGGAGCCATTGCTGCACGGTAACCGGTTGGCGCCGTTTTTGCCCCTAGGGTAATTCCACGTTCGATAATCAGCTTCAAGTTGTGTTCAATTGGTTCAGGTAGCCAGGGACGACCTCGAGCTGAATTAATTAATTCTGATCTGGCAATACCTATTAGCGCATAACCAGTTCCTATATCTTCTGCTACCTTTTCAACAGGAGTATTCCGCCAAAGTTCAGCATGAAGAGCACCACCAGTTGCTCTTGCGTAATTTTCCAGCTCGTCAACACTTTGTACTGGCGCAGGATTAATATCGCGTTCGCGAGCATTGATGATGTTTTCGAGGCGATCAGTATCTACTTTGCCAGCATCGTGAGCAAAAGCCAGTTCTTCTATAACTGGATGATGTCGTGGACGGCCTTCTTTGATTTCATTCAGAGCATCGCGGTGCCATTGAAGACGAATTAGACCGAGGGTTTGCTCTCCGGAATGTGGGCGCGCTCGTGATAGTTCTATGTTCCATGCCGCCAATGCAATGGCATATCTGCGAATCTGTCTGGGCTGAAAAAGAGCAATTAGATAACGGTCTGCATCTAAAGTTCGGAGCTCGTCAGCACAAAATTTTTGATTAGATATTTGTCGCGAAACGTTCATATTTCTCGATATACGGAACGCAAAGCCCACGCAATATATCTGCTTCACTAGGCATGAGCATTTCGTCCAGTGCGTTAAGTTCACCGAGTGCTGGCATTAGAAAATTCGAAGCATACTCTGCTATTGATTTCCTGACCTGATCAACGATGGCCGAATTTGCGCTAGCTGACACTGCAAATGTTGATGGTGTAAGACCGAGAGGTGCAAAGATCTCATCTGGTAGGGTTAGCAGATGGGGTCCTTTTTTCGCATCCTTCTCCAGATCTCGCATGATGTGCACAAGATAAAGCAATATGGCTGAATTTCGAATGAGCTCGACAGAAGGGCTTGGAAGTGTGCTCTCTAGCCGGCCATCCTGTTTCCTTAATGCAAGGATTTCTATGAACACAGCCGCTGGAGCTGCAGTCGCTCCCTCCGCATAGGCAAGAAAATCTGTCCAAGTATGCATAGGTGTTTCAATAACATCACGAACCATAGCTGCAGATAAATTTTCCCAAGGCTCTGGATTTATAACAGCAATATTGGAAGTGGCGGCTAGTGCTGCATGAGTTGTGTGAAAAGGATCAGTAGTTGGCGGAAGAGTTCCATCAACAAGTGCAGCAATCGCAATGTCACGCCAGTGTGTCACTGTCTTAATTGCATTTTCTCTAGCTATCTCACGATTAGGAAGAGCAAGAAATTCATCATCAACGAAATCATCAATCACCCGCATTGAAGCATAAGTAGCGCAGAAAATGTTATAACGGGGTGCGTCTAGAGCTAAGGCAGCCCTCTCCATTGGGGAGCGCGATGATTTTGCAATTTGAATTGCAGGGTTAAATGCTTTGATCTCGTTCATTGTCTGCTCTCGACAGAGCTCGCAAGGGTGCCTAGATAATAGTATAAGCGTTGCGATAACGCCAAAAATAGACGTTTAACAATTAACAGGGGGACCCCATGGCTTTTGAATTGCCTGCCCTGCCCTACGCTCATGATGCGCTTGGGCCCTATATGTCTCAGGAAACTCTTGAGTTTCATCACGACAAGCACCACCAAACTTATGTCACCAATTTGAACAACCTTATCAAAGATACTCCCCTTTCGGGAAAATCTTTAGAAGAACTAGTTACCTCCACATACAACGTGGCCGATAAAGCTGGCGTATTCAATAACGCTTCTCAGCATTGGAACCACATTCAGTTTTGGGAAATGATGAAACCCAATGGTGGCGGATCTATGCCAGGAGAACTTGAAAAGCGCGTAGTAGCCGATTTTGGTTCTGTCGATGCTTTCAAGGAAGCTTTCATTGCCAAGGCTGCAGGCCAGTTTGGGTCAGGTTGGGCTTGGCTTGTTATAAACAATGGAAAGCTTGAGGTGACTTCAACGCCGAACGGCGTGAATCCACTGTGTTTTGGTCAGACAGCCTTGCTTGGCTGCGATGTATGGGAACACTCCTACTACATCGATTATCGGAACCGCCGCCCCGATTATGTGAAGGCGTTTCTTGATAATATGGTCAACTGGGAAAACGTTGCTGGCCGCATGTAAGCAGCCGACAAAATTTTCAATTGATATAACCGCCTCAGGTTTTTTGGCCTGGGGCGGTTTTTGTTTTTGCGGTTTGTTGCACTTCGTGGCCTAATTAAAGTTCGCAGGAGGTGCACGAAAAATGAATATGCGAACTCTTACAGCTGATCAGCAGGCTCGCTGGGCCATTGATGGTTATTTGCACTTGGAGGGAGTTTTTGATCATCAAGAGGTGGCGCACCTCTCAAAGGCAATTGATTATGTCCGCACACAACCTGGTTGGGAGCCAATGTCTGGGATGCTGCCACGTGGGCATTATGGTTGGGTTGAAAAATGTGTAGACCAGGATCTATCTGGTTTTATGGATCGTCGAGATATCCTCCCCTATGACCAAGCGTTTGTTGACCTTATGGACCGTCCTGAGGTTTTTGACCTGATTGTTGATATTATGGGCCCGAACATCCTTTTCAGTATGTCTCAGGCCATTGTACGTCCATCAACTCAGGAATTTCCCGGATACACACATACAGATGGTGGGGAGGCGTTGCGTGAAATTCGTGTAACTGAGACGAGCAGGCCTTTGGCCATGAAGGCACTTTATTTGCTATCTGATGTTACAGAAGAGGATGCTGGTGCTTTTACAGTTTATCCAGGCAGTCATTTTAGGCCATTTCCAAAAGACCGTAATCCACCACTTGATCCTCGGAGTCCGGGATGTGTGCAGTTGATGGGCAAAGCTGGCGATTGTTTTTTATTTCCGCATGCAATTTGGCATGGCCCAGCGCCAAATTATTCTGGGAAAGCGCGCAAAACACTGCTGTATAATTATTGTCAGCTCTTCATACGCGCATATGATTTTGGGGCTTTGCCAACTAATCTTCTTGAGAACATGTCGCCGAGGCAACGGAGATTGATGGGCGACCTGGGTCATAATTGGCGACCAGGCGACTATTTTTATGTGCCCGAGGATCAGGAAGAAATAATAACAGGTCGCGCGGCCTGAACGCGCAGGTCGGATGGTCCCACTAGTCTCGCGTAGAGCGCCCTGTTAATACTAATTTACAAAGGATAATTGGGATTGTCTCATGCGGCAGGCGACTGTTGAGCGGAAAACGCGTGAAACCGCAATAAAAGTGACCGTTGGCTTAGACGGTACAGGTTTGTCTTCTATTGAAAGCGGTGTTGGTTTTTTTAACCACATGCTTGATCAGCTTGCTCGTCACGGATTGATTGATGTTGATCTAAAAGCCGATGGAGATCTTCATGTTGATGATCATCACACGGTAGAAGATTGCGGCATTGTGTTGGGAAAGGCCGTTGCCAAAGCTTTAGGCGAGCGCAAAGGAATTCGCCGCTATGGCGAGGCTTACGTACCGATGGACGAGACACTTGTTCGTTGCGTAATCGATCTATCCAATAGACCATTCTTAGTATGGCGGGTGGAAATGCCTTCCAACAAAATTGGGACGTTCGATAGCCAGCTTGTTCGGGAATTTTTTCAGGCATTTGCCGTCGCAGTAGGTGCTACTTTGCATGTAGAGGCTCTTTATGGCGAAAACGCACACCACGTAGCTGAAGCTTGCTTTAAAGCTTTGGCAAGGGCTTTGCGCGCATCTATTGAGATTGATCCTCGTCGCGGGGATGAGACACCATCGACCAAGGGCGTATTGGGTGGATCTCTGTAGAAATGCCGCGGAAATGGGCAAATAGAGCAATAAAAGCCTGCATTATATATGACCAAAAAAGGTCTCTCTGCCTTGAAATCATGGCTCTGGGAGAGTTGCAGTTAACCCCCAGTTTTGCAAATTCATACAGGTGACTTGGGAGCGGCATTTGTGAAAGTCGCGTTAGTAGACTATGGCTCAGGTAATTTGCGTTCGGCAGCCAAGGCATTCGAGCGTTCCGTGCGAGAGGCGGAATTAAAAGCGGACATAGTTGTAACAAATGACGCTAAGATAATTGCCTCAGCAGATAAGGTAGTGCTTCCCGGGGTTGGCGCCTTTCGGGATTGCAGAGATGGAATTGCTTCATTGCCGGGGGTGCAGGATGCTGTTGAGCAAGCGGCCACTGTTAGGCAAGTTCCATTTCTTGGTATTTGCGTTGGCATGCAATTAATGGCCACGCTTGGAAAGGAGTTTGGGGATACTGCCGGATTTGGTTTTGTTCCCGGGGTAGTCCAGCCAATTCAGCTGGATGATCCAAGCTTAAAAATTCCTCATATGGGATGGAACTCTTTGTCTTTTATCTCAGCAAAACATGCGATCTTCGACGGCATAGGTCCAGGCGAATATTTTTATTTTGTCCATTCTTATGCATTTAGAGCAGAAATGCAGGAACATGTTATTGCTGAGGTGGACTATGGGGGGCGAGTGACAGCAGCCATCGGGACAGAAAATGTGGTCGGTTTGCAATTTCACCCTGAGAAAAGCCAAGCGGCAGGCTTAAAAGTCATCCAAAATTTCCTTAGATGGGAGCCTTGAACTATGGCTACTGGTACAAACGTCCAGATGGTCGAAAAATTTGGAGAGTCCGATGTTGAGGAGCTCTGCGAGGCAGCTAACCTAGCCATTCTGGATGGAGGCGGGTTCGGTTGGCTTGAGCCTCCTCCTAGGCAGACCTTAGAAGCTTATTGGCGGGGGGTCATGTTGGTCCCGGAACGCGAGCTATTTGTGGCACGTTTGAATGGTATTATCTGTGGTTCAGCTCAACTCGTTTCACCACCGAGAAACAATGAGGCCCAGAAGCATTCCGCCTCTCTAATGCACTCTTTCATTGCGCCCTGGGCACGAGGCCATGGCCTGGCAAGGCAATTGACGCGGGAAGTTGAGCTTAGAGCTCGGAAAAGAAAATTTCGTATTTTGAACCTAGATGTCCGTGAAACTCAGACAAGAGCAATCAAGCTTTATCAAGAGCTTGGGTTTAACCATTGGGCAACACACCCACATTACGCTTTTGTACAGGGTAAGTGGACTAAAGGTCTATTTTTCTTCAAAAATTTACTTGATACAGATCCTCCACCAGCTGAGCCTGAATAATCATGATCCTTTACCCGGCTATCGATCTCAAAAATGGGCAATGCGTTCGTCTTTTAAAAGGCGATATGGAGAAGGCCACTGTATTTAACGATGACCCAGCTGCGCAAGCTCGTATTTTCCAAGAGGCTGGTTTTCAATGGCTGCATTTAGTTGACCTAGATGGAGCCATTGAAGGTAACGCTGTAAACAGCACCGCAGTCCAAAATATCCTATCAGAAGTCACTTTGCCCGCTCAGTTGGGAGGGGGTATTCGCAACATGGAGGCGATTGACCGTTGGCTAGAAGCAGGTATTGCTCGCGTAATTCTGGGTACAATCGCCCTTGAAGAC
>Ga0255770_10004874_pt1 | contig 11177 bp, 10 predicted proteins | sample 071ome_22_FD_179968 | JGI IMG/M metagenome (GOLD analysis project Ga0255770, IMG submission 179968) | Coastal salt marsh microbial communities from the Groves Creek Marsh, Skidaway Island, Georgia - 071404AT metaG (version 2) | ecosystem: Environmental > Aquatic > Marine > Intertidal zone >... | reverse complement strand
TCGCCAATAGGTTTTATGACTTTGTCTCTAATATCATTAGCTCCTCCTAAAAAATCAATAATGGTATGGTCAGAGTAATCATAGTATAGTGAGTTAATTGTGAAATCTCTTCTAATAACATCCTGTTCAATCGTCCCAAAGGACCTATCCTTTGTGATAAAACCATCAGTATTTGAGATAGACTGACCTGATCGAAAAGTTGAAACTTCTATGAAATTTCTCGCAGAATCATAAACATGAACAATTGGAAATCTTCTTCCAACAATACGTGAATTTTTAAAAATTTTTCTTATTTCTTCTGGTTTTGCATTAGTGACAATATCATAATCTTTGGCTTTAATTCCAATCAAACAATCTCTCAGAAATCCCCCAACTATCAGTGCAGAGAAGCCTTCCTTGTTTAATCGCTTGATTGTTTTACAAACGCTAGAAGGTATAATATTTCTATCAAATTTTGCTTCAGTGGTAACTGGATTCAAATGTGTTAGTTATCTTGATTAGATTTCCAATCTGAGGATTTATGTTCACAAACTACAGTTGTATAAACTCCTCCTCTAACGTTAAAAACAGCTTTAAGTTTCATATATCTTGGATTTGTAGCCTTAACAAGATCATCCAAGATTTGATTAGTAACTGCCTCATGAAAAGCACCTTCATCGCGAAACGACCACACGTATATTTTTAGTGACTTCAACTCAACACATTTTTTGTCTGGAATATATTCAAGAAATAATTTAGCAAAATCAGGTTGACCAGTTTTAGGACATAAACAAGTAAACTCAGGTAATGTAATCTTAATGGAATAATCTTTCTCTACTTTTGGATTGTCGAAAGTATCAAGTGACTTAGATGGTTTGTTCATAATTAGAAAATATATTTTTTAGATTGATAGACAAAGAAACTAATAAAAATAAAAATTAGGTGTGTTGAGATTATACCAATCAATTGATGGTTATCAGTATTTAGAGATCCATAATGAAAGTTTTCTAATAAATTGTAATAAATCAAAAAAGCAATAATCACAGTAAAAAAAGAAGTACTTCTTGGTGTTCTAGGATTTGTTTTAGCCAAACTTATAGATAAGAAATATAGAGGAAATATCATTAAGGAAACAGACGCCCTGTAAATAATTTCACCAACTGATTTTCTATCTTTTATATTTAATAAGTCGATTGTGGTTAATGATTCATTACTTATCTCAAAATTATTTTTTATATTTGTGGAACTAAATAGTTTAATTTTGTTCTTATTAAACCTAAGGAAATTGTATTTTTTATTATTCTCAACAAATGATGCTCCATCTAATAACTCAAGATAAACATCTGAACTTATAGGATCAATTGTTTTTAAGCCCTCTTTTGCATAAGTTACTGTCTTACCTCTACTTGTATTGGTAAAGAGTTTGATATCTTTAAGGTATTGTAAATTATCTTTATTTATAACGTCATCTGCATAAAAAACTGTAGTGCTATTGTTAAACTTCATAAATTCTTTTTTGTTGAGGTTTACATATGAAGGTTTATTTTTTGCAATTTCTTCAATTAATTCAATTTTTCCCTTTATCTTTGGTGAAAAGTAATTGACAAACATTGCATTTAAAAAGACAACTGTTACAAACAAGAAAAAGGTTTTTTTAAAAAAATCTATTTCGTTTAACCCAGAATTATGCAAAACCAAAGCTTCTGAGTTTTTATACATATTTTTAAAAGCTAATAAACTAGAAACAATAAAAGCGAAACTAATTAATAATGGGAATTCTCTTAACGTTCTCAAAATAACAAGATAGGTAATATCTTCTTTTGAATAACCCACAAGAATACTTTCTTTAAGATATAAATAAAGCCCATTACTGAGAAAAATTATTGATATAACAAAAAGAATTGCTAAAGAAATTAGCAATATTCTCAACTTTATGTGATTGAATATTATATTTTTAGATATTGTGGCTTTATTTTTTTGACATTGATTGGAAGAATTCATCATTTGTCTTTGTAAGTTTAAGCTTATCTATGAGAAATTCTGCAGCCTCAACAGTATCCATAGGATGGAGTACTTTCCTAAGAATCCACATTTTTTGTAATTCTTTCTCATCAGTAATCAATTCTTCTCGTCTTGTGCCAGAAGCATTAATATTTATAGCCGGAAAAATTCTTTTCTCACTCAACCTTCTTTCAAGATGAAGTTCCATATTACCTGTGCCTTTAAACTCTTGGTATATCACCTCATCCATCTTAGAACCCGTATCAATAAGTGCAGTAGCGATAATAGTAACACTGCCTCCATTCTCAATATTTCTAGCTGCACCAAAAAAGCGTTTTGGCTTTTGAAGAGCATTAGCATCTACACCACCTGTTAAAACTTTGCCTGAAGCAGGTGCAACTGTATTATAAGCTCTTGCTAAACGCGTAATAGAATCCAAAAGAATTACGACATCTTTACCTTTTTCTGCAAGTCTTTTTGCTTTTTCAATAACAATTTCTGCAACTTGAACATGTCTTTTCGCTGGCTCATCAAATGTTGAAGCAATGACCTCACCTCTTACAGTACGCTCCATCTCTGTTACTTCCTCAGGACGCTCATCAATAAGCAGAACAATTAATTCACATTCAGGATGATTAATTGCAAGAGATGCTGCTACATTCTGCATAATCATAGTTTTACCTGCCTTTGGAGGAGCTACAAGTAAACCTCTTTGTCCTTTTCCAAAAGGCGCTACTAAATCTATAACCCTTGCTGTAATATCTTCAGTGCCGCCATTACCTATTTCAAGTTTTAATCTCTCATTAGGATGTAAAGGTGTCAGAGATGAAAATGGAATTCGATTTCGTATTGCATCCGGATCCTCTTCATTAACTTCATCGACTTTAACAAGAGCAAGATATTTTTCACCTTTTTTTGGAGCCCTGATATTTCCTGATACAAAATCTCCAGTTGATAGATTGAATCTTCTAATTTGATTGGGAGAGACATAGATATCATCTGGTCCGGAAACATATGAATCATCAGGTGACCTTAAAAATCCATAACCATCTTGAATAACATCAAGAACTCCATCACCAACAACCTCTTCATTGGCCTCAGCTTTTGCCTTCAAAATTGAGAAAATAAGTGTTTGTTTTTTAGCTCGGGAAATATTTTCTATACCCATTGATTCTGCTATTTCAAGTAATTTTGCTGGTGATGATTTTTTTAGTTCGGATAATTTCATTAGGAAAGAATATATGATTTAATTAAATGTTTGAATCAATAAAGGCGCTTAACTCAGCTTTGGATAAAGCTCCCATCTTTGTATCAATAACAGATCCATCTCTAAAAATTAACAATGAGGGTATGCCTCTAATTCCATATTTAGGAGGAGTTTGGGTGTTTTCATCGACGTTCATTTTTCCTATAACAATTTTGCCATCATATTCATTGGCAATCTCATCAAGGATAGGACCAATAGATTTACAAGGTCCGCACCACTCGGCCCAAAAATCTACCAAAATAGTTTTGTTTGAATTGATTACATCTTGCTCAAAAGAAGCATCTGATAATGCGATAATTTTTTCATTCATAGTGGTTTTTTGATTTAATTTGAAATTAAAGAAGGGGGATTCGATGACATCGAATAGAGTTATTATATCAACTAACTTACAGTTTACAAGTAATCTTTTAATGCTTTTTCTAACAAGTTTTTTCTCTCGATCGATAAAGGACTTTTATCTCTTTCGCAGATATAAAAAACATCTTCTACTTTCTGCCCAATAGTAGATATTCTTGCGTTGATAAGACTTACTTTGTTTTTATAAAAGATGTAGGCAATATTCGATAATATGCCTTTCCTGTCTATAGTATTTAGTTCTAGCTTAGTCAAATTCCATTTTTCATATTCTGTAAAGGTTAGATTAGTCCAATCTTCTGGATAATTACCATTGCTGTTGGATTTTTTTCTCAAAGGAGGGTTGCTGTTTGGATTGAGTCTTTCTCTTATTTGCTGTTCAAAGCCAATCTTTATTTCTTTTTTTGACTCAAGCACACTTATGGTGTTTAAAACTTTCCCAGCCTTACTTGTGACAATTTTTGCATCAACTATATTTAAGTTATTCTCCTCAATGACTTGAAGCAACCTGTAGAAAAGACCTTCAAAATCATCTAAACAAACAAAAATATCCGTAACCCCATATTTTGATTCTTTAACTTCAATTAAAGTTTTGCCTTTTGAGGCTTTGATTAAGAGTTCCAGATGCCATTTAATATCATCAATGTCATATCTAGCAAAATACTCTGTTGGTAGAGTTTCAATAATTCTAACTGCTTCAGTTGGGTTAATTCCATAACTTACGCAATGATGTATTAATTTTTCATAGATATCTTTTGAGCTTTCTGAAGTTAAAACTTGCTTAAAATTATCATTCTTTAAAGCTTTACTTGCATTGATATAAAGCTTCTTTAATAGGGCATCTTTCCAGTCATTCCATAGGTCTTCCCTGGTTGCTCTAATATCTGCAACCGTTAAAAGATATAAATAATCTAATAAGTCCTGCGAATTGATAACTTTAATAAATGAACTGATCACATCTGGGTCGTCGATATTTTGTTTTTGTGAAACTTGAGACATTAATAAGTGATTTTTTACTAAAGAGTTTACTTTTAACAAGTCTTCAATTTTTAACTGATGATTTGTGCAAAAAATAGAGGCATACTTAGCTCCAATATCAGAATGGTCGCCCCCTCTACCCTTGCCAATGTCATGAAATAAACCTGCCATTAGAAGTAACTCGGGTTTTTTAAGATTCTTAGCTATTTTGCTACAAAGTGGAAATTCATCCCTGTGATCATCAACAAAAAAACGTCGAATATTTCTGATGACGAACAATGTATGTTGGTCAACAGTATATTGATGAAATAAATCAAATTGCATAAGACCACAAATTTGACCAAACTCAGGAATGTATTTTTCCAGCACCCCATATCTGTTCATCAATGTCAATGTTTTATAAACGCCCTGCTTTTGTTGCAAAATTTCTATAAATAGATGATTTGTGTGTCTATTCCTTGAAAAATTACTGTCGATCAAGTGGAGATTGTTTTGAATTGATCTTAGTGTATCGGCGCCTATTCCTCTTACATAGCTATTTTTTGCTAACAAAAGAAAGATCTCAATAATGGTACTTGGGTGTTTCTCAAATATTTGTAGATCATTTGCTTCAATAAAACCATAGTTAACGCTAAATTTTAAGTTAAGTATTTGATTATTAATTATATTATTTTCAAATATTTGAAGAAGTATGTCGTTAATTCTAGAAATCCTTCTCACCACCAAAAAATAATCCTTCATAAATTTGGTTAAATCTAAATTATTTTCTGATGTATATCCCAAATAGCCAGCAACACTCTTCTGATAATTAACCTGAAGTCGATCTTCTCTTCTATTTGAAATGACATGAAGTGCGTATCTAATTCTAAAAATAAAATCAATTCCTAATTTAAGCTTCTTTATTTCTTCATGAGAAAGATGTCCTAAATTATGAAGATCTTCAATCTTTTTAATTTTTAAACACCATTTAGATATCCAGAGAATGTTTTGAAAGTCCCTAATACCACCAGGACTTTCTTTAATATTTGGCTCAAGGTTGTAACCTGAATTAGAAAAGTTATGATGACGATTTTCCTGTTCTTTCTTTTTTGCTATGAAAAAGCTTTGATCATTCCATCCGCTTATTTGAAGGGATTTATACATTTTTTCAAATAAAACTTTTGATCCGCAAATAAATCTTGATTCTAATATATTTGTAGCTGTAGATAGATCACTCATAGCTTTAATACAGTCGCTTAGATCTCTGGTTGAATGACCAATCTCTATTCCCACATCCCAAAGATTCGTTATAAAACTTGATATTTTTTCTTCATATTCAGAAAGGGATTTATTAGGAATTAATATCATTATGTCGATATCTGAATGAAGATGCAGCTCCTCTCTTCCATAACCCCCGACAGCTACAAGAGTAATTTTTTTATCAAAATTATTATCAGTCCAGATTCTTTTTAACAAACCATCAATACTTCTACTTCTTTTGAGGAGTAACTTAAAGGTTTTACGAGAACTTTGAATAAATTCGCCAGATAGTTCTTTCTGTAATTCGCGATATTCAGCTTTATAGATATCTAAAGCCATATTTAGAAATTTTGTTATTTTTGATATTGTATCGCTTTAACTAATCGATTTAATGATTTTTCTTTACCGATTAACTCAGCTAAACTATCAATACTTCCTGCATTTCCATGGCCAGTCAATGCAAGTCTAAAGGGCTGTCCTATCTTTCCAAAACCAATTGAATTTTTTTGACAAATCTGCTCAATACAAAGATGAATTTTTTCTTTTTTCCAATCTTCAAGACCCTTAAGTAATGACATTAATTCTGAAAGAAGACTCAAACTTTCTTTAGAAAAGAATTTATTGGCTTTATCATTATCAAAACTGTCAAAATCATCATAAAAGATTTTCATACCTTCAATAATTTCTAGAAGAGTCTTTGATCTATCTTTTAAATAATTTAGTACGTCTGAAATATTTGGACCAGAATATATATCAATATTGGCTTCTTTTATTAGCCCATCAAGCCTTAATAACAGTTCTTCATTTGAGTATTTTTTTATGTATTCATGATTTAACCAAAGCAATTTTTCTTCATCAAAAGCCGCTGGTGAGTTATTGACATTTTTTAAGCTAAAAAGTTTAATCATCTCATTTACAGGGAATATCTCCTGATCACCATATGACCATCCTAATCTTAAAAGGTAGTTAAGAAATGCCTCTGGTAGATACCCTTTATTCTTATAAGCGATTACGCTGACAGCTCCATGCCTTTTGGAGAGTCTTGATCCATCACTTCCAAGGATCATAGGAAGATGGGCAAATTTAGGTACACTCCAATTCAACGCCTTATATAAATTGATTTGTTTAGGAGTGTTATTGATGTGATCATCCCCTCTAATAACAGTTTCAATCTGCATATCATGGTCATCCACTACCACAGTTAGATTGTATGTTGGATTGCCATCAGACCTCTTGATGATCAAATCATCTAATTGAGCATTATCTATTGAAATATCACCCTTGATTTCATCAGAAAAAGAGACTGAACCATCAAAAGGATTTTTAAAACGGACTACTCCTTCAGTAAGATTTTTACTTCGACAATGCCCATCATATTTTGGAACGAGCCCTTTTTTTCTTTGCTCATCCCTGACATTATCTATCCTCTCCTGAGAACAATTACAAAAGTAAGCATGATTATTATTGATAAGCTCATTAATAACCTCATCATATCGATCATATCTTTTTGTTTGATAGTAAGGACCTTCATCATAATCAAGCCCCAGCCACTTCATACCATCAAGAATTGCCTTGATCGACTCATTAGTCGATCTTTCTCTATCAGTATCTTCGATGCGAAGAATAAAATTTCTATTATTTTGTTTTGCCCAGAGCCATGCATAAAGAGCAGTTCTTGCTCCACCCAAATGCAAATACCCCGTGGGTGATGGCGCAAATCTCGAACTCATTTAATTATCTAACTTCGAAGCTTTTTCATACCAATATTTAGACTTTTCTAAATCCTGTTCTACTTCACGACCGTCTTCGTAGAGCATACCTAGAGTGAACATGGGTCCAGGAATATCAAACTCGGCAGCTTTCTCAAACCATTCAATCGATTGATTGATATCCTTCTCCACCCCTTCTCCTGTCATATAGGCAACACCTATCATATGATGAGCATATGCATGCCCAAGTTGGGCAGATTTTCTAAAATTTTGCAAACCTAGCTCTTTATTCTCTACCATACCCAGACCATTCATTTGCATCATTCCAACTCTCCATAATGCTTCTGCATGTCCTTGCGATGCAATTGGTCCTAATAGCTGATATGCCATAGCAAAATTTTTAGCGTCAAAAGCAGCTATTCCGCTGACTAGATCAGCATCAAATTTATCGGTATTAAATTCATTTGACATAGAATTATTTTGAGAAAAATAAAAAACTTGATTTTACACAATCATCGGAATGATAAGACCATTGGAATTTATTAAATTATTTTTAAGATATACTTATTAGACTTAGAAGAAATTTAATTTTCCAATGGATTTAAGTCAAGAAAATTCTGAACAGAATTCAATACTTTCTTATTCTGAAAATGACGCAAGCATCCAGTCTGGAAAGTTAAGGTTTCCATGTTTTATCTCGAAAAGTTTTTCAGCAACATTGGACTTTCATTCAATAGATGTAATTGAAAAAACTGATATCTTTCCATTGATAACGAAAGATCAAGTCAAGATAATTATAATTGGCAACTCGCAAACCTCATTTCTTAAACCAGAAAAAATTTTATTGTTTAATGAACTTGGTTTGGGTGTTGAATTAATGAATGTTGATGCTGCCTGCAGAAGTTTTAACCTTCTACTTTCAGATAAAAGAGCGGTTGGTCTATTGATAATATGACTCAAAATAAAGTAAATAATTTCTTTCATTTTTTTAAACTTGACAAGTACTTATTCTTTTTGATTTTTTTGACTCTTTCATTTGGTCTCATAATTCTCTTTACGGCATCTGCATCCTCTGAAAAGCTCCTTTTACTTCAATTTAGAAATCTAGCAATTGCCTTAATTGTTATGTTAGTCATTGCACAAATACCTCCAAGGATTTTGAAACTCTACTCGCCATATCTAATGGCCTTTGGATTAATATTGTTAATTTTGGTCTATTTTTTCGGGTCTTATGGAGGAGGAGCAAAAAGATGGCTTGATATCGGAATAATTAAATTCCAGCCATCGGAGATAATGAAGGTTATTGTCCCAATTGCTATTGCCTCAATATTGAGTGAAAAAAATATTCCACCGAGACTTGGGCCAGTTTTACTTTCAATTCTTGCAATCTTTTCGATTGGTTTTCTTATCTATAAGCAACCTGACCTGGGAACAGCTATCTTAATTATATCAAGTGGTATTTATGTTCTATTCTTTGCTGGAGTAACAATCCAAATCTTTAAGAATATATGGATTAATTTAAGCCTTATATCTAGCTCAATTCTTGGTACTCTTTATCTTGTATGGAATTACTTCCTACTACCCTATCAAAAACAAAGAATTTTGACTATGATTGATCCTGAATCCGATCCATTGGGCTCTGGGTATCATATAATCCAATCAAAGATTGCAATAGGCTCTGGTGGTTTAACTGGCAAAGGTTATGGAGAAGGTTCTCAATCACAGTTAGATTTTTTACCTGAACATTCAACGGACTTTATTTTTTCTGTACTTGCTGAAGAAATGGGGTTTGTTGGGGTAATTTTATTGTTGTTTTTATATGGGTTGATTATTTATCGATCATTTCAGATTTCAATTAAATCTGAAGATAACTTTTCCAAATTACTTGGGCTAAGTCTGACTATGGTGTTCTTTACTTATGTGGCAATTAATATTGCAATGGTTGCTGGATTGGTCCCGGTTGTTGGCGTACCTCTTCCTTTAGTTAGTTATGGAGGGTCTTCGCTACTAACCATCTTGGCTATTTTTGGGATCGTTATGTCAGTTAATAAACATAAAATTCCTGGTTATCTTAAGCAATGAAGAAAATAGTTTTTTTGATATTGATATTCCCTACCATAACATTTGCCGAAATTGTTAAAGGCAATGAGCTCAGATTTACCCAAGAGTTTATTAAGGAAATGGTTAATAAACATCAGTTCAAAGAAAATGAACTTAATTTCATCTTTGGACAAATCTCTTTAGAGGTTTTACCAGCGATTGAGAAGCCAGCCCTTTCCAAAAGAAAGAAAAAAATCATGTCATGGGATAAATATAAATCCCTATTCATTACTGATGAAAGAATCAAATCAGGTGTAACGTTTTGGAAGCAAAACATAAAACTTCTTGAAAAAGCCGAAAAAAGATTTAATATCCCTAGCGAAATTATCGTTGCCATTCTAGGAATAGAGACAAACTATGGAAAAAATCAAGGACAGCATCCAACACTAGAAACACTACTCATTAAGGCATCGGGCAATAATCGCAGAAAGAATTTCTATACAAAAGAATTAGAGTCTTTTCTACTCTTAGTCAGGGATAACAATATTCCACCTTTATCCGTCAAAGGCTCTCATGCAGGAGCTTTGGGGATGAGTCAATTCATATCTAGCTCTTACAGACACTATGCGGTTGATTTCGATGAAGATGGAAAAATAGATCTTTTTTCTTCCAATGCAGATGCTATCGGTTCGATAGCAAATTACTTTGATAAGCACCAATGGCATGATGATGGTGAACTCTCTTATCCAATTGAACTTGATCAAAAACATTTTCGTCATATTAAGTCCTCGACTAACAAACCTGTAAAAACTGCTCAGTATTGGAAAAGTAAAGGCATTCCTATTTCTAAAAAAATAGATGAAAACACTAAAGTTGCATTGATTCAATTGCCTCAAGATAAACATATTGATATACGCCAAACATTATGGAATTTTTATGTATTGACTCGTTATAATCACGATAATAGATATGCAATGACAGCCCAATTACTATCTGAGCATATTAAAAAAGAATTCGAACAAATAAACTAACTTATAAATATGAAATATAGATTCACTACCTCAATTTTATCCTTGGCTTTCTTTGCTTTTTTATTCTCTTCTTCTATATCAAAAGCGGCAGTTTTTATTACTCCTAAAGCTCCAACAATAAATGTTGATTCTTATGTCCTTATTGATTTTGACTCTCAAAAAGTCATTGCCTCAAAAAATCCAGACAAAGCTCATGCTCCTGCCAGCTTAACAAAAGTAATGACGGCTTATGTAGTCTTCCAACTGATTAAGGATGGTCGTGTATCTCTAAATGACGATGTTCTGATTAGTGAAAAAGCATGGAAAACTATGGGTTCTAAAAGTTTTGTTGAGGTTGGAAAAACAATCAAACTTGAAACACTCCTCCAGGGACTAATCATTCAATCCGGTAATGACGCTGCTGTCGCCTTAGCAGAGCATATTGCTGGAACTGAGGGTACTTTTACTGCTTATATGAATGAATATGCAAGAGAACTCGGCATGAACAATACCATCTTCGAAAATGCTTCTGGTTTGGATACTAAAAACCAGCAGACCTCGGCAAGAGATATGTCAATTCTTGCTTCATCGGTCATCAAA
>Ga0255770_10004872_pt1 | contig 11179 bp, 8 predicted proteins | sample 071ome_22_FD_179968 | JGI IMG/M metagenome (GOLD analysis project Ga0255770, IMG submission 179968) | Coastal salt marsh microbial communities from the Groves Creek Marsh, Skidaway Island, Georgia - 071404AT metaG (version 2) | ecosystem: Environmental > Aquatic > Marine > Intertidal zone > Salt... | reverse complement strand
TCTTCTCCTTCTCCTCCGGATCCAGCCGACGCGCGCGCGAGCGGTGAACGAGACGAAAATCATCACCCCCGCACCACCGACGACGCACCGAGCGATCGAGACGAACGTCCTCACAAAGCAACCGTCGCTTTCAATCCCGCGATTGAAACCGTTCGCGAAATCGCTCGCGATCCCGCCGGCGACGTCGCCCTTCGCGCGTACGCCGTCGTCGCCGTCTCCGTCTACGCCGCGTGGTCCCTCGCGCGCGCGTTTCAATCGTGGACGAGTACGGATACCGTCGGTCGTCGTCGACGCGCCGTCTAGGCTGGAACATTTTGTAACTTTAACGCGCGCGCGTCTTCGTCCATGACCCTCAGCAGAGCTCAAAGCCCTCGATCCATCCATCGTTCCGCCGCATTCGCCGACGCCCGCGTCGATCGCCGAGCCGAACCGAAGCGAACCGATGAAAACGATGACGTCCCCGTTCGTCGTCGCGCGAGCGCCGTCTCTCGCCCGCGGCGGTCGAGCGACGACGCGAAGGATGATGACGACGACGACGAGAGCGGCATCGGCAGCGGGACCGACGAAGACTGTGGAGTTTGTAAAGTACCAAGGCCTCGGAAACGACTTCATTCTCATCGATAACCGGCGGAGCACGGAAGTTGGGCTCACGGCGGAACAAGCGGTTTCGCTGTGCGACCGTAACTTTGGAATCGGCGGCGACGGGGTCATCTTCGCCATGCCCCCGGCGGCGGGTTCGGGACACGACTACGCGATGCGCATGTTTAACAGCGACGGAAGCGAACCGGAGATGTGTGGGAACGGGATTCGGTGCCTGGCCAAGTTTGTGAGCGATATCGATGGGTCCGAGCCGCGGGCGTACAAGGTGGGCACGCTCGCCGGGCTCATCGTGCCGGAAATGCGCGCCGATGGACAAGTGGCGGTGGATATGGGACGGCCGATTTTCGAGCCAAAGGAAGTTCCGACGACGCTCGAGGCGACGCGAGACGGTAAAGTGGTTCGCGGTGAAGTGGACGTGGACGGTGAAAAGTGGCTCGTGACCATGGTTTCCATGGGTAACCCCCACTGCATCACCTTTGGCCGCGCCGGGGGCGAGGCGGACGGCGCGGGGATCAAGGTGGCCGACTTGGCCTTGTCGACCATCGGTCCAAAGTTTGAGTCGCACCCTTGCTTTCCGGCGCGCACCAACACGGAATTCACCGAGGTTGTCAACAGAAACTACGTCAAGATGCACGTGTGGGAGCGAGGCGCCGGGGCGACGCTCGCGTGCGGTACCGGCGCGTGCGCCACCGTCGTCGCCGGTGTTTTGGAGGGTCGCGTCGATCGCGAGTGCACCGTCGAACTCCCGGGCGGTCCGCTGCAAATCCACTGGCGCGAGAGCGACGACAAAATCATCATGACGGGTCCCGCCGAGCGCGTTTTCGCCGGCACCATCACCGTCGCGTAGACGTACCCGCGCGCGTTTTAATCTTCCATTCATTATTCGCTCGTCAGAAATCGCGTGAGAAATCGATTCGTCGCGCGGTCGTCGACTCTTGTTGACGAAACTTTTCATTTCGTTTCATTTCGTTCCATTCCATCCATCCATCTTGCGTCGTCAAACCGCGTCGTCGAGGATTTCTTCCGTCGATCGCGATGCGGTGCGTCGCGACATCGTCGTCGGCATCGACGACGTCGCGCGTCCAACGTCAGAGGGCGTCGACGAGGAAGGGCGCGAGACCCCGCGTCGTCGTCGTTGCCGCCGCTGCGCGTCCACAAGATGACGATGACGATGAAGACGGATGCTTTACCCCCGAGTGGGCGAAAGATCTCGCGTTGAACGAAGACGGTGATCTCGTGGACACGACGACGGGGAAGACGCTGAACGAATTCGGGGCGACGCGGTTCGACGTCTACGTCCGAGCGTTGCGAGGGGAGTACGACGTGCCTTCCACGGAGAAGGACACGGGGGAGCTGTTCGAGTCTATCCAACAGTTTCCGTGTAAATACACGTTTCAGATTGTCGTCGACGCGAAAGACGCCCAGGACGCGACGTTTACGGATGCGTTGATTCGGGAGATTGCGGGAGAAGCCGGGGAGCTCAAGGCGGAGGTGGTATTTAAGCCGCGCGGCGCGAAATTCACGTCGATTTGGGTGACGTGCTTTGTGTTTTCCGCTAGAGAGGTGAACGAGAAAATTCAAGCCGTCAAGGCGAGCTCGAGGGTGAAGATGTGCTTTTGAATGAATAGTCATTATTGTGTACCACTAGAGATCTACTTTATCATCACGTTTCGTCGTCGTCGTCGTCCTCCTCCCCTTCGTCTTCGTCTTCGTCTTCGTCTTCGTCGTCATCCGAACCACCGAGTTCGGCGGCGTACGCGTCCAATCTCGCTTTTTGCGCCTCTTCAGATTCAGCGTTACCATCGACGAATTTAGATTTCCCGTCCCACAGAGAAGCGACAATCTGGCGCCCGTCGAACCAGCGCCCGTTCCACTGCGATATGCACGTCTTGGCGTCGGCGATTGTTCTAAAGCGTAAAGTCATGACGCCATCCTTGGTCGTCGTGTACGTCTTGATGCTCAAGACTTCACCGCACTTTTTAGCCTCGTCCATGACGTCCTCTTCGAGTTCACCGCGAAGGTTCACGTCGGCGTACATCTCCTCCAGGGTAAACATGTGTTTGAGCACGACAATCACCTTTTTTTCCACCACGGCGTCGTCAAACCCAGACCAACCCAAAGCTTGTTGTTCTTGCTTTTTCAGCATGGCCGCCGCGCGACGTCGTTCATCCTTTGTCATCTTCTTCCGAGGAGCTCCGCCGCCGCCGCCGCCGGTCGATTGCTGCGGCCTTGTACCGCCATCGCCATCGCCATCACCAGATTCTTTCGCGCTCTTCGCGTCGAATTTCGCCGCCGACACGGAGAGCTTGGTCGAAGCGTCGCCGAAACGCAGCTCTGTCTGATCCAACAAAGTAATCGCCAAATCCACGCTCGGCGCCTTGAGAAACACAACCAACCCATCGCCTTTGACGTTTCCATCTTCATCCCGGTACACCTTGACCCTGGGACCACCCGTCGAGGCGTCTAATTTCACCACTCCGCACTTTTTAAAAGCTTCGTGCAGCTCCTCCTCGGAGACATCCTTTGGCAACCCGGTGACGTACACCGCCGTGTTATTCTTTGCAAACGTCTTCACCCCATCCGCCTCTTTCGCCTCTTTCGCCTTTTTCGCCTTGGCTCTCGCCTTTTCGATCGCGTGTTCCCTCTGTCTCGCTCTCTTCCTATCCTCCTTTCCTCGTTCCTCCGCCACCGCTTCGGCGTTCAACGCGTCGAACGTCTCCGTCGCCTCCCGCACTTCCCTCTCATCCGCCCCGTGGACCGCGCTCGCGTCGTACGTCATCACAGATTCATCATAAACCCCCGTCGTCGTCGTCGTCGTCGTTCCTCGTTCCACGAATCGTCCCAGTTTCCCGTCCCAATCGTACGTCGTTCCGTCGTCATCCACAAAGGATTCCATTTCCATCGGTCGCTCATCATCATCATCATCGTCGCGTCCTTCTCCCTCTCCTCGTCGTTGTTCCTCGATCGCCTCCGTCAATTCCCTCTGAAACGCCGCCACGGGATCGTCCGCGTCGTCCCCGCCGTCCTCCTCCCCGGTCCTCATCGTCGTCGTCGTGCGTGTGTGGGAAAAGAATCAAATCAAATTCATCAATCCGAAAGTGTGTGTGGGATAGTGATACTTTTCAAACACGAGGGGGGGTGAAATACATGTACTAACTGACTGTTAGTACATACAGACTGACTGACTGGCAAACTGTTAGTACATACATACATACTGACTGACAGACGCACCCGCCGCCGCCGCCGCCTCTGGCGCGAACCGAACCGAAGCGAACGGACGACTCGACGACGACGGAAGAGAGACGCGCGCGCGTTGGGAGGGATACACAGATTCCCACCGCGCGGTCGTATCGTATCGTATCGTATCGTTCGGGCGCGAGAAGCGGGACGCGGCGGGACGATCACCCATCCATCTGTGGGACGACGGTCGGTCGCGATGGGCGGCGGTCGAGGACGAAAGAGCTCTGGGGGACGTCCGGCGACGGATGGGTGGATGGCGGACGAGACGGACGAGGCGAACGCGGAAGCGGACGCGCGGTTCGCGAGGATGGATGAGGATTACATCGGGTTCGGGGCGACGGCGGGGGATTCTTCGGGCGACGACGACGACGGGGCGGAGGAGGATGAAGAGGGACTCATGAATGTGGAGGACTCTTCTTCCGATGATGATGAGGACGACGACGACGAAGACGACGAAGACGACGACGAAGACGAACAGCTCGATGACGAAGATGAATTGGAGTATTCGGACAGCGAAGAAGCGGCGTTGGCCAAGGCGATGAAGGCGCAGAAGAAGCGCTTGGAAGGCAAGGTTCGCCGAGACCGGGTCATGTCCGAAGACGAGGACGAAGACGAAGACGAAGACGATGAAGACGGATTCGGCATCAAGGGTAAGAAGAAGAGAGATTTCTACGGCGATGATGACATCGATCACGAGGGGTTGAGCGATGAAGAGGATCGGTTGGAGGAGGAAAAGGAGGCTCGTAGAATGCGTCGTCTCATGGCGGAGGAAATGAAGGCGGAGGATTTCGGCGTGGATAGCGAAGACGAGGAGGAAGAGGAGGCGACTCTCGGTGCCAAGGCGGCGAGTTTGCGTCGCGGCGACGGTAAAGCTTCCAAGGCTGCTCGCTCTGTCGAGGTGGAAACCTTGACGGCGGAGGAGCGCGCGACGGCGGAGGATGACGCGGCGGCGGCAAACGACGCCCCAGAGCTCATGGCGCTCACCAAGGAGCTGACGAGCACGCTCAGCGCCATCGAAGCGACCGTCGAACCGTTGGTCAAGGCTGCCAAAGATGGTTCTTTCGCCACGGCGGACGGTATCTCGTACTTGGACACCAAGTATTTGCTCATGCTGAGCTATTGCTCCTCCATCGTCTTTTACCTCTTGCTCAAGGCGGAGGGTAGAAGCGTCAAGGATCATCCGGTGATTGAACGGCTCGTCGAGATTCGATTGTATCTCGAAAAGCTTCGCCCGATCGATAAGAAACTTCAGTACCAGGTGCGTGATTTGCGCGTTCGTCTCGTATCGTTTGGTAACATTTTCTCGCGCGCCGCGGCGAGAGACGAGAAAAGAGAGGACAGACAGAGAGAGTTTGGCTCGGCGATGCGTGGCGGTGATGAAAACGCTCACAGCATTGGCCTGACTACTCACTGAAGGTTTTTTTCAGAACATCTAAGGGACTGAGCCACGCATCGATGGTCACTCTCTCTTCTGTTCTCTCACCCTCGACGCGGCTCGATGAGTTTTGTCTTTTTTGCTTCATCTTCGCCACGGCGAGAAACTGACGAATCGCGTTTTCCATTTTAACCAGATTGATAAATTGTTGAAACTGGCGAGCGCGTCCGAACGCGCCACCGCAGACAAGGCGGATGATGACGAAGATCCGCTTCGATTCGCTCCGAACCCTGGCGCGCTCGTCTCCAAGACGGGCGAGGAAGAAGAGGGCGGAGACGGCATCTATCGTCCGCCAAAGATGCTTCCGACGTCGATGGATTACGATACCGGCGGAAGAGACGCAAAGGAGCTTCGCAGAAACAAGGAACAACGTCGTCGCGCGAGTCGTTCGCAACTCATCAAGGTACGTAGAGCATCATACGATGCGCACGTGAAGAATTTCGTACGCCTGTTTGCCCCCCGGGTCTCTTTCCGTGAGATAGTCCGGGGCTTCCTTTTTTACATGGCGAAAAATAAACGTACCAAATCTTGGGCAGGGTGCCATTTGTTTCCCATCTGTGAACATCCAATCAAGAGCTGGACATTTGTCTCACTCGACATTCGTGTGCTTTCTCCTTTTGGCTTTTTTCTCCTTTGTTTTCTCACGTTTGTCTCTATACATGGATTTTATACTGACGCCGTTTTTCACGCGCGCAGGAACTCGCCCGAGAGGTTGGCGAAGCGCCGGAAGAGATTGGACTCGGCGACGAAGATTTGGCGCAAAGCGCGTTCGCCAAGCGCGAAATTGCTCGCATGGAAGCTCGCGCTCGCGTCGAAGAAGATTTGTTTACGCGCGTACCGCTTTCCAAGCAAGAGCGAAGACGCCAAAAGGCGTCCACGAGAAATGTCAACTCGCTCGCCGCCGTCGGAGACTTTGGCGACGATGTCGCCGATCTCGTCGAACGCACGGAGGAGTTGGACAAGGGCTCTCGCAAGCGCCGTCTCGTCGACACCGTCGCGGATGGATACAAGCCGACGGCTCGCAACATCACTTCTGGAGAACAAGACGTGCCCATGCGCGACACGCTCGGGGTGAGTATTTTTACATCGTCGTTTCGTTTTGTTTTTTACCTTGCGTGTGCGCCATTCTTCTTCTTGTTCTTGTTCGCATCATATCGAAGCTTCGGGTGTTTTCTTTCCGTGATCTTCCGGGGTCAAAATTGATGCCACATCAAACCATCATTCGCTTTGAAGTCTTTTCACCAATGTGATTTTGTTGTTGGTGTTACTCAAAGCGATTGAGACATCCGTTTGCGCCGAGACGAATGATTGGACTGACGTGTTCTTTTTTTCTTCCTTTCCCTCACAGGAACGTCGCTCCAAGTACGAACGCGGTGTGGCGAGATCCATGGAGCGCAGACAACGCATGGAGATGGACAGCTACGACGACGACGACGGTCCGCGCGAACACATCGAGGACGACCAAGAGTACGTCGACGCGGCAGAATTGCGCGACCGCAAACGTCAAGCCAAGGCGGACAAGTACAGACGCGAACCAGGTTTGGTCATCGCGCCCGAGGAAGAGATCGAAGGCAAGCGCGAGATTGGTCAAAAGATTATGGCGAACAGAGGTCTCACGCCGCATCGCAGCAAGGAGACGAAGAATCCTCGCGTGCGTTTGCGCGGCAAGTTCAGCCGCGCCGTCACTCGCAGAAAGGGTTCGGTTCGCGATGTCAAGGAGAAGACCGAAGGTTACGGCGGCGAGTTAACGGGCGTCAAGACGTCCGTGGTGAAATCGCGCAAGTTGTAACTCGGCTCTCCTCTTCTCAGTACGTAGTTCTTCTTCTAGAAACATTTGTGAATTATCAACGATACAATTTTTTGTTCCTTTGACGCGTTCGGGTTCGCGCGTGACTTCGCCACATCGCGAGGGGTGCGGGTGCGCGGTATCGATTCCTAGCGTGCGTTATTCGTTACGTGTGTGTGTGTGTGTGTGTGTGTGTGTGTGTGTGTGTGCGTGTAAACCCTAAAACCTAAACCCCAAACCCTAGGCGGCGACGACGACGCGAAGGACGAATCGTCATTGCGCGAGCGATTGCGATTGTTCCGTGGTCCGGTCTGACATGGACCGACGGACGCGCGCGAGCGCGGCGCGAGTGTTACGAGAGGTGCGACGACGACGACGATCGCGCGAATTCGCGCGCGACGACGACGAGGACGATCGAGGCGGCGACGGCGTCTTCCTCGCGATGAGGGGCACGAAGAGACGCGGGAAAAAGATTGAATTGATTACACACCGTCGGGTCGGCGCGACGGGGACGAGCGGGGACGGAGAGACTGACGGAGAGGTTTACGCGACGGCGACGATAGGTTGGGGAGAGTTATGGACGAGATAAGTCTCTGTGCGTCACGTTCGCGGTGGCGGTGAGCGGGGTGGTTGCGTACGCGGCGCATCAGACAAAGAAGGATGACATTCGGTTGTATTACGGCGTCATGCGAGACGTGTTCGGGGAAAAGAAGAAGAGACGAAGATCAGAGGCGAATAAGAAAAACTTGACGACGACGGGTGAGACGACGGGTGAGACGAGCGGCGATGTGTCGACGACGACGACGACGACGACGGCGACGGGTAAGCCACCGTTAGCTCGGGCGTCAGAGACGACTTTGTCTTCGGCGAGAAGACAAACCCTGGCGCGAGGGTCGACGAGGTCGGCGGCGGCGGTCGACGCCACGTTTTTGCGAAGATTACAAATGTTGATGAAGATTGTCGTCCCTTCTTGGCGGAGCGAAGAAGCCTTCTTGCTCTTTGTGCAGTCTGCGGCGTTGGTTTCGCGGTCGTACATTTCGCTTCGCATCGCCGAGACGGGCGGCGACGGTCTCAGGGCGGTGATGGAACGGGACTGGGTCGGTGGCACGGTCGTTTTGACAGACTTTTTCGTTTCTGGTGTCGCGGCGGCGGTCGTCAACTCGGCGCTCAAGTACTTGACGAATAGCATCACGACTTGCTTTCGGGAACGATTGACGCTGCACGTACACGACGCCTACCTCTCGCATCGCGCCTACTACAAGGCAGCGGTGCTGAGATACGGCGACTTGGACAACGCCGACCAGCGCGTGGCGGAAGATTTACATCAGTTTTGCTCCACCGTGAGCGACCTGTACGCGCGGACGTTTAAACCACTCTTGGATGTGATACTGAGCACGTCTCGAATGTCGCAAACGATGGGATACTCGGGCTTGTTTACGCTGTACGCGTACTTTGCTCTGTCTGGCGCCGTGGTTCGCGCTATTTCGCCGCCTTTCGGCGAATACATTGCGCAGACGCAAAAACGCGAGGGAGAGTTCCGACGAGCGCACTCGCGTCTGATTCAACACGCCGAAGAGGTGGCGTTTTTGGATGGCAGCGCGAGAGAAAAGGCTATTTTGAACAAGTCGTTGCACGAAGTGACGACGTGGAGCCACTTTTACTACTTTTTGCAGTTCAAGCAAGGAGTCATCGACCAGTACGCGCTCAAGTATTTCGCCTCCATGATTGGTTGGCCCGTCCTCGCCGTTCCGTTCATGTCTTCGGACTTGTCCACGAGCGAGATTGCGGCGCGATACAAGGAGAACGACACGCTCATTCGCAGCGCGAGCGGCTCCATCGGCGATTTGATGCTCGTGTACAAAAAACTCCAACGCTTGGCGGGATTCACCGCGCGAGTGACTGAGCTCATCGAGAGCGTCGACGCCGTGTCGCACGAGGCGAGCAACGTCGAGGTGACGAGCGAGGACGATGGGATTCACTTTAAAGATGTGACGGTGCACGCTCCGGATGGACGCCTCCTCGTCAAGGATTTGACGCTCAGCCTCAACCCGGGCGAGAGCGTCTTCATCACCGGAGCGAACGGAGCCGGTAAAACTTCTATATTTCGAGTGCTCGCCGGTTTGTGGCGAGCCACTTCGGGCACCGTGATTCGTCCGTCGCACGGCTTGGCCACGACTGAAGACGGCGACGCGGCGGTGTTTTACGTGCCGCAGCGACCGTACCTCGTGTCTGGAACGCTTCGTGACCAGGTCATGTACCCTCTCGAAGGAGATCCCGAACGCGACGACGAAATAGTGGAATGTCTGCAGCTCGCTAATCTGATGAAGGTGGTCGATTCGAGCGCGGCGGGCTTGAACAGGTCTGAGCACGACTGGACGGATGTTTTGAGCGGGGGCGAGAAGCAACGCATCGGTTTGGCTCGACTGTATTTCCATCGTCCAACCTTTGCAATTCTCGACGAATCGACGAGCGCAATCAATCCAGACGAAGAGGGGCTGCTCTACGCGCACATAGAAACTTTAGGCATCACCGCGTTTAGCATTGCTCATCGTATGGAGCTCAAGCGCTTCCACGCTTTGCATCTCCATCTCGCCGCCGACGGAACGGGCAGGTGGTCGATGAAAAATCTTCGTAGATCGAGTTGGAACTTAGAATCTCTCCCGGGCGCGGCGTCTCTGAGACGATCGTTCGATGGGGGCAACTCTTCTGAATGAAATAATTATGTAAATAACGACGATGACGATGATGAGAGAGTTCTATAATCTTCACTACACGGTTGACTTGGTTGACTACGCGACAATTTTAGATGATTTGATAGCCAACGAATCGACAACTTTTTCCATGTTGGCAACCGTCTCGAGAGCCGCCTTGTACATCGTCTCCGGCGCTGGATCGTCGTACACGATGAGACAGCCCGTGCCTTGATCCAAAATGCCCTCAAATTTACGATCTAAGATCATCTGCGACAGCTTCATCTCCACGTCTGGCACGGGGAGCTCAATGAGCGAGGCTACGTGCGCGATTTCGACGCGCGAAAACGGTTCGATGAGTCTCTTCAGGTTTTCCTCCATCAAAGAATCCTGGAGACTGCCCAAATGCGCCGCGATGATCGGATCGTCGCCCAACTGAGAGCTGTACCCGTGCAAAACACTTTGTAAATCCTTGAGCGAGCGCGCCTTGTACGCTTCGCTCACCGCCTTCATGGCGTCCAAAGCGCTCTCGCCTTGGTGCTGCAAACCTCCCTTTGACGAAATCAACGCCCCGACGTCGTCAGCCTGGCCACACATAATCTTGCACATGAGCATGTACTTGAGCGCCGTCACCGCGGTCGGTTTATCGTCCAAAGAGTTGAGCTGCTCAAAGGCTTCGAAAAAGTACGAGTACGCCGTCTTGTAATCTTTTTCGTCGGCGTGAAGAATACCACTCTGCATGTCGATTTGACACTGAACGCTGGGTGGGACGTATATCGCGTTCGCGTTCGTTCTCGCAGCCGTGAGAGACGCCTTGCTCTTTGGCAAGTTTCTAAGGGCGTAGTGAATCCTCGATTCCAAAAGGTGAATATCGACCAAGAGCAACTTGTCGTCCAGCTTCTTCACTTCTCTCGCCAACGACCCAACGACTCTCAAAGCTTCGGGGTAGTCTCGCATCTGCAGGTGAAGCGTCGCCAATCGCAGCTCGACGCGATGCCTGAGAAACGTCCGTCGCTCCCGGCGCGCCCAATCCACCTGTTCTCTACACAGTTCCACCTGAAGGGCGTCGTTGCCCGCGATCGTCCCCATGATTTCAATCAACGTGCGCACGATTTTCGCCGTCTTCGCCTTGGGCGCGTCCGCAAACATCGGTCTCAGCTCGGCAAAGAGCGTCGCGAACGCCCCGGCGTCGTCTCGAGACGCGTACGCCGCTCCCAGGGCTTCGATCGCAGCCTCCTTTGACTTGATCGTCGTTTGCGAAGACGTCGTCGTCGACCCATCGAACACGCGCGCCCGCAGTTCGGCGATCTCCGCGTCGCTCGCGCGTCGGCTTCCCGCCCCCTTCGTCGTCATCGTCGTCGTCGTCGTTCGTTCCGCGACGTCGCGACGCGAGTGCCGAGCGCGTCAATCTGTCGAGTCGCCTTCGAT
>Ga0255770_10004866_pt1 | contig 11188 bp, 8 predicted proteins | sample 071ome_22_FD_179968 | JGI IMG/M metagenome (GOLD analysis project Ga0255770, IMG submission 179968) | Coastal salt marsh microbial communities from the Groves Creek Marsh, Skidaway Island, Georgia - 071404AT metaG (version 2) | ecosystem: Environmental > Aquatic > Marine > Intertidal zone > Salt... | reverse complement strand
CGTCCTCTTCGCCTTCGCTGGTAATCCTGCACTGATACGCGCCTACGTCCACGACTTCTCCCGCTCTCAACTTTCCATCCTCGCATCGCCGTTCCGCGAATCTTTCGTCGGTCATCTCCTCTTTCCAAAGCGTGCGTCCGTTTTTATCCACCACGCACAAGACATTCTCCTCGTGCGCCGGTTGCACGACAAAACACGGGAATAGCGCGCCTCTTCCGCCTAAATCATCGAATCGTTCACACGCTTTCGCGCGGTAAAAGATGTCCTTTTGACGTTGGTGAAATTCAGGAACAACATCACCAACTCTTGCACTCGAAGAAGAAGAAGAAGAAGAAGCCCTCGCGCCGTTCTCGATGCCATTCTCGTAAGCTCGCCTCGCGCCCTCAACCATCCTCTCCTTCGCGTTCGCGCACGTCTCTTTCGCCCTTTGAAACTTTTGATTCGCGTCGTACGCGAACTTCAACTGGTCGCATTTCGCTTTCGTCGCCTCCACGAGCGACGACATTTTTATTCTCACCCCCTCTTTTGTCTCTCTCTCTCGTGTGAGTGTATATTGTGATTAAATAAAAGCCGTCGTTCGAACGCGTCTTCTACGTGCGAGAGAGAAAGAGAGAGGGATATCTAACTCTCTCTCTCTCTCGCGCGCGGAGGTTTATTCTGCGGGAAGCGCCGCGCGGGAGGAGCGTGAAAAAAGCCCCCCTATTAATCTCTCTCGAGGGTGTTGGATTTTTTTATGGCAAGGGACGCCCCCCCGCGCTCTCTCGAGAAATTTTTTTTCTCTCTCTCTCTCTCTTCCAAAACTAGACTTGTGAGCTTCTTCTTCTCGTGAGCTCTCTCGCTCGTTTTGTCTCTTGTGCTTATAAAGAAGATGGAGCGGGAAAAAGGGGGAGATTTTGCAAAAAGAAAAGCGCTCAAAAAATCCAAAAAGAGGGAAGAAGGGAACAAAAAAAACCTACAACACACACTTACACACACAAAGAGCGGTGTTTCTTGCGCGCGCATTCATACCACGCGAAAGAACCCACGGAAGAAGAGAGCGAAACATAAAGAAATCTGAACGACGCGCCCCGACCTTATTTTTGCCTCTTTGTCGCTCGCGCGCTTGCGATGGACGTCCGTCCAGTCCGTCCGTCGGTCGTCGGTCGTCGTCCCGTGAACTTTTCTTTTTTTTCTCTCTCGGTTCACAAAAAATACCACCCCTTTCTCAAAAAAGCGTGGGCTCAAGTTTTGGAAAAGGTGTCGCGCTTTACGCGCGATTTACGACGCGCGTCGATTCGTCGACGCGGAAAAAAACGAAACGAACGAGACAAACGCGCGTCGAGCTTTCGTTTGGGACTGATTTTACCTCCCGAAATCGACGCGAACGTCGCAAACGCATGAGAAACGTCCCGTTTTTTGCGTCTTTTTTTTTGCCAGCGAGGCTCAGATATCTTCGAGTGATTTTTTCGAGGTCGCTTCAACTCTGCTCTCGCGTGAGGGCAACTTTCTTCTTTTGACCTCTCGTAAAAAATCGCTGTCGAATTTTCGTTACACTAAAAAAGAAATTCGCGCGCGTTCCCTTTTCTCGATGGTGGACTTTGAAACGCGCGTTTTCGCCGGAACACCGGTGACTTTCGCAAAAATACCGGGCGATCCCGTGAGATTTGTCCCGCTGCAGTATTCGCTGATGCCGTTTCCGGTGCGCTTTTCGCGAACGACTTTTCATTTTTATTTTTTTCAAAAGCGAATATTTGATATTTGCGTCGAAGCGAAATGGAACGAAAGACGGAGAACGGTCCACGGGTCAAAGGCCATCGCGCGATTCGTTTTTCTTTGATCTCGAGGTTAAATTGAACGCGCGAGCGTTTTTTTCGCGCATTTATCCACTCGCATTGACTTTTTATTCGCTTTCTCGCGTTCTCAAACAGATATCTCGCAATTTGTTCGCGCGAGTCTCCTCCAACGACATTTCGAGGGAAGTTGTTAACGAACCGGCGCCGAAATTTCCCTCTTCTTCCGCGCAAAATCCTCGCGTGGACGCGTTTCAGAGGCTTCCGAACGTGCACTTGACGCGACCTCAGGTGCAATACGGCACAAATAATGCCTTCGTTCCAACCGTGATGCCTCCGAACGCGGGCATGATGATGATGATGGCACCACCGCTCCCGGCCGGTTTGACTCACACTAATAAAAGCTCGGTGAAAAAAGAAGAGGAGGAGGAGGAGGAAAAAAACTCTCAGAGGAGTGGATTTGACTCGTTTCAAGAAGACGCCGGCGACGACTTTCGAGAAGACGAACAGTCGAAATTATTGACAAAGAAAAGAAAAACAATGATGACGCACAATGAAATCAACGCAATCGTTGAACGACCGGAAACGCCGTTCATGAACTCACCTTCCGCGGCTGCGGACGTGCTCATGTCTTTGTGCGGCGACGGCGACGGAGGAGGCTTGTTTGCCGCTCCGGCTGCGGCGACGCGTCCTACCGCGCACCGCCAACACCGGAAACGAAATTCAAACGCGGAGACGACGAAGTGTACCGGGCAAGTTATCCCGCTAAATTTGAAATGTCCCAGACGAAAACGATCGAGTTTATTGAAGAATATGCGAAGGTCTTCGTCTGGTTCGTCGTTGGAAGAAGATAACGGTGGGGAGAATGGGGCGGTTGTGTTGCACGGCATCACGGCGACGACCGCGGGGAAAAGTAGGCAAGATAACTCGCTGAAAGCTGCTGCTACAACGACGACTTCACGCGTAAATGAGGACAACAAAGCTTCGACGCAACAAATACAAAAACAACAACACGATACTACTACTACTACTACTACTACTACTACTACTACTACTACTACTACTAACAATACTACTCACAATATCAGCGGTACTACGAACGGCAAAAACAAACGTCAGAAGGTCCACAGACCGTGGTCTTTAGTGGAAGTCAAAGCTTTAGTCGCCGGAGTCAAAAGGTGCGGTCGGGGCCAGTGGGCGGATATTAAATCCTTGGCTGACGAAAATATTTCGGGCGCTTTGCTCCAACGCTCCGCGGTTGATTTAAAAGATAAGTGGCGCAATGTCATGCGAACGGCTTTATCGCCGGTGTTGTATAAGAAACGGGAGGCGACGGAGATTCCAGAGAACATGCTGGAGGACATTCGTTTGCTCGCGACGGCCAAGGAGAAAGAAATGCTTGCGGCCAACAACGCCTCCGCAGCGACGGCTGCACATACAACAAACACCGCGGGTATTAGGTCACCCTCGACGAGCGGCGATAGAAATGATAGCAATACGAACGAAGATGGCGAAGACGATACGTTTGTCGCTAATAACAACGCTGAGTCGTCCCAACAAAAAAATACGGCGCTCGTCGAACGCAACACCATTGTTGTCTCGAAGTCTGACGAAAAACAACAACATCACGTTCCATACGTTCAAGGACATCGTCGATCGAAACACCACTCTCCGTGGACCTTGGAAGAATCGCAAGCGTTAGTTGATGGCGTTCGATTATGCGGCGGATGCCGCTGGACGGCAATAAAAAAGCGCGACGAAGCGGATGCCATCGAGAAGAAGACTTTGAAGAGACTCGGTCGCCGCACAGCCATGGATCTGAAAGATAAATGGCGTAATTTGTTGCAGTTGGCAAATCTACCGACGCAAAGTCGACGCAAGCGAGAGACGCCTATGAGTTTGCTCGCCGACGTTTTGGAGTTGGAAAAGAAATTCGGCGATACGAGACGAAGAGGAAGACGCACTGTCGCGACAAACAATAACACCAAGAAGTCTGCGACGCACGAACAACCGGTGGCAACCATTGTACCAACAAAGTAATATTATTTATATGCCGCGAGAGATCTACACAATCTCTCTTTCTCTCTCTCTCTCTCTGGTGTATCTGTTTACTATCAAAAGTGTAAAAGTGAAGAGGAGAGACACGGAAAAGGATAAACTTGTAATACTATTCATCTATTCTTTCATGTGCATACATATGCGCTCACATAAAAACATTGGGCTGCTCCAGCACGTATATTATATAACTTTTACCCGCCCGCTTTTCACTAACTTTGCTATAAACGACGCTTCACCTTTCATTGAGTGGACAGTACCTTTCTTCTTCACTTTTTCCCAATAATGGCCTAAATTTCCACCCATGAAATCGTATCCAGTGATTGTAACCGTCGCTTTCGGGTATTTTTCGAGGCAATAAACGATGGCCAAAATCCCCGACGACGGCCAATGCGCGGTGTACCCGTACTTGGTGGATAGTTTATGTTGGACTTCAATCGGCATGATTTCGAGCGACTTGCGAATGCCGTACTTGGCGTATGCCTTCTTGACCGTTCCAATCGTCCCTAATCGTTGTTTCAATTTCGCGTTACTCGGCTTACAACTCAATTTCGAGCACTTACTCGGAGTTTCGTACACGACGGGTACGATGTACCTCAACGTTGGCTTCATCTTCATATCCATCCTCCCGGTACTCAACCTCGACCCTCTTGACCCTTGCGGCCCCGGTTGTCTCAACTCGCCTAAAAACCACAAATCTAATCTGGTCCCAACTTTCTTCTCAAACCCTTTCGTCTGGAAGTAATTAAACCTCCCAACCACGTCTGCACTATCAATCGTCTTCCCGTTATTTTTCTTCAACACCGACTTCCCATTCCCGACTAAAACGACGTTCAACACGTCGCTGCTACTCTTCAAAGCTTTCTCCTTCCTCGTCTTTTTTGATTTGCTACTCTTCTTCCCACTAGTCGCGCTCTTCGCCATCAACTCCCCAAACGTCAACTCCCCGTTCTTTTCCATTTCCTCTTCGATCTCCAACACTTCCTCTTTCTTATCGTCGACGATTCCAGCGGAATATTTTTCCTCGTACGCGTCGTGCCACTTTGGCGAAATGTCCTCCTCAGGATTATCCACCCATTTCGTCTCTAAACTTTGTTCGAGTTGTCGGTCTTCGTCCGTCCATCCCGGATCGTTCCCGCCGTTTTGTTCGAGTTTCGCTCGAAACGCTTCGCTGTCGAGGATGGCGTTTTCAATATCGTTCGAACTGATTTTCTGATTGCCATCGACTAACTCTTCTGCGGCCCTTTGCAAAGTACCATCCACGACCGTATCCAACTCCTTCACGAGTTGGTCCGCGACGGAGGACGACGACGACGACGACGACGACAGATCTCGTTCCGCGCTCGTCGTCGCGTCGAGCAAATTCAAATCTGGCGCTTTGTGCGACCAGAGCAGCGTCCTTTTCGGCGCGTCGACAGAGACGACCGGGGGAGAGGCCTCTTCAAAATCATCGACGCCGGAATAATCGAACGACGAGGAGGAAGAAGAAGAGGAGGAAGAAGTCGCCGCCGCGAGCGCGTAGCGAACGCTCGCCGAGGAACGCGAAGGAGACCACGACGATGACGAAAAGCAGAGAAACGCTAAGCACCAAGACGCGAGCAGTGCGAACGTCGTCGCGGCGTTATTACCGACGTTTCGGCCGCGAGGAGAGCTCATGTGGGTGCGAGAGAGAGCGTTCGCTCTTCTCTTTTTTTGTGGATTTTGAGAACACGCGCAGAGAGAAAAACACAAAAACGGTCTTTCGTTGTGGCCACAAAAACGCCGCTCGAGCTATTTACGGGTACATTAAATCGTAATTAGTATTACATCGATAAAGCAAAAAGACTACATGTGCAGAGATAAAAAAAGAACACCTCTTCTCTCGCGCAAAAAGAGGTCACGCTTTTCTTCGCACGGCTCTCACGGGCAAGCCTTTCTTCGTGTGAATGGTCGCGCCCGTGATCATCTCCACGTCTTTCTCGTCGCACGCGAGCTCGAAGGAAAATTTCTTCAACAAAACGCTCAACGCGACCGTCGCTTCCATCATGGCGAAGACGTCGCCGGCGCACCGACGCTGACCACCGCCGAATGGGACGTAGGCGTAGTCCGTGGCGACTTCGTTCGGGTATAATCCGGTGACTAATTCGGGGTCGTAGCCGTTCCAGCCTTCGATTTTTGGGTTGGTGAATTTGCGATCCCATCGCGAAGGGTCGAAGAGGTTCGGGTTTTCCCAGTGGTCGGGAGAGCGGTGGAGGTTCCAGACGGCGACGAAACAATCCGTGCCTTTCTTGAGTTGGATGGATTTGCCCATGCCGCCTTTGGGTAAGTCGACGGTTTCAATCGCGCGGCGGATGAGGATGGGAGGCGCCGGGTAGAGGCGCATGCCTTCCACGAGACACATGCGAACGTCGCGAAGTTTTCGAATTTCCTCGACCGTTGGGATACCGTTCGGATCCTGCACAATCTCATCGATTGTTTTTGCAGCTTTTTTCATGACGTCTGGGTGTTTGCAAAGGCAAAAGATTGTCCACGTGAGCACCGCCGCGGTCGTTTCGTGACCGGCAATGAGCATGGTCATCAAATCGTCGCGTAATTGCCTATCCGAAGCCTCGTCGCCGCGAATGTCCACTAAAAATCGTAATAAAGACGCGTCCGACACGTTCTTGTAATCTCTCGATTCAAATTCGCTCAAATCAACGTCTTGTTTGTTCTCCAACGCCTCTCGAATGAGTTTCGTCAACTCCGCGTTGATCATTTCGATATCTTCGCTAAACTGTTTCTGTCTCGGTACCGCCTCCATCGCTCCAGGAATTTGCCAATACGGTAAAGGAAACGTGCTTCTGTGCTCGCTTTCTCTCAGAACTCTGTAAACGGCTTTAATGATCGGCGTCTCTTCGTTCAACGCGCCAAATTCGTAATTAAACACCGCCTCGCCGATGACGTCCAACGCCATCGAGTACAACTCGCTCTCAATCTCAATCTGTTCCGTTTCTCCGTGCTTTTCCAACTTATCGCTCAAATTCATAGCGCTCCTACCGAACAAATCTGTCATGTGTTTCAACCACGTCCCGTGAAACGCGCTTCCAACCACCGGCCTTCGTTTCGCCCACAACTCTTTATTCGCCGGAATCAAACCGTCGCCCATGATGGGTTGCATGATGTCCGTTAAAATGCCTTTAGAGAACGCGTCTGCGTTGTCTTTGAACATGTATTTCACCACGGTCGGGTCGGACACCACCACGAACCATTTCGGTCCGGCGCCGAGATTATACACCCCGCCGTAGTCTCGATAATACTGGTACAGAGGCACAAACAAAGGCGCCCTCCTCACTTCCTCTTTCAACAAATCAAACAAAACTTTCTCGGTTATGGGCGCCCCGTTTCCCCACGGAAAAATCCGCGAAAACTTCTTCAGCAACGCCTCGGTGGAGCCGTTATCCCTCGGAATTTCCACGCCTGGGAACAGCGCCCCGTTGTAGTACGTCTCCTCTCCGTTCTCCCTCTTCTCTTTCGTTTCCGGTGGTTCAGATATCGCGCTCCGCACGACGACGCGATGAGAGAAGTTTTTGGATTTTCTTCGACGACTTTTGTCAAACATCTTATTCGTAAACGCCGCGCGCGAGGAGGATAACATTCTTCGCGATGACGGTAAAGTTATGTTCGACGACGTGCACCGGTTGCTGGTGGAAGGTGAAGTCGTCGGAGAAGAAGAACATCGTCGGAGAAGGAGCGACGAAGCGTTCGGTTGCATCGTTTTTCTCTCAGACGATGAGTTTTGGATATCGTGAGTGAAGAAAAATCTCTCTCGCGTATCACGTGTTACTTCTTCTTGAATTTTTTAAATGGTGATGATATTTGTATGGGAATAAAATATTGGTACACAACAGTCTCTTTCTTTCTCTCTCTTTCTCGCTGTTTATTGATAATAAGTTTATCGATTTTGTCTCTTTTCATGCTCTCTCCTTCTCTCTTCTTTGCCTCGCGTCGTTTGATGGTTTTTCCTCGCGGGCGCGCGCCTCTTTCGAGTGTTACGCTTTCGCGCGGGGCTCGCAACCACCGGCTGCGCGAGGCAAGTCTCTCTTTCTTTCTCTCTTGGTTATATATGTATATATAATGTAAAGCAACACATCTCAGTTCTTTCTCTCTGCTATTGATATTATTATTAGTAGTATATTATTGCGCGTTCACACTCACGCGGTTCTCCTTCTCAAACTGCTCCTCGATTTTTGCAAACTGTGTCTTTTCCAAATCCGCAAAGTACGGATGTTCCAACGCTTCCGTCGCGTGAATTCTCTTCGCCGGATCAAACTCCAACATCTGCTGCAACAAATCGATCCCGTTCTCATCCAACTGTGGAACGATTTTCGCCAAATCTTGCGGTTTCCACTGTGGAAATTCGTGCCAATCTCTCAGTTTGGTCACACCCGGCCATACCGTTTCGTTCGGCGTTCCCAACAACTTAAAAATATGCAATAACTGTTGCAACTCGGAATCACCCGGAAACAACGGTTGTTTCCTAGCCATTTCCGCAAAGATGCACCCGACGGACCAAATATCGACGGGAGTAGAATAGTGCGATCCTCCCAACAAAACTTCTGGCGCGCGATACCAAAGAGTCACAATCTCGTGCGTGTAACTCTTCACCGGCACCGAAAACGCTCTCCCTAAACCGAGATCCGCAATCTTCAACACGTTCTGCGCTTTATCCACCAACAAGTTCTGCGGTTTCAAATCTCTGTGCATCACGCCGTGCTTGTGCAAATGCGCGGTCCCCAATAAAAGTTGGTACATGAAGTTTTGCACCGTCGCCTTCGGAAGCGGGTGCGCCGGTCCGCGTCCCGTTTCATCCATAAAGTGCTTCAAATCTTGGTTCAAATATTCAAAAACTAAATACAGCATCGCTTTCCCGTCTTCCTCGACGTGTTCCACTTTCAACAGGCGAACGATGAACGCGGACTCGGAGAGCATTTGGAGCAAGGAAACTTCTCTCAGCGCCGTGGACGGGACGCCTTCTTCTTCCATCTGTTTCGAGCAGCGGCGTGCGAGAGAGAGAGAGAAGAGAGTGAGAAGAGAAATTTTCAAAAAATTGAGAGAGAGTTCCCCTCTCCCGAGGGTCTCTCGGAAGAGATTAAACGCGCGAATATAAAACACCGAAGAACGTCTCTTCCGAACGAGAGAAAAGAGAGAGGGAGAGAGAAGAAAGCGCGTCGTCCACGCGTGGCTCTGTTCGGACGCACGCGCTCTCTCTCTCTCCCGGAAACGTAAACGAAGCGGGAAACGGGGGACTCGATCTCGCCCCTCTTTTCCCTCTTTTCCCTCTCTCTCTTGGGGGAAGAACAAACAAAGAGAAAGCAAAAAAAAAAAACAAGAAGAAAAATCTAACCTCCAAACGCGTCTTCTTCAGCGCGACCAATCGCCCGGTCGCCCGTTCGCGAGCTTTGTACACCTTCCCGTACGTCCCTTGGCCGATCTTTTCGAGCTTTTCGTAGCACTCGTTGATCGTGGACGCGTAACCCATTTCTTTTATTCTTTGTGTGCGCAAAATCAAAAATCTCTTTGGAGAAACAGGGGAAGAGTTTCGTTCCTTTTTTTCAAAAATTATTTAGGGTTTGAGAAAAATTTCTTGGCACCCTCTTTTGGTGGAAAACTCTCGACGAGAAAAAAGCATCAGAAAAAAAAAATTGGAAGTGTACTCATGACGAACGCAAACTTCCGAGCGGCGTTTAGAGCGAAAGTGGAGCGACAGCAGCACACAACGAACGCGCGGAGGAAGAACAGGAGCAGCGAATGTGGTGGGTTTTCCGCGGGACGACCGTCGAGCGGAAAGGGACGAGACGGGATGAAAAGCATCGATGAGGAGAAAAATTCTGACTCGCTTCTCGTCGCGAAAAGAGGAGCGAACGATGGAACAGAGAAGGCTTTGCCGGCTGGGTTTTTCGACGCCGCGAAGGAGGAGCAGGAAATGATGAAGACGGAGAGGAAGAGAGGAGGAGACTACAACGGCGTCGTGGATGTTCGAGGTGGTTTCGAGAGCGAAAAGAAGAAGCAGAAGACCGCGAGTGCGAGCGCGAATACCGTTGCTGCGGACGAGTTGAGTGGGCAAGAATACTTGAAGCAAAAAGAAGAGGAGGAGCGAATGAAGCGAGAGGAAGAAGAGGCGGCTGCGCACGCGAAGGAGTTAGCGGATGAGGTCATAGCGGATACCGTGGCTGGGTTTGATAAGGTGGACGCGTTGAGGGAGAAGGCGATGGAGATTATGAAGAAGAAGAAGAAGAAGAAGAACAACAACAACAACAGAGGAGACGACGATGCGAAGAAAGTGTCGGGGAAAGAGGAAGAGAAGGAGGAGAGCAGCGACGACGACGATTCGGACGACGACGACGACGATTTCGCGTGGAGAATGAAGAAAAAGGTAAAGAAGAAGGCGTGAGAATCGTTTCAATGCGGATAGTATTTATATTCTAGTAGCTTTTGTAGCGTAGACTTTAAAAGTAGAGAGAGATGACTCGCGGGCGAGCGCTCTTGCGTAATACATAAAATAATTCATAGAAGAAGTGCATCGTCGACATGTCAGGTTTCGATGTTTACGATCACATCACTTTCATTTCCACCAAACTCACTCTCGTCCTTCTCTTCGAGAGCTTGAAACGCCATCTCGTCCTCTTGGGAAAGTTCGACAAAGTTTGCATCGTTTCTCGCACTGCTCTCTTCGTCGAAACCTTCCTCCTCGGCGATTTTCTGCAACATCGCGTATAACTCCTTCTCCGATCGCGGACACTGTGGAATAATCGGTGGTTTCCTCCATTTGCGTTCACTCGCCAAGTTCCAATCGACGGAGCGAAACCAAGGATGGTTTTTGATTTCAATCGATCCGTACGTCGAGCCGAGACGATTTGCGCTTTCCACAGTTAAGAGTTTACGTATCAAGTCTCGGCTTTGTTTCGTAAATCCGAACGCGTTTTCAATTTCCTCTTCTTCTTCCTCTTCATCTACAACGTCGTTTTGCTTCCCATTGTCGTCGTCTATTTTAATTTTTTTCTTCTTCATTCCGCTCGCTGTCGTTGTCAATGTTTCTTTCTTACCATTCTTATTCTTCGTCTTCTTCGCCTTCTTCGGCTCTTTCGGCCCAAACGTAAACTCTCTCTTCAAAATTTTCTGATACGTCGCCCACGGTTCTTCGCTTTGAAACGGTGGCATACCTCTCACGAGCTCATACAACAAAACTCCGAGCGCCCACCAATCCACGGATTCGTCGTGACCTCCGTTTAAGATAACTTCTGGCGCCAAATAGTCCGGCGTCCCGCACAACGTGTACGCCTTTTCGTTTTCAATAAATCCAACCTTCTGGCGCATCTCTTCCTCTCTTCGATTCGTCGCGAGACCAC
>Ga0255770_10004865_pt1 | contig 11190 bp, 8 predicted proteins | sample 071ome_22_FD_179968 | JGI IMG/M metagenome (GOLD analysis project Ga0255770, IMG submission 179968) | Coastal salt marsh microbial communities from the Groves Creek Marsh, Skidaway Island, Georgia - 071404AT metaG (version 2) | ecosystem: Environmental > Aquatic > Marine > Intertidal zone > Salt... | reverse complement strand
TAAAAAGAAGTGGAATAAAGAGACTTCAATGCATCTCCTGTCCACTGATCCTGCTTATTTGTGTAATCCGCACGTACTTGTTTGACAAAATCTTCTGAAACTTCGTCAGAAGAATTGCCCCAAGCTTGCCGGACATAAGTAGAAACATTGGCGATCTCGCGGTCAGAAATAGGAACTGCGGCCATATTCACAGCAGCAGAAGTACCGTACTTTTCACCTTTAACAAGGATTTCTCCTTTAAGCCCCTTGAGTATAATGTTGGTGATAACTCCAGGATCAGCTGAGACCCACTCTGAACCTGCAAGTGGCGGGAATTGACCAGCTATTCCTAAACCATTCGCTTGGTGACATGAAGCACAACGGGCGGCAAATATCTTTTCTCCAGAACTAAATTTTCTTTCCAAGCGCTGAGACTCCTTTTCTTCAGGCGTAAGTTCGACTACTTCAACCGGAGGGTGTAGCTGAAAGGAATTAGTGGAGTGTGCTAGCTGTATGGAGCAAACAAAGATTAGACAGCCAAACACAAAGACAAAAACTAAGGGAGCAATGAGAAAATTTTTAGTTGGCTCATGTTTATTTTTACTAAGCTCGACATGGGACTTAACGATTTCTTCATCGGAAAAATGCTCCGAATCAGGCAGGCCATTCATATTTTTGGAATCTTCGCTCATTGTACGGGAGAAGAAAGTTCAGCTGCGGTAAACATTTGCATTGGTGCTCGCCCTTTTAAAGAAGCTCGAACAGTGGCCACCTCTTCAGGGGAAACTGCGGAAGCAGAATTGCCCCAGTCATTACGAATGTAGGTGAGTACATTAGCGATTTGCTCATCGGTAAGAGATCCTGGAGGAATACCTGGAGGAGCCATTACATTGTTGTACTTCACTCCATTAACCTCAATTTCACCCATTAAACCATACATCGAAATCTTGATAAGTCTGTCCTTGCTGCCCAAAACCCAATCAGAACCTGCAAGTGGCGGGAATTGACCAACCAAACCTTCACCATTTACCTGATGGCAAGTGAAACACATTCCACCACCGGTGGCTGCTTTCATGTAAACCTCTTTTCCCTGATCTATTTGATCCTGCAACCATTTGGGGGCATCAGTGCTTTTCTCAGCAACAGATACTACAGCTTCCACCTCATCTTCCTCTTCAGATTTTAAGAAAGAAATTTCAGGTAATTCGTAGTCCTGCTTGAGTGATTGTAGGTAGGCAACTAAACGGTCTGCACGAATCGTTGGCTTAATGTACCTGTCTGAAGCATCCTCTTCATTTGTAATGGTAACGAGTGATTCAGACTCCTCACCCACTTCTGTGTAAAGAAATGGGCTTGGGGGGCATAAAGAAGAAGGAACTAATGACTGCGGCTCGAAAATGTGCTGGTGCAACCACTCGTCTGAGTAATCACGAAGACCAAGGTTTGCAAGGTCAGGACCAATTCTGGAATTACCCAGTAGAACATGTTTTTGTAAAACATAGTCGCGGGGAACCGATGGCCTTAACCCCCAACCTCTCTCCACATCAAATCCAGTTTCAACTCGTCGAACCTGTTGAGTATGACAGGTCACACAGCCTAAAGAAGCATACTCTTTTGCACCTTGTTGAGCTATCCCAGACAAGGCAATAGGGAAAAGTTCAGCATCCTCTGCGACCGTGCCATCATCTTCCAAAACAGAAGCGGTTGGTGAAAGGTCACCGTACTGCGAACGAGCTCCAACAACAAATGCAAGCCAAGCGATACCAAGAGTTAAAAAGATACCTACGATGAACTTAGCCAAATTATTCATGCACCAGCCTCCTTCTTACAAGATTCAATGAAGGAAATGGGGTTCGGGAAAATTACCCGCCACACATTTACCACAAAAACAAGCTGTGAGAATGCTAAAATCACGAAAGCAAATTTGGTGATAAGAAAGTAAGGCTGAATGGACTGTATAACCGAAGAGGACCAAGGTAAACTAGGTTGGCCAGCGAGAACGCCGTGAGTTAATCCACCGATCAAATAAGCAAGCAAAAGGAGCAAAACACCAAAAGTTGATGTCCAGAAGTGAAAGGACTTAGCACCTTTGGGAATCTCGCGATTGGTGATGCGAGGCAAAGCAAAATAGACAGCTCCAAAGATGATCATACTAAAAAAGCCGTAAACTCGCTGGTTGAAATGGAATTCGTTGATGATCGTAAACTGAGTGATTTTTGCGACAGTCGGGAGTGAAAATACCACACCGATATAACTGGATACGGTGTAGGAGAGAGTACCGAAGATTACAAAGCGCAGAGGTAAGCTATCCCATACTTTCCCAATATCCATAAAAGCAGTTGCGTGAAAATTTGTGGAAGCAACTGCGATAGGAAAAACCATCGCAATACTCATCACCGTTCCAATCGCAGGAATCCACATAGGAACAGGACCACCCTCTAGATGATGCACCACAGACCATGGAGCTAAAGCGGCGATACACCAAAATCCAAAAATGGCTAAATAGTATTTGTCAATTGTCCGACCCAAAATTGCGGGAATAAGATAGTAGGCTGCCCCTAGGGCAACAGGGGTGAGCCAAAGCCAGATCAGGCTCTGTCCATACCACATGGAAAGAACGGTTTGGACCGTTCCACGAGCGGGGTTTAATTCCATACCATTCCACGCTATTAAAAAAAGTGCAGGAAACCAAAGGATGGCCGCAAGAATGAACCACTGGGGTGCAATCGTTTCACGAATCTGGCGGGACCGATGAATAACCAAGATCAGAAATGTGATGATCAGATAAGATATCAACATAGCTGGCCAAACCTCAGTTGGCATTTCCAGCATTTCGTGCCCACTCATGTGGCCGTCTAAAATCCCGAGTAAACCAAAAGTAATAGCCAAGTTCCAAATAACGCCTGCGAAGATAAGGAAGATTGATCCACGGACCTCTGCTTGGGACAAACGTGCGAGAATCCAGATAGAGACAGCGAAAATAGCATTTCCACCCCATCCATAGACAAAAGCATTGGCCTGAGAGACTTTGATTTTTCCGTAGGTCAAAAATTCGTAAGTGGATAGGAAGAAGGGGTCTGTGAGCTTGGCTGCTGCCAGATAAGCAAAGAGAGCCGCAACCAGAAGCCACAAACCTGCGGAAGAGATAAAGAAGGAAAATACCAACTTGGCGGAGCGATCAATTATCTTGTCTGGGGAATCAGTAGACATGAGATGTTATTTAGATTGGTTTCCTGGGGCAGCCAAAGGTGCTTTGTAGGAGGAAAGAATTTTCTTCATTGAAGATTCCAGTGTAGTATTGCTTTCCCTGTGGTATTGATCCACAGAGGATATGAATTGAGCGGATGCTTCACGGTGTATATTCACTTTTGAAATACGGGCTTGATCAATGGCTTCAGTTACAGAAGAAGGACTTTCAGGTTCGAAAAACTTCTGGGCAGAATAAAACAAACCTAGCAGGACAACTAAAATCAAAAGAGTAAAAAAGACGCTGCAACCGTCCGCACGCTGGTTAGTTGGATCACTCATGATGATTGATAGAATCAAGAATACGTGGGTCCCGAATTGGAACAATTTCAGCAACACCCGATTGAAAACTTCGAACAACTGCCCAAGCACTTAAGCAACCGACACCAATGAGGGTGAAAATACCCCAAAACAAATGAGACCCTAAAACTTCTCGTGCCTCAAATCCGACAAATGCCCCGGGAACAATTTCTCTACCTGGAATAATATTCCAATAAAGGTCCAATAAGTGGAAGGCAAGAATCCAGCAAACAATGAAAATAAGTTTGGGGGAATCCACCTTATTACGGTAAAAGAGAAGGTAGAGAAATGGGAAAAAGAAATGCCCAAAAATCAAACCCATACTGACCCAAAACCAACCGGAAATTTCACCTGTGTTTGGATTGATCTCACGGATGGTATACCAAAAAGTTTCTTCCGGAATGTTTGCACTGTAGATCAAAAAGTACTGGGAAAAACTGACATAGGCCCAAAAAATAGTAAAAGTAAGAGACAAACAGGCTAAATCATATTTATGTGCTTGTTTGAATAGGCCCTTGAGAGAGCCTGTAGAAACAAGGTAAAGACATACTAAAATAGTAACAGCAAGTGCCGCACGCATGCCTGATGCGAAAAACCAAACACCATACATGGTGGAGAACCACTGATACTCCAAGCTCATGAATAAATCAAACGCACCAAAAGTAAGGGCAAGAGCTGCTGCGGGTATACCAATCGCTGAAACCTTGGTACCCAAATGTGTCCAATTAGGATCTCCATCTTTATCCTGCGAAAAGGAAACTTTTCGTAACCAATGACTAATTCCACAGAAGATAGCAAAATATCCAATCAGACGTATCGTGAAAAAATTAAGATTAAGGTAACCCGCTTTCTTTTGATGAAGAACATCATCAGCTACTGAAATCACACTGCTCACTTCCACTGTGTTGCTTTCGGGATTTACCCAAGACCAAAGAATGCCAGAATGATCCTTACCTAACCAGGCAACCAGCAACAACGGCACAAAACAAAGAGCGAGCCAAGGAAATGCAGATAATGCATGCTCTTGTTGACGACGAACGACTGGGCTCCACCTGGAATTGAAAACTCGGAAGATCATAATCAACATGAGCATCCCGATAGCTATACTCAACCAGAACGAACATCCCCATAACCATCCAAGGAAAGGAGCTTTGTCGCCGCTTTGTAAACCTTGAAAAAGCCCGATTAAACCAACACTTAAACCGAGGATGGCACCAGCGATGAGCTTGGTTGAAATACTGGAAGTCGATGCGGATTGGTTAACATCCTGACTCATAAACTATCCCCTTTCAATGACATGGTAGCGGAACCTACATAATCCTGCAAAGCTCGGAGATACAATACAATCGCCCATCTTTCGTCAGGGCTAAGTCTATCTTTTAATCCGAGCATGATTCCAGATGCGGAACCATTGGTGATTGCGTTGTAAAGTTGTCCGTCTGTCCAAGGGGCAGATGATTCCAAGTAGGTACCAGAATTGGATGGGTCAGCGAGATTGCGTGGATTAAGGCCAAACTTAGATAGGACGCCGAGACCATCACCGTACTCACCATGGCAAGTTGAGCAATGTATGTCATATTTTTCCTTACCCAATCTCATCGTCGCCATATTCAAGCCAGCTTGTGTCGGTACACGCTGAACCCATTCACCATTAGTTTTCTTGCCGGTGGTGTAAGCTATGGATGGATATCGAGGAGTAGAGGAGAAAACATTATTTGAATCGATTGCTGTACCTCGCAAAACAGTTCCGGTTACAGGCAAACGATCCGCTGAACCATCTTGGAAAAAGTTATTCTTAGTTTGGGCTTTGAACTTAGCTTGGCGATCCATATCGGGAAAAACCTCGATCGGAGTATTCTTAGTACGATCCCCGCGAAAGCCTAGGATTGAAACCAAGGTTATCACGAGTATAGCGAATAATGGAATAAAATATCTCACTAAATCAATCAATGGGTTCGCGGATGATTTGCACAGACTCTCCACCCACACTTTCAAGAAAGCTGAGAGTTTCTTCATCGTCAAAAAGTGGGTCTTCCACTTCGATCACAATCATGTATTGGTCATCACCCGTTCGACCAAAATCAGGATGCTCGAAGACAGGATGATTATGCTGAGGTAAACGATTGAGAAAAAACATTCCAAAGAGCGTACCAAAGGCTGCAAAAAGGATGGTTAGTTCATAAAAAACTGGAAATGGATAAATGGGACTGAAATAAGGTTTACCACCAACGATCAAGGGATAATCAAACTCATTCATAAACCAAACAATGAGCATACCAGTGAAAAAACCAGTGAAGCCACCAGCTAAGGTAAAACGGGGTACCTTTGATCTAGGATAACCCATCTGTGCGTCCAATCCATGGACAGGGATGGGGGAAAAACATTCCCAATTTTTGTAGCCTTTTTCTCTTACCTTGCCCGCAGCATCATACAAATCTTTTGCTGAATCGAAAGTTGCAGCTGCTGCGTACTTAATATCCATAACTTCACTCATGATTAATGATCAGCATGCGGATTGGCTTGAGGCATAACCGATTTAACCTCACACATTGGCATCAATGGAAGGAATCGTAGAAAAAGAAGGAAAAGAACCGAGAAAAACCCGAATGTACCGAAAAAGGTAAAAATGTCTACCACCGTAGGAGAATAGTACCCCCAGGAGGATGGAAGGAAATCACGGGATAAGGTGGTGTTAGCAATTACAAATCTTTCAAACCACATTCCGACGTTCACAAATATGGATATGATCCACACGAGTGGTGTATTCTCTCTAATTTTCTTGAACCAGAATAGTTGGGGACAAATGACATTGCAGGAGATCATAATCCAATACGACCACCAGTAATTCCCAAAAGCCCGATTAATAAAGGCAAAGCCCTCGTAGGAGTTGGCACCGTACCAAGCAATAAAGAATTCCATCGCATAGGCATAACCAACCAAACTTCCAGTAGCCAATGTGATCATGCACATATTGTCTATGTGCTTCTGAGTAATCAAATCACGCAAACCAAAGGCTGCACGAACTGGAAGAAGTAGAGTGAGCACCATTCCGAATCCAGAGAATATTGCTCCTGCAACAAAGTAGGGAGGAAAAATTGTGGTATGCCAACCGGGCAAATTTGCGACCGCAAAGTCAAAAGAAACGATGGTGTGAACCGAGAGAACTAGTGGTGTAGAAAGCCCAGCTAACAAAAGATAAGCCATCTCAAAGTTCCTCCAATGGTTATTGGCATTTCGCCATCCCATCGCAAAAAATCCGTAAAAATACTTACGCCAAGTTTGGGTCGCACGATCCCGAAGTACAGCCATATCTGGGATCATTCCCATATACCAAAACAAAATCGAAACAGTTGCATAGGTAGAAACAGCAAACACATCCCACTCCAATGGGCTTCTAAACTGTGGCCAAATTGCATTGGCATTGGGTAAGGGAAATAACCACCAGGCAAACCATACTCTACCTACATGAAATAATGGGAAAATCCCAGCACAGAGAACAGCAAAGACGGTCATCGCTTCAGAAGCCCGATTAATTGAAGTTCTCCATTTTTGCTTAAGTAGGCAAAGGACTGCAGAAATTAAAGTTCCTGCATGACCAATTCCAATCCAAAAAACGAAATTAACAATCGCCCAACCCCAGTTTACGGGATTGTTGTTACCCCAAACGCCAACACCAGTTGAAACGAGGTAGACCAAACCCATTCCCGTAAAACTAGCGATGCAAAGAGCTGTTATGAAACACCACCACCACCAAGTAGGAGTCTTAGATTCTACAATACCACAGATTTTATCCGTTACCCATTTATAACTCCTGTTATTGAGAACAAGAGGAACATCCTTCCAAGGAGCAGGATCAACCTTTTTGAGGATGTCGTGCTGTTCTGCTTGATTTACTTCAGACATAACGGATTAATGGGCACCGTGCTCATCGCCATGGTGTGAAGGATGTGCTTTGTCATGATATTCTCTTGCAGAATGAGGAGAAGAAGCGAAATCAGGCATCTTGGGATTAGGATTTCTTACCTTAGCCAAAAATGTGGTTCTAGGACGTGTATTCAAGTAACCAAGCACCGAGTAATCACGGGGGTTATTTTTGAGTTTACTGACCTCACTCCTTGGATCACTGATGTCGCCAAAAACAATAGCATCACTAGGACAAACCTGCTGACAAGCAGTCTTAATCGTGCCATCAGGAACTTTGAGATCTTGAGTTGAAAGTTGAATACCTGAACCGTCTTTGCCTGATTCAAATTTGGCTTTTTGCTGGGCATTGACCTTGGTCCGGATTTTAGACTCCTGAATTCGTTGAACACAGTAAGTGCACTTTTCCATAACCCCACGCATACGAACCGTGACATCGGGGTTTTTGCCCATATCCACAGAAGAATCGTTCTTGTCACCAAGTGGTCCTTGGTAAAGCTCATCCGTTTTCCGCTTATTCCAATCGAAAAAGTTGAATCTTCTTACTTTATATGGGCAGTTGTTTGCACAATAACGAGTGCCAACGCAACGATTGTAAGCCATCGCGTTCAGCCCCTCTTCGTCATGTACAGTGGCATTGACCGGGCAAACGCTTTCACAGGGTGCGGTTTCACAGTGCATGCAGGCTACTCCTTGAAATGAAACCTGTACATCAGATGGAATCTCGGCACCATCACGTGCAGTGGAACTGAAATAACGATCCAAGCGAATCCAATGCATCTCCCTACCCCGCAGAACCTGATCTTTACCCACTACCGGAATATTATTTTCACTTTGGCAAGCCACCACACATGCACTACATCCAGTGCACTGATTCAGATCAATAGTCATTCCCCATTGATGAATGCCAAATACATCCGACTTCTCGTAAGTATGATCTGGATGTTCGTAAGCAGAGTTTCCACGGGGTGTTGTGGTCGCTTTTTCCTGAAGAGATTTATTTTGATCTTTCCCCCACATTGGCGGGGAGTGCGATTCAGCTCCCATGTGAGATGCAAAACCTGGATCCGAAATATACTCTTCAGCATTGGCTTCACGAACAATGGCACGACCTTCCATAGACCAGTGCTCTTGAACATTGGCTAGGATTTTAAAATCACCGGTGGGTTGAAGGGAGGCTCCAGTAAGCACGAGTGACTCGCCAGAAAGAAGAGGAGTAACATCGTAACCAGTGCCCCGCCCTACACGACCTACATGAGAGCGCCCATATCCAATTGTAGCGATAATGGAAAAGTCAGCTAGACCAGGTTGTACATATAGAGGTGCAGTAATTGATTTACCACCGACATTTACAGTTACAATAGGTGCCTTCTGCTTGCCACCATCAAACTGAGCAGCATCAGGAGCTATTTGGCCGTTTTTGTTAAGCATTGTTGGCTTGGGCAACAATCCTAGACCAGGATGCTTAGATTCTAAAATATTCGCGAGGAAGGGGCTAATGAGAAGCGCATTATCCCATGTTAATTTGCTTATCGGGTCAGGGCACTCCTGCATCCATCCGTTATTTGCATACTGTCCATCGTGTGCATGAAAATCAGGGATGATAACAACTTCCAAATTGTCTTCTGTAAGCTTGGAAGATTTGACCTCAACTGGTTTGATGGAAAGTAATGCTTTCGTAGCGTCCAATGAGTTAAATGAAACAGGCTTAGTAGCTAATACTCCAAGTCTCAGAAAATCCTCAAAGTCACCGCCATTGGAATATTCCGAGTGGATATTTTTAACAAGGCCATGATCATCATTCTTCTCTCCAACCAAGTGTGAAAGGAAGGAAGCTTCAGAAACGGTATCGAACAAAGGAGCGATTAAGGGTTGTACCGGGACAAAGAAAGATTGGTCCCAAGTTGTACCCAAGTCCCATGACTCTAGATAATGAGACTGCCCCAAGTGGTAATTAGCGATCTGAGAACTTTCATCAATCGATCCACCAAGGCGGACCGCGAATTTGAGCTTTTTCGATAAGTCCTCCCAGTTGATAAAACCTTTGGTTTGATAAACTGGATTGCCACCAAGAATGAACAAACGCTCTATCGAACCGTTGTTTATCTTACTAGCCAGTGAAAGAATAGAATCAGCAGATGCACCAACCTCAATATAGTTAATTGTGGAACCGATCGAACCAAGCAAGCGATTCATCTCATATGCAAGCAACTGAACTTCTGCAGGCAAGTGAGAACCAGCAAGTACAACGGATTTCTTAGGATTGCTAAGCAAATCAGCAACTGCTTCCGAAGCCCATTCTTTTTGAGAGTTTGTGGAGGATGAAAGGTTTTTAAGGTGCTTCTTTAAAGATTGGTCTGAATGACCAATTTTGGAAAGCAATTCAGAAGCTACCAGTGAAGCAAATCCAATCATTTGTGAGGACTCGACACGAAGTCTATGATCCGCAACACCACCTGTACGGGAAAGATCAGACTCAGCAATGTAAAGCCTGTTCATTTTTCTGGCATCAGCTGAATTTAAGACCTTACGACCCGACATGAATGCCCTAGTGTTGGCCAACTCGTTGGATTCGCGGTTCCCTAGGAAATCGCAGTCTAGAGATAAAACCCGTTTGGCAGTAGATAAATTAGGAACCGCACGCAGCCCCTTTTTGAGACCAAGAGCTTTTCCTAGTTTATTTTCAGCTGAAGTGTAATCTATCGCGTCATGCTCAAACCACTGAATACCTGAAGAGGCAATCTTCTTCTGAAGAGATTGGCGAACTAACGAATGGGAGCGATTGACTAGAACAGCAACCTTACCTTCGGAAACCTCATCGTCTAGAATATCTAAAACAGAATCAGTGGAGACTTTTTTCCAACGATTGACTCCATTTTTGAGAGTTTCCCGAGCAAAGCTACCCTGGGCACGGTCAGGATCGTAAAGGTCAAGTACACTTGCCTGAGAGTAGACATCAGTACTTCCGCCGTTGGGAAGATAGGATGGATTCCCCTCAACTTTCGTAGGACGCCCTTGATGACTTTCGACGATCAGGGGTTGAAAACCACGACTGGTAGGTTGAGAAGTGGCGTAGTATGCAGGTACACCGGGTATAAGCTCCTCAGGACTCTTGCCATAAGGTAAGATAACTTGCTCGGGTCGACGGCAACCGGTCATGCCAAGACCTGCAAGGCCAAAAGAGGCAGCCATTAATTTAACAAAGCTCCTACGTTGCACCCCATCGAGCATGCTGGCCCCCTCAGGAAACTCCCGAGACACCCACTCTTTGAAACCATCGGTATCAGCTAAGCTGTCCAAGCTTTTCCAATAATCTTTGCCAGATGGCAGTTCCGGTTGGTTATTTTGCATAATCATCGGTGACATCCAGTGCAGCTTAAAGGAGGATTGACTCCCCAATTTTCTTTTAATTCAAGCCCTGCGTGGACTTGAGCGATCAAAGGATCGCTGTGATCAGATAAATCTGCTTCCCAAGATAGATTGGTTACCTCATCGAGGGGCCTGAGTGCTTTTTCTGGGTTGCGATGGCAATCTAAACAAAAAGCCATGCTAAGGTGTTTATCATGGTGGACTTCCACCATCTGATCGACACGACCATGACATTCGACACAACTAATACCACGGTTTACATGAATCGCATGGTTGAAATAAACATAATCAGGGGCTTTGTGAATACGAACCCAGGGAATTGCGGGACCAGCATTTAAAATACCGTCTCCATTCAAATCCTCGCCTTCAGAAAGC
>Ga0255770_10004856_pt1 | contig 11199 bp, 7 predicted proteins | sample 071ome_22_FD_179968 | JGI IMG/M metagenome (GOLD analysis project Ga0255770, IMG submission 179968) | Coastal salt marsh microbial communities from the Groves Creek Marsh, Skidaway Island, Georgia - 071404AT metaG (version 2) | ecosystem: Environmental > Aquatic > Marine > Intertidal zone > Salt... | reverse complement strand
CTGACAATGTTGTTAAGTTGCTTATACCCGCACTGCTTAAATCCAGGTTGTCACCAGTTGGCAATTCCTTAATTTTATTGCCGTCATCTACATCTACTATAAGTGGAAATCTATTTGCCATTCTCTAAATCCTGTTCTTTCTAATATTTATCTTATGTCCAGTTGTCTATGTCAAACTCAAATAACGCTGTATTGATTTGGGCATAAAACTTAGTCAAACTTGCATCTAAGTGTAGTCCTTTTATGTCACCAGAAGTCGGAAATCCTCCTGCTGAAAAATCAAATCTTTTGTCAAAAGTTGCTGTTGATATGTCATATGGCGTACTTAGTGTGCTAAAGTGTAAAACTGCGTTATTCTCTGCAGCACCTATAACTTTGGTTCCATCTGAGTTTATTGCAATTGATCTGTATTGTTCCTGATAAAACTCCTCTCCATTTGCTGAATTAGGATAATATTTTTTTTCTACAAAAGATACGGTGCTGATATCATACGGTGTAGATAATGAATAATATTCCCATCCAGCACGCTCACTAAAGACATCTGAATTTCCTACCCATTCTCTAGCAATCAATAGATTGGAGCCGTTGTTGTAAAATTGTATATTATAAATAGTTCCTGCTACGTAAGTAAGAGATTTACTTTGTACTTCGGTTGCTGTTGATAAATCATATGCACTAGTCAAACTATATTCCACTAAGACTTTGTAAGGATTATCAACACCTGCTGTCCATGCTCTCAAACCATCCGCACTAAACCATATTGCAGTAGCAGTTTTGCTTACTCCGTTGTTGACAAATCCATAACTTGGATCGCTAGTATTTAGTGCACCAAAAGATCCAGGAGGAGACATTTGCCAATAATCCATTCTGCTGGATCTCAATGCTATATAGTGTTCATAGTTAGGATCAATAAACAAGGCTTGACTATTTGTTATATTTGTTCCAGCACTAATACTAGACCCTGCTGGGCTACCAGCATAATTTGACCAAACTTGTTTAAGTTGTGTAGCCAAATATGTGTTGGTATAGCCGCTGTCATATTCAAGAACACTTAGACTACTATTCATAAAATATACTTTAGACCCATCTAAAGAAAATTCCAATCCTTGTGGTTGTCCAGTAATGCTGCTTATATCTATACTATCGCCAAGTGTTGCTGTGCTTAAATCATATCTTGTAGCAAGATCAATCTTTGTGATGTTATCTGTGTTTGAATCTACAACCCAAATCTGAGAACCATCCGGAGTATATGCTATTCCCCAACTACTGCCTATTCCGGGTACAACAAAAGTATTTCCTGTAGCAGATGCTGTGTCTATTCTACCATTTGTAGTCATGCTATGTTCAGTGATTGTACTGCCATTTATCGTAATCAACTTGTTGCGGTCATCAGAGAAATCAAATGCTAAACCATTTACACTATAGGTTTGATAGGCTGTTGAACCTGCTGCACTAATGTCATATGGAGGATTCATAAGATAACTTCTAAGTGTTCCGCTATCGTCGTCTATAATATAAACCTGCTGACCACTTGCATCCATTTTGATAGCACCTTGCGATCCAGCATCTGTAAAGGTTTTTTCTACACCGTTATCTGTTGCTGTAGTTAAATCATATTCTGTTGTTAAATCAATTTGTTTTATATTTGATACAGCGCCATTTTTTAAGTATAATCTAGAACCATATCTGTTTATAGTAAAACCTTCGGCAAAAGATCCTGTAGCATCAAATGTTGCAGACAATCCAAATGCCCCTCCGCCACCGCCGCCGCCGGCAACGGTTCTTCTACCACCTGTGAACGATCCTGTGAAACTACTAAAGAAAGGCATCAACTAAATCCTACCAATTGTCCCATAACAACATACGTGCCACCGTCATTCAATATGCTAAATGCTACAACATCTGTGCCATCTGCTGTGCCACTTGGAGCACTACCACCTTGCCATAAAAGTGTTTGTGCTACACCGCCTATTTCTACTGCACTAGGAATATATGCTGTTGCACCTTGTGCAATAACAATACTCAATGTAGTAGCGTATTCTGCTGTGAGTCCTAGGTTGGTAAAGTTTGCAGTCCAATCTGCTGCTGGTGTAGTGTGATAGAAGATGTGTCCATTGTCACAATCGTGTGTGACAGTTCCTGTAGCCCCTGTTAGTGTGGCAAACTTTTCTTCAACACCTTTTTCTATTTGTATGCCTTCTGCTGCTACAATAGTTCTATTTGCATTAATAACTTGTCCAACACCTGCAGAAAGATCTAAATTTGCTGATGCAACAATTTGTATAGGACCCGGACCAGTAGAGCCACCATTTGAAATAGTCAAGTAACTGTCACTTGCTGCCATCCAGTTTATACTAGATATTGTTCCTGTAACTTCACCGGTAATTTTTCCATTCACACCATCTACCAACAGTGTGCTATCATCTGCAAATACTGAACCTTTGAAATCTGTAGTTCCATCTGTTAAGCCCAGTATAGCAACATTTATCTTTTGATCTGTTTGTGATTTGGTATATGCATCTGTTATGCCATATCCTGCTACACTTGTAGGTGTATTGCTTATGTTAGGAAATGTAACAACACCGGCTGGCGCTGTGCCACTTAATGCATCTGCATTTATGCTACTGTTAGGCCCATCAACTAACACAGTGCTGTCTGCACCAATAATAGAGCTTGCTACATCTCCACCAGTCCTATCATATAGTTCTACAAAGTTTTCATTGATTTTGATCATAGCATCGCGGAGAGCGTCACCACCTCCACTGTTTGCTCCTGTGCCTACGTTGATTACTTGAATAGCCATTATACTCTCCCTACCACAATCTCGACAACACCTCTGTCTTCAGTGTCTTTTGAGCCAACTGCTTTACCGAGCACTTGACCAACACCTGGAGAATTGTTAACCATTGCAAAGCCTGGTATTGCACTTGTAACCAGCATATCTCCTTTTTCCACCCGACCGATGACCTTACATGGAACTCTACCTTGTAGTGCTAGTCCTACTACGTGATCACCTTCTAATGCACTGTTCATCAAGTGAGCTGGATTAGTTGTAACAACACCTGCTACACTGGTTTGTCCTTTAGCAGTGCATACAGTAACTTCTGCATCTCCGCCAAATACAACTACTGTGCCTGGTTCATAGTCTGCATCACCTAAATAGTTTTCTGCCAAGTCAGCATATAGTGCTTCTGTAGCAGTTCCGTGGAACGTAGTGGCCCAAACAGCGTTGTAAATATTACCACTAGCACCTATAGCAACACCGTTATCAGCACCTGAGTTTGCAGGCCCTATTATATTTCCAGTATGTGTAATACTTCCTGTTAAGTTAATATCTGCTGTGCCACTTATTGTGCCACTTGTAAATGCAATTCCTGTCATGCCTGCTAGGCTTGTGCTTGCTGCACCTAGTGCAATAGTTGTTGTGCCTATTGTGATGTCGTCGTTTGATAATTTTCCGTTATCAATACCACCAGTTGCAAGTTCTACCCAACCATCAGTTACACTAAATTCTACACTATTGAAACTTGATAGTCCACTTAGTGCTTGTTTCTGTGCTGCTGTTCCTGTAGGTGCTGCTGCTTGTGCAGTGGCAAGATCCATTGCAAGTTTGCTTTGCTCAATTCCTGCTGTAGCATTTACGTCTGCATTGATAATACTTCCGGTTGAAATAGCAGTTGTTAATTCGTTAGTAGCTGTTCTTGTAAATGTAACATCGCCTACTACATTAGCATTTTCACTATTTTGAGCTGTGCCTGTAAAAGTTAACAGTTGCGCACTCATTAAACCGCCTGAACCTGTGATTGTTACATCGCCAATATCATTTAGTTCATCGGTTTTCTGATCAACATAATCTTTAGTGGTTGCATCACTGCCTGCAAGAGGTGTTGCTAGGTTTGTAATTCTAAAGCCACCCAAGCTCATATCATCTTCCATTGGAGTTTGACTAAAGCCAGGTCCGCCTAATGACATAAAGCCTGGACCAATTTTCGTAGCAGTAAGTTGTCCATCTCTATCAAGACCAAGTCTGTAGTTTAGATATCCGTCAACTGCTGTTTGTGTTGGAACAGCATCACCTTTTGGATCTGTAAATGTATCATCGTTTGAAAATTCATTTACACGAACACCACGTTTAAAACCAATACCATCAATGTTTGTAAGGACAAGTGCAGCGTTAAATGTAACACTACCTGTGCCTTGGTCAACTGTAAAGAATCTGCCAACACGGAAGAAACCATCTTGGTCTGTCATAACAGTAAACACACGCCCTTTTCTACGTTCTTGGGCTTGTGCAGCACTCCTCGTGCCGTTTTCATCAAATGCATCACTTGTGCTGGTTGCACTTGTGCCAAATGGTTTGCCAAAAATACGTTCTGGATAGTTTGCAGTGTTAAATCCGCCAACACCAATATCCAGCATATCGTGGCCTGTTGCACGACAGGTTGAAATGTTCACTGTAACCTGTGCTGGTTCACCTGCTGCTAAGCCTGCTTTTAGTGTAATACCTCTAGTGTTTGTCAAACTAATGGCAAGCCCACTTGATGTAGCTGGCCATGTTACGTCCGTATTAGCTAAGTCTGCAATCTGTATTATACCAACTGTCTCAGTAGATCCAACACCGTCATCAAACTCGTATTCAGCATAACCTGTCACAGTATAAGTTTTACCGCCCCAAGTCATCAACATATCATTATTGGCAATTCTAGCTTTGTTATCTGTATCGAGAGCATTAATACAAATAAATCTATCACCTACTGTGGCACCAAAGGTGTTAGCACCGCTTGCACCTGCTGCTGCAATAATGTCTGTAAAGTTTGGATCTACAGTTAAACTAGGTGCAGTGCCTGAACCATTAATAGTTTCTGCTAATCCTACAACATCTTGATCTACAGTCATGTCAATGTAACGATAATTTGCATCAAATGTCACAACACGTTTTGTTCCAAGTCCACTGAGCTGATATCCGTCTGTTATTGTTGTGCCAAAAGCAATTGTTCTGTATGTGATGCTTGTATCATCTTCAGTAAACACAAATGCAGTTGAAGGTCGAACTGGCAAGTCATCTGCTGGCAATCCGTCAACAACAATGTTTTGTTTGTGTCTAATAACCAATGGTATATCATGCGGAGTATCTTCTTGTAGTCCGTTATCTGCCGTGCCTTCAATACCTGTGCCGAAGTTGAATCTCCAAACTTGACCATCTCTTACAGGAGATTGATCATCAAATGCTGCTGTTCCGGAAATTGTAACTGCTGTGATGCCACCGCTGCCATCTACTGTATCAACATCAATTGTTGCATCGTTAGTTGATGTAAGACCGTCTAATAATGCACCATCAACAGTAAAACTGTCTGTATCTGCATAACCAGCACCTGCGTTTTCAATTTCAACAGTATAACCGTCGGTTCTGTTTTTGGCAATAGTAAATGTTGCTTTACTGGTTTGTGGACCTGAACCTGAGTAAGTTGCAGCAATTGTATCATTAACAGCCTGATACCCATCTAATATATAATCTGTTTGTTGAGCATTGGTAATTTCATAAGGTTGATAAAGATCACTTGTGCTACTAGGAGCAAGCCCGTGGTAAATTTCAACTTCAGATGTGTTATTTGGTAGACCAACTAAGTCGTAAGCATACAAGAATAACGATCCATCATCAGCATCAAGATTTAAGGCTTCGACACTCAATGGCACACCAATCAATGTAGAACTGTTGTCGCCAAATGCTTCGTCACTAGTGTTCCAGTTTCCTGTAGCACTGTGTATGAATACAGTTGTGCCACCGTCTTTGAAGAAACTGACGATGCCTGTAGCACCCGAGATCTCCTGCGATATCTGTTCGCCAACTGCAATACTACCAGGAACACTTGCAAATTTAAGAACTGTGCTTGCACGGAATACCTTTGCAGGGAAAACCATATCGCTTTCAAGTGTCACATCAGTTGGAATCTCATCAGGGTCTGAACCGTCAGCAACCAGTCCATAGAAGCCATAACTGTTGTTACCAGCAATACTACGAATCTGTGAACCATCCTTAGCTAGGTATCCTGTGTGACAGTAATATGTAAACATACTAACAAGTTCTGATAGTGCGTTGTTAATACACAATGCACCAAAACCTAAGTCGTTGATCTGTGTAAAGTCGTTTGCAAGCATAGATCTATTACCACCAGATTGGATAAAGATATCTACGCCTGTGCCGCCAGTGTAACCAGAACCTTCATTACTTGTTTCATCTAATACAAGATTACATGTCCCTGCCGACTGATTATAATTTGTGATTGTATTAACTTGATAACGTTGTCCGTTTAAAAAGAATGGAAATGGTGTGGGCGGCGGTCTAACAGAAATACCATGTCCTGCTGGCGAACTAATACTTAAATTAAATGCGCTGTTTACAGTATCAATAGTTGCTGGCATGTTACCTGCATAACCATCTGCAAACAGCCCACCTGCTAATGCTCGTCTTGTGCCTAATGATTGCGAAAAGCTGGAACCTGTTTGGCAATAAGGTGATCTAGTTAGGATTTGACCTTCTGGGTCCAACACCATCATAAAGCCACCGTGTCTTTGCACTGTTAAGTTTCTAACAATTGTGTTGTCATTACACAACAAAACATCCATTTGATTGTTATTTTTTGGAGGATTAAATGTAGGATCTGCAAAGAACGTAATACAAGCAATCAAGTCGTCATAATTGGCTTGGACAGCTGACTCTGCTACAAAATCTTCGTCAAAGACTTGAGGAACAGAACCTAATGCTGTAAAAGGATTACCAACATCATTTGCTAATACACTTGCAACAATAGTTTTAGTATATTCGATTGCAGCAACAGTTTGTTGTTCTTGCCCTGCTACTGATCCCGCATAATATGCTCCTTGATTGGTTAGTGTAGCTTCTCTGCCTCCATTTGGATTTTTAAGGTCTGCAACAATGCCATCAATAATAAGTCTTGTGTCTCTACGGCATTTTGTAGCATCATAAACAAATCCACTCCATATACCTGCTCCTCCTGCTACTTGAGCATCTATATACTGGATTGTTTCTTCTGCTATAAATTCTTTGTTTAATTCAATTAATCTAGCACCTTCAGGAAAATTTCCTGGATTGTTTGCACCTGCACCGCCAACAACTATTTGTCCCGAACTGTCTTGAGCATAATGATAACCATATTTACCGTTCTTACTTGTGACAGGGTGTATAAAAGTAATACCACCGCCTGTATTAGTTACTTCTAAAACAACATCTGGGGCTGCACCAGTGCCTCCTAGATTACTGTCAGGGATTGTTATAGTTTCGCCTATAATAAATCCTTTACCTGCACTTGTAATTGTTGCTAAAGTTACTGCTCCAGTGCCGTCGACTGTGACTTCAAATGTAGCATCTTGTCCAATACCACTAGTTGAATAATCATTTTTGGTAATAGTATAAGGTGAACCTGCAGAAGATCTAGCTGGATCTGGACTTGTTAGAATATTTACTCCTGTCAACGGAGATTCAGCTGCTGGTAATCCGTCAATATCTACATCTCTGTAGAAATATGTGTTAGCCCAGCGTGATTGCGACACGCCTAGCTTTGGTCTAATCACAGCACGTCTAAATTCGTCACCTTTAATAGAAACGTTTTCAGGCAATTTAATTGGCAAGTGTTCATCGTATATGCCTGATTCAACTCTAACAGTAATTTGGTTGTTTTGAGTAATAGCACCAAACTCTAATTTTTCGCCTTCTATAAATTCAATAGGTTCTCTCAGTTCAACAGTAACTTTGTCAGTGGTTGCGGTAAAAGATCTTTGATAATCGGTAATAACACCTGTTGCTCTACTGGTGATACCTCTAATTAATTTACCTTCACGCAAATCTGGATTACCTGCAATACCTTGATCTACTGCTGGATTGTTACCATTGTCAAATTCAAATTCATATGCATTACCTGCTATTAAATCTACATCATCGCTGAGATTATCATTTAGGAATGTTAAGATATCATCAAATCTTGTATCATAATCGTCTTGAACAGTGCTACTGATTGTTCCTGCTGCTGCAAGGTCTTCTAATATTAGGAAACGTGCTCTGTTAATGCCAGCAACAGTTTCTGTATACTGTGTTGAACGAGCTTTTACTGCACTTGGGTTTGCACTATATCTTTTACCTGCCCAACGTGATAGATAATTACCGCCTGCTTGAACATCAAGTTTTACTGCATCTAGTATTAATCCAACATCTCTACGACACAATTCTTCATTGTATACCAAATCCGGATATGTGGTGTTTATAAATTCAACAACATCGTCTGAGATTTGATTTTTATTTGCATCAACGATAGCTGCTGCCAAGTCACTAGTTGCTACAGGCGAAACTACGCCAGTAATAGTGGTTGTAAATGTGTCGTTTTCACCATCGTTATATGTGATAGTCTGAATGTAAGGTCCTGGTTCAAAAGGTGTGCTTTCAATAATTTCTGTAGCTCTAACCATGGCAGCATTGATAGTTCTGTATGAATACTGTGGTGATCTACCTTCTTGTCCTGCAGGTGTTGTTGTTTGAGCATCGTCGCCTGTAGTGCTAACATAAATGTTAGTTGCACTCGCATAACCTTGTGTATCAACATAAAGTTTTGTAACTGCTTGTAAATCATCAGGACCATTTGGAGTTCCTTGTCCTTGTAAAGGATTAGGATGGTCCGCTAAGAACAAGTCGTCTAGCATGGTCCTGTTTTCTTTACTACCTGCCCTTGTAATTACATCTTCTGTTGCAGGAAGTTCTCTACCTTGTGCAGGGCCAACACCTGTATCGTATTGCAGTAGCCCTGTCATTTCGTCGCCGTCTGCATTGACATAAGTATCATCTGCATAACCCTTACTGATTATAACATTGTCGCTGGTAATTGCACCTTCGTCAGGATGTGTTGTAGTCCAGGTAGTTACAAGTGTATCTATATCATCGCCAGTGCCACTGGTGTTTCTTAATATTGTATTCATGCCATTGCCGTAGGCTAGGACAGCATTGGCTGCTAAAGGATTAGCAATTTCTGGATCAGGGTCTCTGTTGATGTGTGGATCAACAATAGTGATTTTCACAGTGCCTGCTTCTTCTAGTGGATCGCCTAATGGGTCTGCAAACTCAACATACACGCTATTAGTTGTTTCATCAGGACTTAATACATCTGTATTATTAAATCCGCTGTCACTTACAAATTTATAAAAATTTATAGATGCAGCATCTGAAGACACAGCAGGTATAGCATTTTCGTTGGCCAAATATGTATTTGGAGTGTCATCAAGTGTTTTAAAGGATATAGTTCCACCTAAACCAAAAACAGCATATAGTTCAGAAAAGTTTTCGTTTACCTTTTTAAAGGATTCTCGAATACTATCCCCTGTGCCGTCATTACCCTCTACACCAATATCAATTTCTTCTCTAGCCATTTATTTTTCCTTTACCATTGTGGCAATGTATCCATATCAAAGTTTACACTTACACCGCATCCACATGCACTTTGAGCGTTTGGATTTCGTATTTCAAAGTTAGCACCTACTAAACTTTTGACATAGTCTACTTCTGTTCCTATTAAAAACATTAAACTATGAGAACCGACTACAAATGCACATCCATTTGCTGTTTTTACTACTTCATCACCTTCTTCTAAGTCTGTAGGACTAGAAATTGTGCCCCAATCATACTCAAAACCTGCGCATCCGCCCCCTTTGATGTTAAGAGAAATGCCGTAGCAATCATTCTCTTTGCTCAAAAGGTCTATTTGTTTCTCTGCTGCTGGTGTTAAAGTTAGTATGCTCATAGTGTTCCTTTCTAATATTTATCGGTTGTTTTTATAATCTTAATGTAAATATAGTTATGTATATAAAAGAATATTTGATTGATACTTGGCATATGCGCCGTAGTAAACTTGGAAAGCAACACACTTATAGTCGCAAAAAAACAATGGTTGTCTTACGATGCGATTCTTGTAATGAAGAATTTACAAGACCTAGAGGAAGTATGGATCCTAAAAGACTAAGCAATAATTATTTCCATGTTTGCGAAAATTGTGATGCAAAAAAGTTTGCACAACAACGAGGAGTAAATGCTAAAAAAGTTTGGGAATTAAAAGCCAGCAGCGACATACCTATCTGGAAAGTGTGATTTATAATACTTTTTTATCTTTTCAAAAGGTATTTCAGTAAGTATCAAGTCGTGAAACTGCATACATTTTTGTAGCATGATAGGGTCAGGTGTTACACCTATGATGTTTCCTAGGTGTTTTGCTATTTCAATATGTGAAGCAATTGTAGGATGTGTGTCTTCAAATGGTTTTGATGTCCATTCTGCTCTTTTTATAAGATATTTTTCTTTGTATGTATTCATTATATCTGGTAAATCAACACAATGTCCAATTTCTTGAGACATAGACATGTGAAAATTAGGCAAGTTTATATCTTTGCATAAATCTTTGATTGATTTTATATAGTTTTCACTTTTTTCGATTTCGTATTCTTCATTATACCAATTAGAAATAGCTCTCCATATAGGACGGTTATTCATTTTATGTTTATTAATAGTTCCGTCACCAGTAGTCCATCCTGAACTAGTCCGGTAATCAAATCTAAAAGGAGATGACCATTGAACTATCAAATAATCAAAGCGTTGTAATTTCCGATTTTTATACAAATAATATATTGTGGCCCAAATTCTTTCATTACCTATACCGGGTAAACCGAAATTTACAGCATCTAAAATATCTGCATATGTGGGCCAAATATAATTTGTAAAACTACAACCTATTGCTGCAATTTTTATTCTTGCCGCCAAATAGTCCACACTCCGTATGCAATGGCACCATAAGCAATAAGTTTTGTTAATGGTGAAAAGATAATAATAGCTGCGCCTGCTGCTACCATTAGCACTCCGTCAATAGTAGAACGTTCTTTAATACGACTGTCTATCCATTTTTTTATCATTTCTTAATCTCCTAATGTGTTTATCTTGCTCAAGCACTGTTGCTTCAAGTCGCTTGAGTTTTTCTTCCAATGCTTGAACATAAGCATAAGTTGGAATCTGTTTTTCAGTTTCATCTTCACCTAACATGGTAAAACTGTTTACACCAGCACCTTTTAATCCGCCAAGCACACGGTTAGGATTTTTATCTTTAACAATACCTTGTGGAGTTTTCGCTCCATACATTTTGCTCAAATAACTCA
>Ga0255770_10004853_pt1 | contig 11202 bp, 9 predicted proteins | sample 071ome_22_FD_179968 | JGI IMG/M metagenome (GOLD analysis project Ga0255770, IMG submission 179968) | Coastal salt marsh microbial communities from the Groves Creek Marsh, Skidaway Island, Georgia - 071404AT metaG (version 2) | ecosystem: Environmental > Aquatic > Marine > Intertidal zone > Salt... | reverse complement strand
TCCATTTGGTGGTGCCCGTCGGCGAGACGTTGTCCACCACGGTTTGGCTTCGCGTGGTCGCCACCGCAGCCATCGCCTTCGGTTTATACTACCGCGCGGTCGCCAAAAACGGAGAAACTGGGTTTTATAAAGCGACAGTAACTGGACGCTACTTCGTGGGTACTTCTTTACTCCTCTTAGCCTTATTTTCGCAACACGCGAATGCCGCGCTTTTCGCCGTCGGCTTGGTCAATTTTCTCGGCGCGTTTGCCATGAAGAATAGCTTAGAGTTTGGACGACGACGACGAGATGACGACACGAATAATAGCGCTCATAGCACTTCTAGCACTTCTAGCGACGCCGCCACCGCGAATAACAACAACGTGTTCAAGAACAACTGGGCGAACCCGTCGATTTAAACTTGCGCGCGGCCGGCGCGCGAACGTAATAAATAGTTTTGTGAATAAAAGTTTTTGCTCTTCATACAACGAGAGCGTCGGATGCGAGTTTCTCTCTCTGCTCTCTCGAACCAAAAAAAAAATTTGTGCACCAGGACAAAAATTTTCAAAAATCCACACATTTTGGTTCCACCACTTTTCACGAAAGCACGTACACACAACCATGCGGTGCGTCTCTCTCTCCCTCCCTCTCTTCTCTCTTTCCGCCGTCGCTCTCGATGTTCACGTCGTAGCGCTCGAACGTCTCAAATATTCGCGTTTTTATCGTTCGCGTGGTATCGCGCGCGGCGGTGTTTGTTTACGCGCGCATTTTCATTTTCATTTTTTTTTCCGTTGCTTTTTGCGCGCGAGGGGCGTTGCCGTTCCAAAATTTCTGACATCGTCACGTTCTCTCTTTAATCATCACGCAGTGAAATCGTCCACATACAAGCCGGCCAGTGCGGTAACCAAATCGGGGCAAAGTTCTGGGAGGTGCGCGATGGGTTTCTTTCCTTTTTTACGATCGCTGTAGTCTCGTGTAGCTTTTTCCATTTTCGTTTTCCATTTTCGTGTGTGTGTCCGTGGGTGGTTTTTGAAAAGAAATGCCCAATTTTTGATACGAATACTGAAACGCGCGTTTCGTTCTCTCTTTTCGTCATCGAACAGGTCATCTGCGACGAGCACGGCATCGATTCCACCGGCACGTACGCCGGCGATTCAGATTTACAGCTCGAACGAGTTAATGTGTATTACAACGAAGCTACGGGAGGTATGTTTTCTTTTTTCTTTTTGCTTTTGTCCCCCACTCCGACTCGTTTGTTCCCCTTGATTTTTGAAAAAATTCGCGCGCGGCTCGCGGTTAGAGAGTACACCATAGACACGAAGATGACACGAACGCTCACGTTTTTTACCTCTTCCTCGCTATTACTCCGTAGGTCGTTACGTTCCGAGAGCCGTGTTGCTCGATTTGGAACCCGGGACGATGGACTCGGTCAGATCTGGCCCGTACGGTCAAATCTTTCGCCCGGATAACTTCATCTTCGGCCAAACCGGCGCCGGGAATAACTGGGCGAAGGGACACTACACGGAAGGTGCCGAATTGATTGATTCAGTTTTGGACGTCGTCAGAAAAGAAGCGGAAAGTTGCGATTGCTTGCAAGGTTTCCAAGTGTGCCACTCGTTGGGGGGCGGGACAGGTTCCGGTATGGGGACGTTGTTGATTTCTAAAATTCGCGAAGAGTATCCGGACAGAATGATGTTGACGTTTTCGGTCGTGCCGTCGCCGAAGGTTTCTGATACGGTCGTCGAACCGTACAATGCGACGTTGTCTATTCACCAATTGGTTGAAAACGCCGACGAGTGCATGGTTTTGGACAACGAGGCGTTGTACGACATTTGCTTCAGAACGTTGAAATTGACCAACCCAACCTTTGGCGATTTGAACCACTTGATCTCCGCGGTCATGAGTGGCATCACTTGCTGCCTGAGATTCCCGGGTCAATTGAACGCGGATTTGAGAAAGTTAGCGGTGAACTTGGTGCCATTCCCGAGATTGCACTTTTTCATGGTTGGTTTCGCGCCGCTCACGTCGAGAGGATCGCAACAATACAGATCGTTATCCGTTCCGGAGCTTGCCTCACAAATGTGGGACGCGAAGAACATGATGTGCGCCGCGGATCCGAGACACGGTAGATATCTCACCGCCTCTGCGTTATTCCGAGGCCGCATGTCGACCAAAGAAGTCGACGAACAACTTTTCAACGTCAAAAACAAAAACTCTTCCTACTTTGTCGAATGGATCCCGAACAACGTCAAATCTTCCATCTGCGACATCCCACCGAAAGGTTTGAAAATGTCCGCCACCTTTATCGGGAACACGACGGCGGTTCAGGAAATGTTCAAGAGAGTTGGCGAAGACTTTTCGTCCATGTTTAGGCGCAAAGCGTTTTTGCACTGGTACACGGGCGAAGGCATGGACGAGATGGAGTTTACGGAAGCCGAATCGAACATGAACGATTTGGTCAGCGAGTATCAGCAATACCAAGACGCATCGGTGGAAGACGAGGAATACGACGACGACGACGACGACGAGCAAGCGTATTAAAATAACACACAGAGAGAGAGTTTATACACCACAAAAATATTTTAGCGTTTTAGTAGTCACGACGAGAGAGCTTGCGAGAGCTTGCGAGAGAGAGAGAGAGAAAGAAAGAATCGAGGAGGTTTGCGGATGTGCATGAAAGAAAGGAACGAGAGCGCGCAACGAGACAGAGACAGAGAGAAAGAAGTCGTCGTTTGGTCGCGCTCTCGTCGCGAAGAAAAAGAGAGAGAGAGAGAGAGAGCGTCTCCCGTTTATTTTGTTTTTAGCTGTACCATGAAAATTTAACACACAACACACTTTTTACATCACACACACTGACGAGAATCGAGAAATCTCACGCAAAACTCTTATCCAAAGTAAAGGACTCAACTCTCATCATCCCTCACAACTTGAAACGCAAGAAAGAAGCGCACGTCTTTCGTCGCGCGCACTAACTCAAGAACACGCACTCGCACTTACAAAAACTAAAACGATGGCCTTTTCTGTCCGCGCGACGTCCTCCAATCTCGCTCGCAACGTCGTCTCCAAGACGCGTTTTTCCTCCTCCTCCTCCTTGGCTTCGAAGCACAGCCAAGGAATGGTTGGGAAAAAAGTGAACGCATCATCGGTTCCGTTTCGATTTCAATCGGCGAGCCGAAAATCGTCCGTCGTGACCGTCCAAGCGGCCGATGGACCGGTCTGCGTCGTGACTGGCGCCTCTCGCGGGATTGGCGCGGCTATTGCCACGCAGTTGGGCGCGCAAGGCTGCCGAGTTGTCGTCAACTACGCGGCGAGCGCTGGACCAGCCGAGGAAGTGTGCAAAACTATCAAAGCGTCCGGTGGGGACGCCATCGCGGTGCAAGCGAACGTGGCGAAGCAAGAGGAAGTCGACGCGTTGTTCAAAGCCGCAGTGGACGCGTTCGGTGAGGTGAACGTTTTGGTGAACAACGCGGGGATTACCCGAGATACTCTGATGATGCGCATGAAGTTGGCGCAGTGGCAAGAGGTCATCGACTTGAACTTAACCGGAGTGTTTTTGTGCACGCAAGCGGCGACTAAAATCATGGGGAAGAAGAAGCCGGTGAAAGGGAGAATCATTAACATCACCTCCGTGGTTGGTGTGACTGGAAACGCCGGGCAGGCGAACTACTCCGCGGCTAAAGCCGGGGTAATTGGGTTGACGAAAACCGTCGCGAGAGAATACGCCGGGAGAAACATTCAGTGCAACGCCATCGCGCCTGGGTTTATCGCGAGTGATATGACCGCGGAATTAGGACCGGAAATCGAAGCGAAGATCTTGACGACGATTCCAGCCGGGAAGTACGGTCAGCCGGAAGATATCGCGGGTATGGTGAGATTTTTGGCGTTGGATCCGGCGGCGGCCTATATTACCGGTCAAACTATCCACGTCGACGGCGGTATGGTCATGTAAGAGCTTAATTTCCCTTTCAATGCAACTATTACTTTAAATCATCGTATATAATACATACCCGCAAGTTTTCCCTATCGCTGGCGCTTTCAGTACTCCGCGCCAGACCGCCAGTCGCACACGCTTTTTTACTTTTTCCTCTTTGGGAGAGAAAAGAAAATCCCCAAATCAAAAGCGCTCTTTCATCGTCAAATCACAAAAAAAACGATGATGAACGACGACGACGACGACGAGAATGGAACCAAGTGCGTTCTCCCGGACTCTCTCCTCGCGTTAGCCAGAGACGTGCACTTGGTCTCCTATCGACCGTCCGACGACGTCTGCGTGCAAATCGTAAAAAAGTTTCCAATACGATGCATCTTTGATGCGCTGAAAAACGAATACAGTTGCGAAGAAGACGAAGAACAAAAAGAAGACGAAGAAAGCAATAATCTGGCGTTGCTCTGCGAGCTCGTCGTGAAACTGAGCAAATGCGCGCGCGTGCTCGACGTTTTGCTCCTCTCCGAAAGCGACGACGAGAGAGGCGGGTGCACTCGAGAGGACGTTTTGGATGAACTCACGAGAGGAATGATTTTAGAAAGAGAGGAAAATGTTCTTTTGCGTCGAGCGCGCGCGAACGCGCTCATGGAAATCATGTCGTATTGCTGTCGTCCTCGCGTGGGAACGAACGAAACGAACGATACGACCGAGGACATTTTCGATCGGCTTCTCCCAGATGTCGTGAAAGGGATGTTGGAGACTGAGGACGAAAAAGTGCACGCGGCGTTGGAGAGTGCGGCGTTGGCGGCGGCGAAAGAAGAAGGGAGACGCGGCGAGAGGAGGAGGACGAGAGTGAAAGATATGGTATTGGGGATGACGACGACATCGTCCGTGGCAAAAAGTCGAGCGTTGAATGCAATCGCCGCGTTGTCTTCCGAGCGCGCCGAAGAAGGAGAAGGAAACGGAAAGGAAAGAGATGAAATTGAGAGGAGGAGGAAAGAGATCGAGGCGTTTGAGGACACCGTGCTTGAATGCGCGCAGAGTAAAGACGCGTTGCTTTTAGCGGTATCGCTAGAAAGTTTAGGAGAGCTGTGCGAACGGGACGGAAAGGTAGCTTTGGGTGTATTTCGTAACGCTGGGTTGAGAGGAATGCTTTTTAAAGAAGAGAAAGACGACGGAGAAGAAAACGAAGAACAAGAGGAGGAACAATCAGTGCGACTTGCGAGTTTAACGTGCGCGGCGAGGGTGTGCGGCAGCGCGGTAGTAGCGTTGATAGGATCTAGAAGTGGCGACATTGGAAGAGACAGTGAACATAGCGATAACGATGTGGCATCTTTTGAAACGTGCGCGACGATATTCGTCGAAAAAGCAACGGCGATGTGTACGAATGGACGGAGTAACGATGAATCCTCCGCTGCTGCAGATGCGTTGGGAACTTTCTGTGCAATTGCGTTGTCGCCCTCTTCCCCTGTCACTTGTTTTACTATAGTTCAAGCGCTCATGTTGGACTCGTTGGAAACGTTGACGAATCGGTCGTTCCATAAATCGTGCGTTGCTTCCATTCACGCTTTGGCGAACGCATCCTTCTTCCCGGCTGAGATTATGCAAAAAATGAAGATGGAGAAAAGCGAGACGCTACAAGCGCGCTTCAAAAAGCTTAAAGTATTCGACGGTCCGACTGCTTCTTCTCTCCCAAGCGCAGAGAATGGTACCGTTGCATTTGAGACGCAACTTCGCACGAGTTGTTATTCGGCTTCGTCGTATCGCGGTTCGCCGGCTGAAGCCATCGCGAAAGCGCTTGCAAACACTCCGGGGGTGCGAGGAAACGAAAACGACGTTCAGAAACGCATAGCTTTATACAGATTAGCGCAAAGTTTAGGCACACGTGCGTGGTTCGCGAGAGATTGTTTGATGTCATCCTCCACGGAAGTTTTGATTAGCTCGAAAAACCTTCCTTTCGAGCCGACGAGTGAAGCTATGCGTTGGAGAATGTCAGCTTTGAAAGCCATAGCGTTAGGCGCTATGGAGGCGAGAGCGTTGGACATGATTGACGAGAGTCAGTACATTCAAATTAAAAGTACGAGCGAAATGAATCCGTTCTTAGGCGTTGGTGGCATTTCTAAAGCGGCAGCTATCCCGGACGTGGCGACGCTTCCGCGGTAAAGTAGTAAAATAGTAGGAAAAAAGTAGTCATTAAAATGTATTCAAAAGGTAAAATATCTCATAATCATAATCCTTCCAAAGTAAGAGACTCCTCTCTTCTTCTTTGTGCCTCCAAAATACATATGTATCGCGCACGAGTACCTGTACGCGCAAAAGAAAAAATATTACTTACGCGCTGCTTTGGAGAGCTTTTTCATCGCTCTGTTTCTCGAAATGATGTTCTTCAAACTGTCGTGATTGATGTTATCCGAGGTGGAAAGTTCTTGCCACTGGTTCAAGGAAATTGTCGATGCCTCGAGTTCAGCGGTGGTTTTCTCTCTGCCTTCCATGATGCGATCATCGAGATGAGGATCCGCAGCTCGCATCAAGAAGAGAGTCATGGAGTGAATTTCTTCCTCGCTGAAGAGCTCTTTTTGTAACCTGCCATTGGCGTTATTGTTCTCGAACTGATCGGAAAAGCACGACGTGACAACCTCTTTGAGTTCTGCAAAGTCCAATTGACCTTGACCGTCTTTATCCGCAACTTTAAACGCTCTTGACGCCACGATACTTTGCGCCGTGTATCTTGCCGCTTCGAGTTGAATATCGCACTCTTCTTGAATGAACGTTTTGTACGTTTTGGACAAGTCGCCCAAGCCATACTTAGCCACAAGATTTACAACGGTTCCCGCGACGCCTAACAAGACCAAACCAGACGTCAACGTCAAAATGATGAAGATGGGATCTAGCTTTCCGACCAAACCGTTTTGTTGAATGTCGAACAAGATGCCGTACTTGTACATATCTTGATAATATCCTCCGGGTTCACCGGAGGTACTGTCGATTGGATCGTTCAAATCCGTCGGATCGGGTCTGTATGAAACTTCCTGACCTTTCGAGAACCAGCCGAGAACGGGCGACACGGTCACGATCGCGTATACCTCATCGTCGCCCATTTTCGTGTGCACTTCCTTGTCCAAATCGTAGTTGAAATATCGCACCAAAATATTCAAACGAACACCAGATAAACGAGGGTATGGATATTTGCCCGTGCTGTCCAAAGTCCCATCGGCGCCCGCTCCAGTCAACCCTTCCAACGTCCCTTCAAAATCTCCGGGTTGCTGGTCAAACGGTTTGTCCAAATCCACGCCAGCTAAGTCCAACCACTGTTTCATGGTCAACGAAACCGACGACCCAGGAGCAAACTCGTACTCGTTCGTGTCCGAATCTTTCTTTCGCACGTACGTTTTCGGTTTCGCCCCGGAATAATCTCCAGAAGTCGTATCGTATGCGTGATCGAATGACATGGAGCTCCCTTCCATGCCGGGAATCATGTAGTTATACTCCTTCATATGCGTGCATCTGCCTTCGATAATTTGCTGCGCTTCTTCACCGCCGAAGTTCGCCTTCACCGCCGCGTCCGGGCAAGTATACGTCGTCACTCCACCCACCGTGCTCGCAGTTGCTTCGTACCTCGCCACCAAAGTCTGGTGCGCGTGCGTCGCAAAGAACATCACGTTCCCGGTCGGCAACTTTGATATCATCTCCGCCGCGTTGAAATATCCGCACTTCATGTTGTCGTACACGTACGTCTTGGAATAGTTAAACTTGTACACGCTCAGATCTTGGCAAATCCCGTTCGTCGACGCGGTCTTCTGCAACGCGTAAAAATTGTCACCGCCGCTCCCCCACGCGGACGCCACCCCGACGGGCACTTCAGTCATGATGTACGTTTTCCCATTCACGAGGGACGTGACAACGTACGCCAAGACCAAACCAAGCAACGCGTAATAGAGCAACGCCAAACGCCAATCGCGAATTAACGTTCTCTTTTCCGTCAAATACGACAGCTCTAGGACGTTTTTACGCAGAAATTTCACTAAAGGTGTCATTGCGATTCGATGTGGATATAAGGTATATGCGTTCTTTCAATCTTACGTCGCCTTCGATGCGCGCACTCTCACACCGACGCGCGCGTAAAAAGTGGCTGCGGATTTGAATTTTAACTGAATCTTGACCTTTTCCCCCCCTTTAGGGTGTGAAAATTAAAGTGCTCTGGCGGTTTTTCGTGGAAACTATGTATATAATAATGAAAACGTTTGTATTACAATGTGTGCGCTGTGCCCGCGTCTGCGCGGCGACGACGACCTCGAGACTCTTTAGCCTCTCTTTCAATCTTCAGCGCATCCGCGCGCACACAACTCTCGTGATTTTTCTTCTCTTTTTCTTTCCAAAGGCGCCCGACCTCTTCTCGCGCCGCCTTCCACGCGGCTCTTCTCGGCGCTTTCCTTTCCTTTCCTTGCTCTTTTCCGAATCACATTACGCGGCCGAGTTTGCGTCGTGTCGTAAACCTAAAATCTTCTTTCTCGTTTCCACGTCGCACCCTTCCGCGACGGACTCGTAGTCCACGGTCATTTGAACGGAAGAGGAGATTGGCATGACGAGCTGCGAAATTTGGTTCAAAAAGTTCAACTTGAAGTTGACATCCGGGCACCCCGTGCCGGTGACAAAGAACGCCGTGTTCTTGTCCTTCTTTTTGTTGATGTGCGTGATGTAGTTATTGACGACGCTTTGGTCGGCGACGCCGATTTTGGCGGACAACTCGCTCAATTTCGGAATGACGTGCTCTTCTAAGAACCCTCTCTCCGCGTCTTCGCCTCGGTAACTCGCCTCGGCTTTTTGCCACACGTTCAACAACTTCTTCGCCTCTTTACTCGGCTTGGCCATGATCATTTTCGTGTTGACCGTTTTCTTCGCGGCGGATTTAAATCCGTAATCCGAAGAGACGACCACGTCGTGGTCCAACAACTGATCGTGGATCGTTTGCATCGGGTTGCCGGTAAACACCACGTCCGGCTCTAAAAACACCGCCGTGTAATCCGCGTTGACCAACGTATACAACGCGTGCACTCTTCTCCAACTCAACATCGACTTCAATTCGTCCGCATCGGCGTTCTTCGCGCCTTTGTGCAACAGATCGTGTAAACTCTTATCCACGAAAATATCAATCGGATATTCCTTCGCTTGTTCTTGAATGTAATCCTTGGTCTGGTCGTCGGCGACGATGATGGTCCAGTACGGAAGCACCCCAGGCGCGACGTTCTTCAAGGAGAGCATCATCAAGTTTGCAAAAAACCAATACTGGTGGTTGCAGAAAGTGATGATGCGAAATTTCGATCCGCCACTCGCCGAGACTAACTTGTTCACGTGTTTCACCAACCCTTTTATTTCGCCTTCCTCGTTGGTCAGGTGCTTCTTCCCGAGCGATTCGTAGTGGTCGTTGCCCAATAATCCCGCGGCGACGTCTTTAAAGTTCCCGACGGTATTTCCACCGCCGTTAGCAATAGCCGGCGCGGAATATCCCTTGTGTCCGCCTAAAGACGACACGATCGTCGCGTTGCTGTTGTTGTTGTTGTAGTTCAACGAAGAGTGGCTCAAGACAGATCCGAGGACGAGCAAAGAGCACAGGACGAATCCCAACCCAAAATGTTTCAAACTCACGTTACGAGAGGCAAACCAACGCTGAATTCCTCCCACCAGATGCTCCTCGCCGCCGTTCACGCGTATCATCGCCTCTTCTTCGTTATTATTGTTGCTGCTGCTCGTCGTGGCCAACAAAGGCGCGTTCTCTTGCCCGCGCGTCATCGTGTTCATTTTTGTTTCTCTCTCTTTCTCTTTCCCCGCGGCTCAAAATTTCCCCACCAGCTTCTCCTTTTCTCTTTTTTTTTCTCTCTCTCTCTTTGTTTTCCTCTCGTTGTTGTGGTTTACAAAACCAGGAGGAACGCGGGCGATGCGTTATATATCTCTATCTATCTCTCTCTCTCGTTCTCTCTCGATGCGCAGCGTGTGTGCGCGTACAGAGCAGCGAAGCGGGAACACAAAATTTTTGCGTCTCTCGTGTTGGGGAAAGAGAGAAAAAACCATCCGTCTCAGTTTAGGGTTTTTACAATCTTTAGGGTTTAGTTTAGGGTTTAATAGTTTTTGAGAATTTTTCTGGCATAGAAAAGTTTTATCAGAGAGAGAAAAGAAGAAGAAGAAGAAGAAGAGATGGCCGCTGCGGCCAAGAAGCGAGGCGCCGCTGCCACGAGGCGGTCGCCCGCCGCCGCCGCCGCCGGTGGTGGTGGTGGCTCTTTCGGCGAGAACGACGATGGGATTATTCATCGCCGCTCGAAACTGGATGAGAAGAACCCGTGCGTCGTGCTTTTTGTTTTCTTTTTTTTCTCATCGTCGCTTTCGGTTGTGTGTGTTCCCTGCCGCCGTCAAAATCGGAAAAAGCGGTTACGCGACAAAATCTCGTTTCTCTCCGTGCACTCACATCTCTCTCTCTCTCTCTCTCTCTCTCTCTTTCTGCAGTGTCGTGGAGCGCATCCCGGTGTACTTTATGCCTCGTCTCGATGACGACGACTTTGGTTCCGACGACGACGACGACGACGACGACGACGACGACGAAGATTTCGACGACCAAAAAGAAAAAGAGGAAGCCAAGAAAAAGGGAAAAAGAAGACGAATAGACCAAGCGATCGTGTCGTACCCTTTGCGACCTCCAAACCGGCCGTATTTGACGACGAAGTGTAAATCAATTTTGCATAAACCGATCGCGGGATGGTTTGAGATGAAGGTTCCGACCAAGGAAGAGAATGTCGTCGACCTCGCGGCGCAACGCGGCCGCGGCGGCGGCAGGAAGAAAGAAGAAGAGGAGGAGGAAGAAGAAGAGACGGTGGTCTTGCGTTCGGAGCAACGAACATCGATGGAGAAACATGAGAGTCAAAAATCAGTTTTGGTTGCCATGATAAACGAAAAAGGAGACTTGTTTTTGACGCCAGCGAACGTGAGTCACCAGATGCGACCGTCGTTTACGCACATCGTCGGGGGGAGCGGCGGGGCGCACACTGCGTTTCAAAAGCAACACCAACAAAAAGTCAAACAGGAGGAGGAAAACCACGAAGAGGCGACGGAGACGGTGCAAGAGGAAGAGTGGAGAATTGCGAGAGAGGAGCAAGAGGCTCTTGAAAATGAAAGAAGGAGAGCAATGACGGCAGCTTCTACTGCTACTAAAATTGTTCCAGTGAGCGTCTCCATCAAAGCGAACGAAACAGAAAGGCAACAAGAACGAAGAAAAAATTCCTACCAGTTTCAAAATTCTGAGCGCGAAAAAG
>Ga0255770_10004849_pt1 | contig 11210 bp, 8 predicted proteins | sample 071ome_22_FD_179968 | JGI IMG/M metagenome (GOLD analysis project Ga0255770, IMG submission 179968) | Coastal salt marsh microbial communities from the Groves Creek Marsh, Skidaway Island, Georgia - 071404AT metaG (version 2) | ecosystem: Environmental > Aquatic > Marine > Intertidal zone > Salt... | reverse complement strand
GCAACAGCGGAAAATAAAACTAACGGTGCAGGAACAGGCATTGCACCAGGCACACTAGCAGCAAATGCTGGTAAAGTATACTTGCTCACATCGCAGCGTGATCTTGTTGAAACATTTGGCGATCCAGTATTTAAGACTGACGCTAACAACAATCCGATCAACGGAGGAGAGCAAAACGAATATGGATTACAAGCGGCATATTCATATTTAGGTGTTAGCAATAGAGCATTTGTTGTAAGAGCAGATGTTGATCTAGATGCTTTAAATGCAAGTGCAACAGCTACAGCAGACAATCCTGCTAACGGAACTTCTTGGCTTGATACACAAAGCACAAGTTGGGGATTGTTTAGCTGGAACAGCGCAGCAATTAGCACAACAGGTGGACAAACATTCTCAAGCATATCTCCTATCGTAATCACCGATTCAACTCAAACTTCAGGTGCAATGCCATATACACCTAAAGGCAGTGTTGGATCAATTGGTGAATACGCAATCACAGCAGTGAGCAATGTTATTAGATTCTGGTATAAATCAGGCGGCAACAGCTCAGCAGGTGTTACATCTGGCACTTGGGTAGAAGTAGGCAGTGAAAACTGGAAACTCAGCTGGCCAATGGTAACAGGCTCAGGCAACGGAACCGGCCTTGCACAAAACCAACAGTTTGAAATACAGTTATCAGACAGCGCAAACATTACAGTTACTTTAACTGGCAGCGATGATAGTTTGGCAGACATGGTAGCAGATATTAACACTGCGGCAAATTCAAGCGGAATTTACGCTGTATTAGAAGCAGGTGTAGTAAGTTTGTATTCAAACGGTCTACACGATGAATTTACTCTTGTTGACGGAACAGGAACACCACTACAGTGGGCAGGTATTGCAGTTGGAAAATATCTAGCACCAGACTTGACTATTGCAAAACACACTCAAGTTCCTACGTTCAAGAGATCAGATGCAGGTGCAGGTGTTAATGGTAGACCTACTGGTAGTATTTGGGTTAAAACAACTGAACCAAACGGTGGAGCACGTTGGAGAGTAAAAGTATGGAACTCAACAACAGCAACTTGGGATTCTTATGACGCACCTTTAGCACCAGATGCACAAACAGCATTAAGTGAATTAGATGCATCAGGCGGCGGAGCAAACCTTGCATTAGGATCAATTTATGTTGAAACTAATCTAGATGATATAGAAGATTATCCAAAAGCAGACTTCCAAATCTATAGCAGAGCAGCAACCGGTGCGTCTGAAGTTACAAGTGCAAAGGTTGATGCTGGTAGTGTTGCAGCAGGAACATATACATTATTCCTACAAGAAACACTGAAAGGTAATGCTAATCTTACAGCAGCAGTTACAGTAAGTGTAACAGCAACTGGTCTAGCAACAGATGCAGACGTGATTGCTAATGCAATTAACGCAGCAGGACTTACTAACACTGTTGCAAGTGTAGATAGTGGAAACAGAGTAAAAATATCACACAGATTAGGTGGTGATATTGTTGTTGTAGATGCAGGTGGCTTACTAAATTCAATTGGTATTACATCATCAGGAAATACGCCAACTGCAAACTACTATGCAGAAGGTGGAAATCAGTGGAGAATTTCAAACTGGAAACCATTGGTTTATACAGCAAATGACGATGCTCCAACAGCAATTGCAGCAGATGGCGCATTGTGGTATAGCAGTTTGATCGATGAAGTAGACATTATGATTCATAACGGCACTACATGGGTAGGCTATCACGATGCTGACGCTGGTTATGCAGATTCAGATCCAGCAGGACCTATTGTTAGTGCAAGTCAACCAACTGTGCAAAGTGATAACTCAGAGCTTGTAACAGGCGATATTTGGATTAGCACAGCCGATTTAGAAAACTATCCTCGTGTTTATGTGTATAATCAAATACTAGCAGATGCAAATTCTAATCCGTGGGTAGAAGTTGACACAACTGATCAAACTACAGAAAACGGTATGCTATTTGCAGATGCACGTTATAATACAAGCGGTGCTAACAGCGACGAAGCTGGCGACATTAGTGACTTATTAACAAGCAATTACTTAGATCCAGATGCACCAGATCCAGCATTATATCCAAAAGGCATGTTGCTATGGAACCTACGTAGAAGTGGATTCAACGTAAAACGTTTTGAGCGTAACTACATTGATGTTAATGGTGATAACCCACGCATGGGTGATGCAAGTATGTCTGATTACTATCCACATCGTTGGGTAACTGAATCAGCTAATGAAGCAGATGGCAGCGGCGCATTTGGACGTAAAGCACAACGCAAAGTAGTTGTCCAAGCATTACAAGCAATGCTAAACAGCAACGAAGATATTCGTGACAACGAAACAAGGCTTTACAATTTGATTGCAACACCGGGTTATCCAGAGCTAATTGGTGAAATGGTAAGTCTAAACTATGACAGAGGATTAACAGCATTTGTTGTAGGCGATACACCATTCAGACTACCAAGTGATGCAACATCGTTGTTGAACTACACAACTAACCAAGAACTTGCAGTTGAAGATAATGATAACGGATTAGTTACAAGTGATGAGTATCTAGGTGTTTATTATCCAAGTGGTTTCACAAGTGATAACGCAGGAAACAACATTATTGTTCCTCCATCACATATGGTATTGCGCACTATTGCGCTTAGTGACCAAGTTGCATATCCATGGTTTGCACCAGCAGGAACAAGACGTGGCGGCGTTACCAATGCAACAGCAACAGGTTATATTAATGCAGAAGGCGAATTTACAAGTATTGCACTAAACGAAGGACAGCGTGATACACTGTATGCAAATAATGTTAACCCAATTACATTCTTAACAGGTGCAGGTATTACAGTGTTTGGACAGAAAACTCGTGCAGCTAATGCAAGTGCATTGGATAGAGTAAACGTTGCAAGACTAGTTGTTTACTTACGTAGTCAGCTAAACAGTCTAGCAAAACCATACTTGTTTGAACCAAACGATAAGATTACACGTGATGAGATCAAACAGCAGGTTGAGAGCTTGTTAGTTGAACTAGTAGGACTTAGAGCACTTTATGACTTCTTAGTAGTATGTGACGAAACAAACAATACACCGGCTAGAATAGATAGAAACGAACTATATGTTGATATCGCAATCGAACCAGTAAAAGCAGTAGAGTTTATTTACATCCCACTACGCTTGAAAAATACAGGAGAGATATCAGGTCTTTAATATCGTTAAAGTAGGGGGGAAATAAAAACCCCCTACAAATGATAAATACTTGTGTATTAAGGAGAAACAATAGATGGCAATCTCAACTCTATTAAATTTAACAGTTCCATTAGCAAACGATAGTAGCTCTAGCAGCCAAGGTTTGCTAATGCCAAAACTACAATATCGTTTCCGTGTTACACTAGAAAATTTTGGTGTCTCAAAAGAAACTCAAGAATTAACAAAACAAGTTATTGATGCAGCTAGACCAACAGTATCTTTTGATCCTATTGAATTACCAGTTTACAATTCAAAGGTATATCTAGCAGGTAAGCATACTTGGAACACAGTCAGCTTGACACTACGTGACGATGTAAACGGCAGTGTGCAGAAAATGGTTGGCGAACAGCTACAGAAGCAATTTGACTTCTTTGAGCAAGCAAGTGCTGCATCTGGTATTGATTACAAATTTGTAGAACGTATTGAAATACTAGACGGTGGTAACGGAACAAACACACCGGGTGTATTAGAAACTTGGGAACTATACGGTTGTATGCTAACAAACGTAGAATACGGCGCACTAGCATATGCTAACAACGATGCGGCAACAGTTACACTAACTATGCAATACGATAACGCAGTGCAGTTAGGAGTTGGAGTTGGTATAAACGGCGTGAAACAAAAACGTTCAACCAGTAACGCAGGAACAACAGCAACTGGTTAATAATAACTAAGATTGCCATTAACATAAAGGAGCCGTTGGCTCCTTTTTTGTTTATATACGCACTTAATATATAGAGATAAATACTGTATGTCAAAGTTTAGTGGATTTTTCGATAATTTAACAAAGCAAGGGACCGTTGCGGATTTTGCACATGCTGATGCATTGTATGTGCGCAACAACATGCGACTTGCACCGAAAACAAAATTCTTATATCATATTGTTTTTGATGTCAACCAAGAAGCATTAGCATCACTTGGAAAAACTGTGCAAAACTTGTTAAACAAGCGTGAATTCAATTTACTTGTTGACAGTGTAGATATGCCAAGATTTAATGTTGAAGTTGATGAAAAAAATCAATACAACAGAAAAAAATTAGTTCAAACTAGAATAAGATACGAACCTATACAATTTAGCTTCCACGATGATATGGCAGGATTAACAACATTACTATGGGAAGCATATTTTAGATATTATTCACAAGATCCAAACTATGCACAAAAGAATACCAGCGGGCAACCAGACACAACTGTTCCTCAAAGTTACAACACATTTAGGAACAATATGTATGGACCAGAAGAAGCTAATATGTATCGATATGGTTTAGACAATAATATTAAAAAGAACATACCGTTCTTTAACAGTATAACAGTTAACCATCTGTATTCAAACAATGCTACTCCTGAATTTACAAGTTTTACCCTGGTAAATCCTATTATTACAAACTGGAACCACGATAGCTTGAATCAAGCGGAAAATTCTTTTACAAAAAACCAAATGAGGATAATGTATGAAAATGTATTATATGGAAGAGGCAGAACAGGCATAGATGAACCTGCAGGTTTTGCAGATCCATCACATTACGATTTATCAGTTGGTGTGCTTAACACAAACGGTGTAATAGGCGACTTATTTAGAATAGGCGGATTGGTAAATGGTGTAAGCACAGTATTCAATGATATAAGAAACAACGAAGTTGACTTGAATACAATACTTACAGGAATAATTACACTACAAAATTTCCAAAATCTTACAGAAACAGAACCTGCACCAAATTTAAATCAAATTAACACAGTGCAACAACAATCAGGTTTTGTTTTGCCAAGAACAGAAGATAGCAATGCTACTATAACAACAACAGCAGTGAGAACACAATGAGCAGTATAACAGATCCTAGCATTAAACAACCTACTGATAGTGCAGGCGAAGTAAAAGAATTTTTTGACAAATATTTTAGTAAAAAAATTGCAGTTACCAGTAATCAAGTCGATAGTGTTGTAGGTTTCTTTCAAAAAAGAGGCTTTGACAAAAACAGTGCAACAGCAGTAGCAAGTGTTTTGTTACAACAAGCAAAAATAGACAACGTAAATGTCTTTAAATTACTAGACACACTTAGCGGATTAAATGCAGTTTCAATAAGCAAACTGGTTGCTACAATCTTAAACACCAACAGAAGCAAAATGAGTGCAATAGGTTTTAGCGTAGAGTCTACACAAGAGACAAGTGAAAAAAGAAATATTGTATACTAATGGCACGTTTTGCACAAGGAAAATACACTTGCAGGCACCCTGAGAAATATATAGGAGGACGCACTCCTACATACAGATCCAGCTGGGAGTTTGCTTTTATGCGCTTTTGTGATCTTAACGAAAACGTTAGCAAGTGGGCAAGCGAAGCAATAAAAATTCCATACAGAAATCCATTAAGTGGTAAAATGACAATATATGTTCCAGATTTCTTTGTAGCTTATACTGACAAAGATGGAAAGGAAAAGGTTGAACTAGTTGAAGTAAAACCTTTTAATCAAACTGATATTAATAAACTAGGAAATAGCAATACTAATAAATTACACTATGTTGTTAATCAAGCAAAATGGTCAGCAGCAAGAAGTTGGTGTAAACAAAACGGTATTGTATTCCGTGTTGTAAATGAACAAGATATTTTTCACAACGGTAAACGTAGATAAATATAGTAGCATATAATGGAACACTACTATGACTAAAAAACTAGAAGAAATGTTGAACCTACCAGACAACAAAGATATTGTGAAAGAATCAAAGCCTAAAAAATCACAAGTTGTTGAAACTGAAGATACATTTAGAGATATAAGTGAATTAGACAAAATATCTAGTGCATTACCTGCTGTGAAAGGCTTAGGTGAAATGGCAGATAACGAGCTAAACGAAGTAGCAGACAAAGCAATGGAAGCCTATGACGATTTAATGGACTTGGGTATGAATGTTGAAAGCCGTTACTCCGGTAGAGTTTTTGAAGTTGCAGGAACCATGTTAAAAACCAGCTTAGATGCAAAGGTTGCAAAGATAGACAAAAAATTAAAAATGATTGACTTGCAGTTGAAGAAAGAAAAATTAGATAAAGATAGCGGAGCGCCTGCTGGTATGGTTGACGGAGAAGGTTATGTAGTGACGGACAGAAACAGCCTGTTAGAGCGCTTAAAAGGGCTGGATAAAGATAAATAATAGTATAAACAGGATCCTATAGCTATGAAAACATTTGCAGAATATTTAACAGAGTCAAAAAAGACTTATGAATTTAAGGTTGGAGTCGCTGGCGAATTACCAGAAGGCTTTGCTGATCACATGGAAACAGCATTACAAAAATATGGTGTAATGAAAATGAGTGCAGGTAAAAGCACTCCTATTCAAGAACGTCCATTAGACTTCCCACAGTTAAGTAACATGAACGTTACATATTACGAAGTTGAATTGCAGTATCCAACAACTGTGCAAGTATTACAAGAATATATAGGTCAATGCTGCGATGTTTCTCAAAGCAATATTATAGTTAGAAATCCAAACGAACCACAAGAACAATATCAGCAAGAAAAAGATGATGCAGAATATGTAGCTAAATTAACACAAGAAGATATGGGACAAGCAGAAGGCGATGCACAATCAAGTGTAGCCGGTGGTAGAGTAATGGACCTGTTGAAAGAATTAGAAACAGCTCGTAAAGAACGTGAAACTGATTATGTAGGTGAAGCACCTGCAGGTGAAAGCAAAGACATTGGCGATGCTGAAAACAGTAAGGCAGTGTTATCATGAAAATCAATGAAATAAAAAGGATATACGAAGCAGCACCAAAAACATTTACGCCAACACATTATGGCGGTGCATTTGGCGCAAATCCTTTGATGCTCCACTCAGATGGTAAACTGTATTTTAGAGCACAAGGACAAATACAGCCGTGGCAAGGTAATCCAACAGGAACTGGACTGCTAGGTAAATTTAATCCAGCAACTGTAAAAGGCAGAATTGTCAACGGCCAACGTGTTCCATACAGACCAGGTGAAAATTTTTCAAACGATCCAACAGCAAGACCAGGTGGTGGCACACAAGCATCAACATGGCAAGATCCTGATGCACAACCTACACAGGCAGCAAGACCAGTTACTGGCGCAAGCTACGATCAAGGTTTACTACGTAGAGGTAGCAGAGGTGCTGGAGTAAAAGAACTACAAGCAAAACTAGGTATGCCTAAAAGCGAACAAGATGGTATCTTTGGTCCTAAGACAGAAGCAGCAGTTAAAAAACTACAGCAATCACAAGGTATTAAAGTTGACGGTATTGTAGGCCCAGAAACACGCGGTGCTATTGCAAAACTACAAGCACCTGAAGATCCTAGCGCACCTGAGCAAACACCGCCAACAAGAACCGAACCAGAAACAAAAGAACCTGAAACAAAAGAACCAGAAACAAAAGAACCAGAAACAACAACAGATACGTCTACAGATACAACAACAGATACATCTACAGATACATCAGCAAACGATAATCAAAGTGCTGCTGATGATGCGCAAAATCAAAATGATGCAGATTTTAGTGATCCAGAGGAAACACCTACAACACAACGCAGTGCAAGAGATATATGGAATATAATAAAAAGTAAACGTGATGCTCTACCGCAAGGCCCTGAAAGAGTTAGATTATCTAATCTAATGAATCAGATCAATGTAAGCACTACAACTCCAGAAGCAGCAGAAGAAATTCTTGCTCAAGCAGAAGAAATTAGTCCAACCGAACCAGGTGATGAAACACCAACTGAACCAGAAACACAAATTGCCAGTGGACCTGTTTCTCCAGAAGGAATTACTAGTAGATTGTCTCCAGAGGCAAAAGCAGAATTTGAAGAAGCAGTTCAAGAAGAAGGAAGTTTGATAGCTGCACTTGCTTATTTTAAGAAAAGAGCTAACAATGCATTAAGATATCAGAGAGAAACTCCTCACGAATTATTTGGTGTAACAACCAAAACTGCAGGATTTGGATTGAGAGATGTTCCAGACAAAGGTGTTATTGATATTTCTTCTGTTCCGGGAGTTTGGCCACCTGTTATACCAGGTTGGAGAAACGCAGCTAATGCAGCAGAAAAACAACAACTGAAAACCGATTTTTATTCAGAATTGTTAGGTAGGGTAAAATACAAAACAATTGACGATATAGAAGAATCAAGAATATTACAATTAGCAGGAGTAGATATGAAAAAGAAATTAGACGAAGCAAGTATTAGCATCAATGGTGCTGATAGTGCGGAAGTAGCAGAAATACTCCGCATGATGCAATTAGCAGGCGCAGAAGGAGCCAAAGTAGTCGGACCAGACGATATTAATCCAGGTCCAAAACCTTGCCCAATATGCGGCAAAGTTCACGGCCCAATGCCAAAGCCAGGCGGATGCGGAAGCAAACCGGAACCAGGTATGGGCGATATGATCCGTATGATTAGTTCAGAAGAAGAAGAACTAGACGAATGGGAAAACAACGCACCAGGACACGAAGGCGATGAAGAATACATGACTTCAACTGATGCAGGTTATCCAGCAGGCAACGATATGCATAAAAAGAAAAAATCATATCCTGCAACTGCTGGTGGTGACAATCCAATGAACACAGAGTCTTTAGAGTCAGAATTGAAATCAAGACTAACACAAGCACTTGCTGAGAAAAAAGAAAAAGACAAAGGTGGTCCAGAAGATCACGGTAGGCGTCCAGATAGTCCAGATTTAGACGGAGACGGCAACACAGATGAGCCAATCGGTGATGCAGCAGAGGATGCAAAAAAAGGAAAAAAGTCTAAAGGCATCCAAGCAATGATTGATGCCGGAAATAAAAAAGCAGATGCAGAAACCAAAGAAGCTCACAAACTTGGCAAGTTTAGAAAAAGACACAAGAAAATAGATAGATTTAGATAATACATCCCCCCAGAACTCAATAGCGTCTTCGGACGCTATTTTTTTGGTTAAATACTATATGAGTAAATCATTAGACGGCGTATTAACAAAGAAAGCCAATCAACAAGAAACATTTACAGAAGCACAAATACAGGATCTAATGTTATGTATGGATCTTGATGTAGGGTATTTGCATTTTGCAAAACATTTTGCTCACATACAACACCCTACGCAGGGTAAATTGTTGTTTGATCCTTATGAATATCAAGAACGTTTGATGGACAGTTATCATAGTTATAGATTTAATATTAATATGATGCCCAGACAAACAGGTAAAACAACCTGTGCTAGTATCTATTTGTGTTGGTATGCTATGTTCAATCCTGATCAAACTATTCTAATTGCAGCACACAAATACACAGGTGCGCAGGAAATCATGCAACGTATTAGATATGTTTACGAACTATGTCCTGATCATATACGTGCAGGTGTTACCAGTTATAACAAAGGTAGCATGGAATTTGAAAATGGTAGTAGGATTATTAGCCAAACAACTACAGGCACTACTGGACGTGGTTTGTCTATTTCTTTATTATACTGTGACGAGTTTGCGTTTGTGCAACCTAATATTGCAGAAGAGTTTTGGACTTCTATTTCACCTACACTAGCAACAGGTGGTAAGGCTATAATTACAAGCACACCGAACTCAGACGAAGATACCTTTGCTACTATTTGGAAACAAGCAGAACAAAAGTTTGATGAATACGGAAATGAAAATGATGTAGGTATAAACGGCTTTCATGCATTTAGAGCTGAGTGGCACGAACATCCTGACAGAGACGAACAATGGAAAGCAGACGAAATTGGCCGTATTGGCGAAGAAAAGTTTAGACGTGAATACGGTTGTGAATTTTTAATCTTTGACGAAACACTTATTAATAGTTTAAAACTTGCAACAATGGAAGGTGTTAGTCCAACAATACAAATGGGGCAAGTGCGTTGGTATAAAAAACCCGATCCAACAAAATCATATGTAATTGGTTTAGATCCTGCAATGGGCACGGGTGGAGATAATGCTGCTATACAAGTATTTGAATTACCAACATATGAACAAGTTGCTGAATGGCAGCACAACTTAACTGCAATACCAGGACAAATACGTGTGCTTAGAGATGTCTGCACATACATTTGGGAAGAAACTAAACAACAAGCAAACATTTATTGGAGTGTGGAAAACAACGGAATCGGTGAAGCAGCCCTGCTTGTTATACAAGATTTTGGCGAAGAAAACATTCCAGGATTGTTTATCAGTGAACCTATACGCAAAGGGCACGTTAGAAAGTTCCGCAAAGGTTTTAACACAACACATAGTTCAAAAACTACTGCCTGTGCTAGACTAAAAACCATGGTAGAAAATGATAAACTGATAATTAAAAGCAAAACACTAGTAAGCGAACTAAAATCCTTTATTGCTACAGGCAGTAGTTTTCAAGCAAAACCCGGACACAGTGACGATTTAGTTAGTGCTACTATATTACTATTGAGAATGATAACTGTGATGAAAGATTGGGATCCTACAGTTTATGATACCTTTGCTCAAATTGAAGCAGAGGATGATTACGAAATGCCCATGCCAATCTTCATAAGCAGCAATTATTGATAAATACTTACATGAAAAACTTAGATACAATAGCCGAACAATTATTCAACGAAATACGTGGACGCTTTCCAAGTATTGAACTCGGCGATGCAGAAGGCAATATTACCAACGAACCTGCACTAGCACGTTTTTACGATTTTGATTTTGAATCAAATGGTAATAAACTGGGCAAGGTAAGTGTTAGTTTAGACGAAGACGACGGTGTAGTTGTTATGTTTAGTAAGGATTTTGTTGAAAGCGAATTTGGATCTATAAAAACCGATTGGTATGGGTTCCTTAAAAACCTGAGAACATTTACAAAGAAAAGATTGCTAAATTTTGAAGTAAGGGATATTAACAGATCTAACCTAACAAAAAGAGATTATAAATTTTTAGCTAGTAATCGTAGCGGAGAACAAACAATGGCTGAATCAAGAATGTATGGAAACGCAAAAACAAGTTTCCAAAAGATT
>Ga0255770_10004839_pt1 | contig 11224 bp, 3 predicted proteins | sample 071ome_22_FD_179968 | JGI IMG/M metagenome (GOLD analysis project Ga0255770, IMG submission 179968) | Coastal salt marsh microbial communities from the Groves Creek Marsh, Skidaway Island, Georgia - 071404AT metaG (version 2) | ecosystem: Environmental > Aquatic > Marine > Intertidal zone > Salt... | reverse complement strand
ATTCATTGAGGATGCTACTAATACTAATAATATCTTTACTCACACTAAAGGTGCTGTTCAGTCACTTAAGATTGAACAAGATGATCTTGATCAGTTAGTTGTTACCACTCTTCCTGCTGCAGCAAATCAGACCTATAGTAACCTTACTCCAACTGGGGGAGAGGGTACTGGGTTGACCCTTAATGTGGTACGTGATGGTTCTGGTGCAATTTCTGGTGGTTCCGTTACTATTGTTGCTGGTGGATCATATTATCAAGAGGGAGATTTACTTACCATTCCTGGTAACCAGATTGGTGGTTCTGCTGGTGCTGATGACTTCCAGTTGAGAGTAACTGCTATCACAGTTTCAAGAGGCACAGTTTTACTGGGTGATCTTGAACTTGATGTTGATCTTGCAGTCAAGCACGGTGGTACTGGAAGATCTGAGTTCAACAGCAAAGGTATCCTTTACGGAAACGGCACTGGTGAACTTTTAGAAACCGCTGCTGCAAACATGGCAAATCCAGGCGTTGGTCCTGACGTTGCTACATCATTCCAGATCCTGACAGTTACTGCTGCAGGAGTCCCCGTCTGGACTGATACTGTTGATGGGGGAACATTCACCTGAGGTTAAAAAATGAACAATGAATTAGATGTAAATGTCCTTATTGCTACCTTACAAAAAAAGGTAACTGACTTGACTCTTACAAATATTGTATTAGAGGCGAGAAATAAAGATTTAACGAATCGGTTAAATAGTATCATAGAACAGTCACATTCAGAGAATGCTATAAATGGCAAGCAGAATCAAGTTAAAGAGATCCCTAACTCCGAACTCAGTACCGACGACTTCTGATCTTACAGATAAGGAAGTTGCTCTTAATATAAACGATAGAACGTTATATGTAAACAATAACGGCACTATCGTTGAGGTTCTGAATGCTGACCCGAACGATGAAAAGATCGTTCCGTCAATGTTCTCTAGCGCCATTACTGATGGTGTTGGAAATACTTGGTATGTGTCAACAAATGGAACAGACAAGGCAACTCTCGGATCTGTAAATCCAAGGCATAGTGAAACAACAGGAGCAAATGCTTGGGGTAAAACTCCAACTACAGCATTTGCTTCTCTAAAGTATGTTCTGGATAACTATGCATCTCTAGGTGATACTATTGTTGTTTCTGCAGGAACCTACACTGAGACATTCCCTCTGACGGTTCCTGTTGGAGTTAGTATTAAAGGTCAGGGTCTCAAATCGACCTTTATTCAACCCACAGTTGCTACAAACGATTTAGATGGATTCTTAGTTCAAGGTGATTGTAATATTGAGGATCTCTGTGTAAAGGACTTCTATTATAATGGAACAAATGACACAGGATATGCATTTAGATTAGCATCTACTTATATTGTAGATAATGGTGGAAGAAGACCCTATATTCAACGCTGTAGTGTAATTACAAAGGGTAGCACTACTTCTGTTAGTGACCCCTATGGATACGCTGCTGGAGACGCTGGTAGAGGTGCCTTAGTAGACGGTTCGATTGTTAGTAGTGCCTCCTCAGAAGCAGCACTGCTGTTTAACGAGTGTACATTTGTTGTACCCAATTCAGTAGGTCTGTATCTCAAAAATGGTGCTCGTTCTGAATGGTTAAACTCATTCACATACTTTGCTGCCGATAGTATTAAGGGTGAAAACCCTGGAGGATCTGGTTTTACAGGAGCAGGCAAAACCAGATTAAAACTTAACAATGTACTTGGAACATTCAATACTTCCGATACAATTACATATTATGATACTGATGGAACAACTGTGCTTGCGAGTGGCACAATTGATTCTAATGATGGAACTTATATTTACATTGATGGTCAAGGTACTGGTCAATTTGTTGAAGCAGAAGCAGATACTACTGGCAAGCTTGTTACTGCAATTGGTGATGCTCAGTTAGATACTGACATCAAATACTTTGGCACAGCATCTTTACTGCTTGATGGTTCTGGAGATTACCTTTCATTAGCAGGATCTTCCGATTTCGGTTTTGGTACTAGTGATTTTACTGTAGAGGGATGGATTCGCCCAACAACAGTAACTGGAACTTTACATATTTACGATAGCAGAAGTTCTGCTGGAGATAGTGCTGGTCGTTTGTATCTCGATAACGGTCAAGTACGATATGCAGTTGGTGGTAGTGACATTGTAACTTCTGGTGGCACTACGGTTAGCATTAATACTTGGACCCATGTTGCAGTTGTTCGTAATTCATCAACAACTAAGATTTATGTAGATGGTGTTGAAAGAGGATCTGCAGCAGATTCTAATGATTTAGGATCATCAAGAGCACTGTATATTGGTGCTAACTTTGCTGGATCTAATGCATTTACAGGCAATATTGATGAGTTTAGAGTAAGTAAGGGACTTGCTCGATATACTTCAACTCCATTTACAGTTCCAACTTCTGAGTTTATTGTTGATACTAACACACAACTCTTACTGCACTTTAATGGTCTTGACGGATCTACCGATATTTTAGATGGTAGTGTTTCTGTTCAAGATATTCGTTCATCTTCAGGTGGTACTGCTGCATATATTGGTCTTGCAGATTACACCGATTTTGGTGCTGAACTGCGTTCTATTGGTTCTGCATCTGTCTATGGTGAGCGTGGTATTACTGCGGATGGTAAAGGTGTAAGGTTACGTTGTATCGTTCATAACTTTGGATATATTGGCACTGGTGCCGATTCTTCAAACGATATTAGCGATGTAAATCAAGCAAATGAAATTATTGAATCTAATGGTGGTAGAGCACTCTTCACCAGCATGGACCAAAACGGAGATTTCCGTGTAGGTAATGCATTCTTTGTAGATCAAGAAAATGGCACTGTATCGTTCGTTGGTGGAACTTCTGGTGGCGGTACAACCTTTGACCAGTTAATTGTTACTGGTACTGGTAATACTACTACTATTCTCCCTACCAGCATCAGCCTAGGTAATCTTTTACTTTCGGGTAATACTTTAGAATCTACTCTTGGTAACTTAATTCTTGATGCCCCTGGTGGTAGTAGTGTACAAGTAGATAAGCGTCTTCTTCTTGCAAATGGTACATATGCTGTTCCATCATTAGCATTTACTAATGATAATGATACTGGTATTGCTAGAACTCAACCTCTTGCAGATGGTGAATTTAGTTTAATCTCCAATGGTGCAGAAAAAGTTAGAGTTTCTCCAGAAGCGGTAAACACATATACTACTTCTAACTTTATTTCAATTGGTATTGGTCAAGATCAAGCTGATATTTCAGTAAGTCCAGTTGGTTCTCAATATCCACCTGGAACTTTTACAAATGTTCCTCTTGCTGGCGGTTCTGGAACTGGTGCTGCAGCAACAATTACTACCACAGCATTTGGCGGTACTATTACCAATGGTGGTAGTGGTTACACTACAGGGCAGCTAACAGATATTCCATTAACAACCAGTGGATCTGGAACTGGTGGTGTAGTAAATGCCACTGTTACTGGTATTTCTGGTGTTATCACTCAAGGTGGATCTGGATATGATGATGGAACTTATAATGCAGTTCCTCTTCAAACAACTGGAAGTGGTCTTGGGGCAATCGCAAATCTTACTATTACTGCTGGAGAAGTAACAGAAGTAGTATTTGTTAATAGTGGTGTTGGATATGCAATTAATGATGTTCTTACTGTAAATAATGCTAATTTAGTTTATGGAGATCCCCCACAAACTAGTGGTGGGTCTGGATTTCAGTTTGAAATTCAAGCAAACCAAGAAGGGTATGGTCCAGGTGTTGTAACTGGAATCACTCCAGTTGCTAATTGGTTAGGTACTGGATATCAAGCAGGAGATACCATTGGATTAAATACAACTCCTGGATCAGGATTTGTATACACACTATCTTCTGCTGGTGCAATTTCTACAGTTGAAATTACTAATAGTGGTGCAGATTATGTAGAAAATGATATAGTAACTCCAGATGTCAAAGTTAGCACCACTAATGATGCAGTCAATGGTATTTTACGTACAGTAAATTACTATGTTGATGCAGTAGATACGGGTGGTGGAACATATGTGTTTACCATTGCAGATGGTCCAACTGCAACTCCAGTTAACAATCCCGCTCTTAGTTTACTAAGAAATACAGTATATAATTTTATTTTCCAAGATGGAAATACATTTGGAACATATCCACTATTATTTTCCACTGATGGTAACAATACTGTTCCATATACTGCACTTAGAAATACTCTTCAAGATTCCCTTGGAGTTCAATTAGTAATTGATTCTCCAACTGTAGAAGTTGTAGTTGATGGTTCATTCCCTGCGGGATCTATTGATATTACAGTAAAAGACGCAAGTAGAGCAACTGCTGGTGGATCTATTACAGGTGCTGGCACTTTTAGTATCTCTGCAATTTCAGGTAATGTAATTACTTTAGATACCCAAACAGGTACTACAAGTAGTTTATCTTCTGGGGATGTTCTTACAGTAACTCTGCCAACCACCATTTACTATTATAGTTCCAGTCAACCTGGAATGGGCAATAGTGCAACCATTGGATCTAATTATGGCACTGGTGCTCAAATTCAAGTTGTTGGACTTAACGATGGACAGAGTACTACAATTACAGGTTCAAATATTAATGCACCATCTATTGATGTTTCTGGAGCATCTAATTTTGGATCTACTAGTATTACTGGAAACTTAAACGTTTCTAATAATGCAACTATTGTAAATACTCTGACTGCAGGAACTCTTGTTGCAAATACTGTTGTAAACCAGAGTGCTTTACAAACAACTGGTAATATTGTTCAAACTTGGTCTGACGATACTGATCCCGAAAATGTAATAACTTACACTAATTTTAGTGCTAAGGTAGACGATGATAACTTTAAGTATGTAACAGTCAATACTGATAGTTCTTTCTTTAACTTTGAAGTTGATGGTAAAGCAAAAGTAAGTAATAGCACATATATCGCAACTCTTACCGATGCTAAAGTTGGTATTGGGGTAGAACCAACAGTTGATGAATCTGTAGATCCTCCAGTTGTTGGAGAGATTAGTGAAAAACTTGAAGTTGTTGGTAATGTAAAAGTAACGGGAACCTATAAATCTTCAACTGGTGCAGTTGATGCTCCCGAAATTACATTCCAAGATGATGAGCGTTTAGGTTTGTATCTGTATAATGACGGTACAAATAATAATTTAGGAATTACCTCTTCAACGGGTAAAATTGCATCTTTAAATGGATCAACATCAACGTTCCATAAAGATCTTCAGTTTGATTCTTCATCTATTGATGAATTTACCCTAACTAACGGATCTGAATACGTCACAGGAGTTTATAATGATGTTGAATTCCAGGCAGGAACTGGTGGTGGTGCTATTGGTAATGTAACGATTGCATTTGGTACTACATTAACAGATCCAGGTGCTGGATATAGTGATGCTGAATATATTAATGTACCCCTTTCATATGCAGTTCCACCTGGAGGAAATGTAACAGGATTTACTAATCTTTCAGGTGGATCTGGTTATGTTGACGGAAACTATACTAATGTAGATTTATTTGGTGGATCTGGTGTTGGTCTTACTGCTGATTTTACTATCAGTGGCGGTTCCGTAACCAATTTAGTTGTAAATGCTGGCGGTTCTGGATATTCAAATACAGATACTGGATTGACCGTTGATCCAGAAAATGTTGGTGGTAGTGTTCTTCAAACAGTTACTATTATTAATGGTGGAGGAAGTTACTATGATGGAAACTATACTAATCTTCCAATTCAAAATATTTCATCAAATGGATCTAATGGTACTGTTGACGTTACTGTTACCAGTGGAACAGTAACAAATATTACTGTCAACAATGGTGGAGGTGGATATACAACTACTGATCAATTTACAATTTTAAGTTCTTTATTAAATCCCACTCAAACATTAACAGCATCAGTTACTAATAATGGATCTACTGATTATGTATTTACAGGTGACATTACTGGAAATGATCCATCAATTTCAGTAACTGAAGGAGATACAATTACACTTAATGTAAATGCCACTGGACATCCTATTCATATCGTATCACAACTTGGTCCAGGTGGATCATATGATGCACAATATGATATTGCATCTGTAACTGGTCAGGGAACTGAAACTGGCACTCTTTTCTTTGATACTGCAGCACTTGATGCTGGTCCTGGAACTTATTACTACCTTTGCGAAAATCATCCAACCGCAATGGTTGGAGTAATTACAGTAGGTAATGCGACTGTTGGTAGTGGACTTGCATTTAATGCATCGACAGTATCTACTGGTTCTGGATTCTCTGTTGATGTTGCATCTACTGGAACTGCTGGTGTAGAAGGAACTGGAGCAACAGCATTTATTTTAGTTGAGAGTGGAGAAGTAACTCAGTTCTATGTGACTAATCCTGGTGATGAAAATTATCAGGCAGGTCAAACTCTTTATGTTGCAACTGCTGATATGCAGTATTTGGATCCATTTGGAACTCCAACTCCAACAACTACTCCAACTACAGAATTTAGAGTAGTTGTTGGAAATTCTGGATCAGTTTCTTTTGTAGAACTCACTGATCCTGGAAATGGTTATGAGGTAGGAGACATCCTCAGATTACCAGATACCTTCAGACCAACTACAATTGATTACGAAAATGGTCTTACAGCTGCCACTGGTAATTATATTTTAAGTGGAAATAATATTTACTTTGTAAGCACTGGTGGAGTTTTAGCAGATCCTGCTCCATCACATACAACTGGTTCGGTTGCTAATGGAACTGCAATTTTAGATTTCTATAGTCCTGTAGGCATTGAGTTTGGACTCAATGTATCTACATTACTTTCTGAAAATACTATTCAAATTGATACTTCTGATGGTAAAATTACGTCTAAACAATTAGAAGTAACTGGCGGAACATCTCTTCTTAATGAAGTTAGTGTTTCTGGCAATACTATTTCTAGAAGTGTTCCTGGAAATCTAGTTATTAATTCTGGCGTAAATGGATTTGTAGAATTTGGTGGAACTTCTGGTATTATTTTACCAAGAGGAACTACTGATCAAAGACCTTCTGCTGTAGCAGGAACAATTAGATTTAATAGTGAAGAGAATATTTTTGAGGGTAATAATGGTTCTGCCTTTGTTTCTCTAGGTGGTGTACGTGACGTTGACTTAGATACATTTATTAGACCTGAAACTGCTCCTGGTGAAGACGATGATGTTCTTGAGTTCTTTGCAGGTGGAATTAATGTTCAAAAGATTGGAACCAATTTTGCAGAGTTTAATAACTTAACCCAACATAGACATACAGATTTAAATAATGTTTTCCTTTGGGTAGAGGGAACTTCTGTAGTAGCACCAACAGATCCTGTTGTATTTGACCCATCTACAACAGTAGATGATACTGCAGACACCATTATTTTTACTGCTCATACATTTATTGAAGAGCAAGAAGTAACTTATTCTAATGGTGGTGGTTCTGATATTACAAATCTTGTTGATGGTGTTAACTATTTTGTTCATGTTGTAGATGAAAATACTATTCAACTTGCAGAATCTACTGCAAATCTTGCAACACAAACATATGTAGATTTGGTTGGTACTGGATCGGGAACAACTCATAGTTTGACTAAGGTTAATCCTCAACCAGTACTGTACTATTATGGAGATAATGTATACTCTGTAACTTCATCTGGAACATTTGATGCAGATCCAGCAAACTTCCCAAGTCATACTACAGGAAGTGCTACAAATGGCACTGTTGATTTAGATTGGGTTAGAACTATCTATGGTGATGTTACCATCACTTCCAAAGTATACTCTCTATCCCTAGAAGAACTTAGAGTTAATGGTAGCATCATTGCATTTGGTGATTCTTCAGTATCTACAATTCTTAGTGCGGCATCTGATTTTAAACTTGGATTTAGAGGTGCTGCAGACGAATCATTAATCAAACTTTCTTCTAACGGATCTTTTGGAGTAAATACATCATATGGTTCTCAAGCAGAATCATATGTGACTGTATTTGAATATGACCTTAAGAAATTTACTCTTGCTGATACAAGAGTAACTTCAGGTGAAGGTACAATTGACACTTCAGTTGGCAACTCAGTTAATATCATAATTTCAGAATATGACTCAATTAATTCTAGATATCCTGCACATTCTGGAAAAGTGATGTTTGAAATTTATGATGATTCGCCAACACCAAGAAGACAATACTCTGAAGTATCTTTCTTGTTAGCATCTGATGGAAGTGATATTTTCTATACTGAAAGTAACAAGATATATACAAGTGATCTACTAGTAGATGTTGCAGTTGATATTGTCAGTGGCACTAACAATATTGTAGCAAATATTGTCGATGTTACTGGATCTTCAACTGTTGTGTATACAATTAAGGTAGTTTCTCAATCCATTTTAACGTAATTCCATGGCAAAAATTTTAAAGTCCTTACAGTCGGATGGTGGATTTTCGGTTGCAGAATCTACCATCATTGACCCACAAAGAAATGTAATTGATGTTAATACTTTAAAAGTATTAAATAACTCTAATGATAAAACATTTAAAAAAGAATATATTGCTCATTCCGAGTTAAATAACACCTCTCCCTCTGTAGTCATGTTCCCAGGACATGTAGTTGAGGCAGATAGGATTGTATTTCTTAATGGATTTTTCCTAGGAACCTGGGAAGGATATCCTATCGTTGAGTGGACTGCAAATGCGAATAGTCCCATTCTTAGTGGAACCTTATCTAATCATGGATTTACAACTGGAGATAATATTACCATCGAGTTAACCAATCCTGCATATTCGGCAGGTAATGGGTCATATCCAGTGACTGTAACTGGATTGTCAACATTTACCGTAGAACTTCCAGCAGCTTTAGATCAAAATAATCCTATTTTAAATGAAACTTATGAAATTACTAGTTTAGGATCTAATTGGGAGTATGCCATCAAAATTGAAAGTGCTATCTTAAGCGACTCTAATAATATTTTAACTGCTGCGGCAACTTCAAATACTGTAGTTAAAGATAATGTTCCATTAGGTCATGTTTGGTCGATTGCACCAGATGTAAACAATACCACTAAAGAGTTGTCATTTGCCACTGCGGTTTCAACTAACGGATCTTTGGAATTGAGAGGCACTGGAATTAAGTGGTCAGGTAAAATTGAAATTGTATATACCCAAAGGGGTTATTGATTAAAAAGAGATAAATAAATCTATACGGAGACCATAGGAGCAAATGGCTTTAGAATTTAACGCCGATAAGGAGATTATTAAATCTAATCAACTAAAGGTTAAAAACGATACCAGTGTTAGATTTGATCTGGGTGGTGGTGCTGATGAGAAATCCGCCCTATTTGGTATTTTGACCAATGATGCTGATAAACTCGTTCGTGTTGGTATTAACACAGTTGACCCTTTATATGAATTAGATGTTAATGGTCAAATTAGAACCACAACATCTATCATTTCTGATACTGCTCGTATTAATAACCTGGATATTGATACTATTGTCAATCCAGAACTGAACCTTAAAGCTCCTCGCCTTAATACATTTACTGATCCAGACACTGGTGAAGTATTTTGGCCAGTATCTGAAACTCCTGCATTCGATGATGATAGCAACAAGATTGCTACTACAAACTTTGTATATAATATTGCTACCAATGACGTTGGTGGTCGTATTTACGTTTCTGAGCAGATTGGTAACGATAGTTTTGACGGTCGCTCCGCTACAAAACCCGTTAGAAGTATCAAAAGAGCAACTCAACTTGCTGCAGAAACTGATCAAAAAGAAACTCTGATCGTTGCTGGTGGTGATTACTTAGAAGATAATCCAATTGCTCTGCCAGATCAGTGCTCAGTTGTTGGTGATAATATTCGTCTGTGTATTATCAGACCCCAGAATCCTGGGAAACATATGTTCAAGGCAGCAAATGAGAACTATGTTACAGGTATTACTTTCCGAGATAATTTGAATGCAGAAGGAAATCCTGCATTTACCTGGGGATATGCATATGTATTTGACGATAGACAAAGGTTTTATTATCCAAAAACTCTTGGTGGACAGTATGGAAGAGATTTTGAATTAGGTCATAAGATTGCTGCACCTGAAGAATGGAAACTTAATTTTACTTCAAATAATGGTAATGCACTTCTTGTAGTTGGTTTAACTGTTACTAATCAAGATACTTTAGGTACTGGTGTAATTACTGAAGTTGTATTCACATCTGGGGAACAGCAGGGATATATTGTAATTAATCAAATTTCTGGTGAAATTAATTCAGTCGGTGCTATCTATAATTACGAATCTGGTGCAACCTATAATATTAATGTTTCTGATGGTGAGCAGTTAACACCTGATGGTCAAGTAGTTAAGCATGTAACAACTCATACAACTTATGGTTTAAGGAGTGTAAAATATGATCCAACAAATTATCCTCAGGGATTAATCTTTGAAGTTGTTACTGATTTCTATCATGACTATGAAGTTGGTCAATATGTAAACATTTCTAATTTACCTAGTGTTGGTACATTTGGAGATCTTTCTAGATTTAATGGTAGACAATATGTTTCGCATAGAATTGAAACAGATGATGGATTCAGTCAAAAGTTTGTAGTATTTAAAGACACTCCAACAGACCTTATTACTTTAGGTGCTGTTAATGGAGAATATGATGTTACTGCAAATGGCGCTACCGTAACATCTGATGACCATTACGTAGTATTCTCTCTTGACAACTCTCCTAAGAAGTTTGAAGAGTCAAATAAGAGTCCTAATAGATATCTCGATGCTGCTGATCTGATCGGTAGAAACAAAACAGGAATTACAGAAGAAGCACTCAGAAGAGCTAAAGAAGAGTATCCCGCACTTGTAGTTCCTGATGAAACTCAGTGCAAAACTGATATTGGTCATATTGTTGAGGCTATCAACTATGACCTCACTTGGGGTGGTAATGCTGCAACTAAAGAAGCAGCAGATTACTACTATGATGCTGGTGCCTTAACGCATATTGAAAATCAACTTAAGGAAACTTCCTACGCATTTGAACAAGCAAGAGACCTGTCAATCAGGGCAATGCGTAACCAGTTAAACTATGTTGATAGTTCATCTACTGCAACTGTAAATCATGGTAATCTTGCTGGTTCATATAATGCAGTAATCTGGGACAATGAAAAATTTGTCGCTGTAGGAGCTTCTGGTGCTATT
>Ga0255770_10004834_pt1 | contig 11231 bp, 9 predicted proteins | sample 071ome_22_FD_179968 | JGI IMG/M metagenome (GOLD analysis project Ga0255770, IMG submission 179968) | Coastal salt marsh microbial communities from the Groves Creek Marsh, Skidaway Island, Georgia - 071404AT metaG (version 2) | ecosystem: Environmental > Aquatic > Marine > Intertidal zone > Salt... | reverse complement strand
CAGAAATCCCCCTGACAAAGCAGCAAGTGTTAGGGCGGCAATTGCGTAGCCCGCAGTTCCTGTCTCAGCCACTTGACCAACGGCCGAAGCTGTCAGCAAGGACACAACCGCAACCGGACCAACCGCAAGCACGCGGCTGCTGCCAAAGATCGCATAAAGGACGATCGGTACGATCGACGCGTAAATCCCAGCCTCTGGGGGCAGTCCTGCCAAAAGTGCATAGGCAAGCGATTGAGGCACAAGCATGATCGTGACGATCACGGCTGCCATCATATCATTTGTGAGCGAGGTCCTATTATATTGACGAGACCATTCAAGAATTGGCAGATATCTGAAGATATTCGGCGTCATGACATGTCCTGTAAAGGCGGATGGTCAGCAGAGCCACCCGCCGGTTTGTGCGACCCTCAAACGAGGCGCGTCGTGTTTCCACCCGATTTTGTCTCAGGCGTTTTTCGGTTTGGCCAACCATTCGCGTCCTTTGAGCATCGCGTTCCAATAGATCGGCGGAAGAACCCTTTCCTTCAGAAACCACGCCGCGCGGGTTGGTTTTGTGCCATCCAGCACTGCTTTTGGAAAGCTTGGCTTTAGCGCCCCGCCATAGCCAAATTCTGCAAGCACGATTTTTCCGCGCTCCACAGTCAAAGGGCAGGATCCATATCCATCATAGACCACAGGCGCAGAGCGTCCGTCGATATCAGCCACTATATTTTCGGCTACTGTTGGCGCTTGTTTACGCGCCGCCGCAGCCGTCTTCGCGTTTGGTGCGTTCATCACATCCCCCAAGCTCCAGATATTGTCAAAGCTCTTGTGGCGCAGTGTTCCCTGATCCACATCCACCCACCCAACAGCATCTGCCAAAGGAGAAACACGGATGAAATCAGGCGTCGTTTGCGGAGGACATACGTGCAACATGTCAAAATCAACCGCGATGGTTTCTGGATCTGTATCAGGTTTAGACACTTTGAATGTTGCCCTTTTTGCGGATCCGTCTACCGCTATGAGATTGTGGAAAAAATTGACCGTTGCGCCGTATTTTTGAATGTATTTTTCAAGCGCCGGTACGTAATCCTTAACACCAAACAAGACGCCACCCGCATTCATGAAGGAAATATCGATATTTTTGAGACGGCCTTTTTTGTGCCATGCATCGCCTGACAGATAGAGCGCTTTTTGCGGGGCTCCTGCACATTTGATCGGCATTGGCGGTTGGGTGAAGATGGCTTTGCCTTCGTTGAGCCCTTGCACAAGTTCCCAAGTGTAAGGTGCGAGGTCGAAACGATAATTTGATGTCACGCCATTGCGCCCCAAAGTATCTGAAAGCCCTTCGACGGCGTCCCAATCGAGTTTGAGTCCGGGGCAAACAACAAGACGGTCGTAACTGACCACATTGCTGTCATCAAGCACCACGGCATTTTTAGCAGGCTCAAACGCTGCAACTGACGATTTGATCCATTTCACCCCATTCGGAATAAGGGAGGCCATGGTTTTAGCTGTCTGTCTGGCTTCAAATATGCCACCACCGACCATGGTCCAGCCAGGTTGATAGTAATGCACATCTGCGGGATCAATCACCGCAATAGACAGGTCTGATTTGCGTGCCTGCAGGCTTGACGCAACCGCAATGCCAGCTGCACCTGCACCAACGATGAGGATATCATATTTTGAGATCGTTTTTTCCATAGGTATTTTCCCTTTATTTATAAGGCGACGGGACAGTCCGTTAAGGTCATAACCCGCCGCCTTAGTTACCGCTAAAATTTCTGAAATAGGGCGCCTTTTGCTTTCCCTAAGCGCCCAAAGGGAAGCTGCACGCGTACCAGACTTGCAATAGGCAAGTACCGGAACCGCAAGCGTTTCTGAAAGTTGCTCAAAATCAGCAACATTTTTGTCGGTGATCAAACCCGACTGGACGGGCAAATACTGTGCAGTCAAACCCAGTTTTTCAGCCACCGTTTGAATCTTTTTGAAATCTGTTTGATCTTCACCTTCGCCGTCAGGACGGTTGCAAACAATGGTCTGAAATCCGGCATCCTTTATGGTGGCCACATCTTCAGTCACAATTTGACCATGCACACCAAATTTTGGTGTGATCATTTTAATTTCCATGGGTATTTTCCTTAAATTTATAGTCCGTTAACAGGCACCTTGAGCACCGGGTTTCCGTCTTTGTCTCTTGGAACTTCACCGGCGCGCATATTGACCTGCAACGATGGAATAATCAGTTTTGGCATCGTAAGCTGTGCATCCCGCTCCGTACGGAATTTCACAAATTCTTCTTTTGTTTTTCCTGCACCCACGTGGATGTTATAGGCCTTTTCATCCGCAACCGTGGTTTCCCACTGAATGTCACGTCCGTTGGGGCCATAATCGTGGCACATGAACAACCGCGTTTCGTCGGGCAATGCGAGCACTTTCATGATACTGTCATAAAGCTCCTCAGCGCTACCACCGGGGAAATCACATCGGGCCGATCCCCCATCCGGCATGAAAAGCGTATCTCCGACAAAGGCGGCATCCCCCATGACATGAACCATGCAGGCTGGCGTGTGGCCTGGTGTCGACATTACAAAACACCGCATGTCGCCAACAGAATAAACATCGCCATCGTCGAACAATTTATCAAATTGTGAACCATCGCGCTGAAACTCGGTGCCTTCGTTAAACACTTTGCCAAACACTTCTTGTACGACCGTAATCTTGGCCCCAACGCCGATCTTTCCGCCAAGTTTTTGCTGAATATAGGGTGCCGCGCTCAGGTGATCAGCATGCACATGTGTTTCGATGATCCATTCAAGGCTTAAGCTTTGCTTCTCAATGTATTTGATAAGTTTATCTGCATGCTCAAAGGTTATACGCCCTGCCGCGTAATCAATATCCATGACACTGTCGATGATGGCACAAGAGCTGCTTGAAGGATCTTTCACGATGTAACTTATCGTATTTGTTGCTTCATCGAAAAAGGCCTGAACATCAGGTTTCGTGGTCATATCGACGGGATAGGTGGTCATCTTAATCTCCTATTTTGTCACTTCTGCGGCGTTAATTGGTTAGGTGCATCATACGTTCGTGGACTGCAGCCATACCACGATCCACCATATCTGTGACTTCGGCGGCATGTGTGTGAAGCGCTGCGATCACATCTTTGTCTTCGGATATTTGCGTGATGATAAGGCTATTACCTTCTACTTCACTGGTGGTGATGATTCTGTCTCCATGTGAAAACAGTGCATCCAACGTTGGGCTTTGAATTAAGATTTTTGGGTCATCCTTGGCTTCGACGCGACCCATCATGCCGATCGCATGGCTGACCAATACATCCATCACTTCTGGATCGCTGGATCGGGTGACCGTGCGAATGCCATTTGGTAACATTTCCACTTCTCGGGTGAGTGTTTCGAATTTTTTGAACAAGATTGCAATTTCTTTGCTTTCCTCAGGAGAGGCATTTTCCCCCTTTAATCCGGGCATATCTGTAACATCATGAGCATGAATATTGTGATCAGCATGCATTTTTTGATGTGCCAGATGCATCGCCTCATAGGAAGGGTTGAACAGGGTCAGCGTCGCCGCCCCCCCAGCGATCAGAACAATAAGTGCCAGCAAAGAGATGCGTGTTTTGCTCATGATACAGCTGCCTTTTGAGCTGGCGCAAAAATCCGGCGTAGCGCAAATCCAGCAATAGCCGCGGCGAGGAAAAGCGCCACCTCCCAGCGCCCGGTGCCAAGTGCCGGTATTGCAGCGCCGGGACAAAATCCCGCAATACCCCAACCGACCCCAAATAGGGCAGACCCACCTATTAAACGGCGGTCAATCATTTTTGACTCTGGGACATGAAAATAGTCACCAAACATCGGTTTGGAACGTTTTAAAACGATCCGATATCCAAAGAAGGTGACGACCAAAGCACCACCCATCACAAAAGCAAGGCTAGGATCCCAAGTTCCTGCGATATCAAAAAAATTCAGAACTTTGGCTGGATCCATCATTCCGGATATCGAAATACCAATTCCAAACACCAGACCAGAAATAAGCGCGGATAAAAGTTTCATCTCTATGCTCCCACTACGTGACGTATGATATACAAAGTAATGACCCCAGTCGCCATAAAGGTTGGGACGGCAACCAGAGAACGCACAGACAATCGCGATAAGCCGCAGACCCCGTGACCTGAGGTGCATCCAGACCCAAGACTTGCGCCAAATCCAACAATCACGCCCCCCAGGACAATCATGAACGGGCTGATCGGAACATTCACATCGGGCATTTTCCCAGTGAACAGGAAAATCAGAATTGGCGCCGCGATCATGCCAAGGATCATGGCGGCGCGCCATTTCAACTCTTCTCTGTCTTCAGCGAAAATAGTACCTGAGAGAATACCGGTCGCCCCAAGAATACGCCCGAGACTGAGCATCAAAAGGACCGCGCCTAGGCCAATGGCCAAGCCACCGCCAAAAGAGGATATTGGTGTAAACACTGTTACCATCGATCTTTCCCCACTTCGTTAAGTTTCGTTCTGAATATAACTTAAAAAAAACCATTTCAGTGACAATGTCACTTAAAGTTAAAAAATACTCACCCGAGGGTGAGTTTTTTAAGCGCGGCCTTGTCCTGAAGTGTGATGCGCCCACGAGACTGCAAAATCATAGCCCGCCTTTGAAAATCATGAAGCACCCGTGAGATAACTTCGCGTGCCGTCCCCAATTCCCCCGCCAGCAATTGATGCGTTGTCTGGATTTCTTTTTGATTACCCGCCAATATCAGCAACCGCTCTGCCAAACGCACGTCTATTCGACCAAAAGCCACGTCATCTACAACCCGCAAAAGATCAATTAAGCGGCGCGAATAGGCCGCAAAGACAAATTTCCGAAATGCTTCTTCTTCGGCGACCAGTTTGTCAAAATCCTGCTTGGGCAGTTTTATCAAAATGACATCCGTTTCCGCCACACCCTCTGCGTTATAGGCTTCCTCGGCAAGCATGCAGGCGGTGGTCAGAACGCAACTGTCTCCCGCATCAATACGATACAACACGATTTCACGACCGACCTCTGAACTCTGGGACACTCTTATGCGCCCTTCATATAGAAACAAAAGGCTGTCAGGCATATGCGTTGGGCTGAAAATAACCTCTCCGGCTTTAACGCGAATTGCGCGACCCACCGTTGTCAAGCGATCTTGCACCGGTCGGGGAAGACCTGCGGTCCCCGCAAAACGATCTGTCCAGTTGTCAATTTTCATTTTCACTTCCGAATTGGGGCAACATAACCATCCTCAATTGGAGAGATGCGCGTTATGGGATCATCGCGTTTTGGTGCAGCATCTGCAAGGGTCAGACGATCAAGAACTCTCAAAAACGCATCCGCAGCGTCATGCAACGCATTTGGTAAGGGACAATTTCAAACCAAAGGACTAGTAATTCTAGCAAATTAAAAAACTCTACGACGTCAAATGTACGTTTTATAAAGAACGCCAGAGCACGACCTACTTTTTCAAGCAATTCGATCCGTCCTTTTTGACACAATTTCACAGAGGCGGAACAAAGTCTTAGGCAGGTACATAAATTACCTTGGGCTTTTCACTCCTTAGAAAGATCTGATTGGCCTGTTGAAATCCGTTTTCCAAATGTCGGGTGAATAAGGCCGTATTGAATAGGGGTGATGTGGTGCGGTTCCTGTCCAGCTTTTGCTTTATGGATCCAAGAAATGTCGGCTCCGTTGCGCATTTCAGAGCCAAATCTTCATACTCTTGAGAGGTTTTTGTGACCAATTCCGATAAACCGACAGAACAAAGAAGGCTGCCGGCCATCCGCGCGGTATATCCCTGACCTGATTTTGTGATCACTGGCAATCCGGCCCACAATGCATTGCTCGCTGTGGCACCCGCATTGTAAATGAAGGTGTCAAGAAACAGATCCGCTTGCCGAAATTGGGCGAGATATTTTTCATGTGATACCTTCGGGGCGAACACAAGTCGATCTTCTGAAATGCCTCGGCTCTTAGCCTCCTTGATGAGTGACTCTTTTGCCCAAATATTGCTCTCAGAGAGCCAGAGAACACTTCGTTCAACTTGGTGCAAAAGCCGCATCCAAATATCAAATTCATTTGGCGAAATTTTGTAGGTGTTATTTATGGCGCAAAAAACAAATCCGTCATCCGGCAAACCCAAATCTGAGCGCCCTTGTGTCTCTTCTGCAATTGGCAATGTATCGTCTTGCGCTTGATAGTGATGAGGTAAATAAATCGGTTTTTCTGTGTAAAAATCCTGATGATCTGGTGGGATAAGATGAGTATCAGCAATGATATAATCCATAAATTCCGCACCCATTGTTCCGGGGTAGCCAAGATAATTTATCTGAACCGGAGCAATACGTTGCGCAAACAACGATGTGCGACCCCCTTTGGTATGACCTGTTAAGTCAATAGCGATGTCCAACGCGTCCTTTTTTAAAACACGAATTGCCGCTTCATCGCTCATTATGTTGAGATCCCGGAATTGGTCAAAAGACGCAATCATGCGTGCCCGCATCGAATCCTCTTCAGGGGTTGCGATGCTGTAGCCAAAGATTTCAAATTCACTTCGATCATGGGTTTCAAGGACCTTGGCCATCAGATAGGCAACAGGGTGACTTTTGAATTCCGCTGAAAAATATCCAATCCTGAGTTTTGCCCTCTGAGACCTTTGTAGGATCCGTTGACCGATCGATGAATTGAATTTCGCCTTGCAAAAAATCTCGGATCTCTGCCGGTGACGTTCTGGGCTGTCTTCCAAAGGCAGCGCTGAAAATGGTAAAATTTCTTGATCAGATCGTCCCAGTATGGGGATTTTTGGCCGGTCTTTTTCAATCCCGTCCCAGTCGCAGACTTTTGCAAGAAGGTTTAATTTTTGTACCCTTATGGCGTGGTTATCAGAATCAAGGCTAAGAGCAACAGTACAAGCATCAATTGCTTTGTCAAATGCGCCCTGATCAGCAAGAATGTCGCCAAGGTTGGCATGAAATTTAGCGTTATCAGGCTCTAGCGATACCGCCACTTCAATGGCCTTTTGTGCATCTTCCAAACGGCCTTGATGGCTGAGGGCATTGGAAAGGTTGTTGTAGGCATCCGTTGCTTTTGGATTTAGAGAAATCGCAGTGAGGTAGGCGTCTTCGGCATCCTTATAATCCCCAGTGTCAAAATATACATTGCCAAGATTAATATACGTCTGCGGATCCGTCGGTTCCAAATGGATCGCAGATTTATAGGCTTTGATCGCGTCCTCAATGTGGCCAGCAGACTGCAATGTCACTCCCATGTTTGCATAAATCTTCGGGTGACTTTTATGCCGGTCAAGAGCGGATCGGTAGACTTCCAATGCTGCCTCAAAGCTGCCTTGATCCTGAAGACCCGCGCCCATGTTAAGAACAGCTTGTAAATGGTTTGGGTCAAGGCGCAGGGCGTTTTGATACGCTTCCAGAGCTTGATCCAAATGCCCCTGTGCTTTGAGAGTATTTCCCAAATTGACAAACGCATCTGGATAATCCGGCTTAAGCAGCAGCGCTTTTTGAAAGGTTGCAATGGCGTCTTCAAGCAATCCCTGATCCTTAAGTGCTACACCAAGGTTTAGGTAGCCTGTCACATTCATGGGATCCAATTTTGTGACGCGCTCGAATGCGAGTGTTGCTTCAGATGTGCGCCCCAGCCCCTTGCAAGCCGCCCCAAGGACGTTCCAAACCAAAGGGTCATCCCCAGTCTTGAACAAAATAGATTGCGCAAAAGTGATTACGTCTTCCAACTGTCCGGTCTGATAAAGTTCAATTAATTTATTAAGGTCGGACTGCGATATATCAGGCTCAGGTGCCATACCTTCACCCCTAGATATGTCCAATAGTCCTTTTTGGGCCCGCGTATTCTTTGGAAAACGCAACAAGACCTCTTCATAAAGCTGGCGCGCCTGCTGCCATTCGCCTTTTTTTGCGTGGCTCTGGGCTTTCATCAAAGCTCTATCGACTGATAACTTTGTCATACAGTTAAGCTTCCAGCCCATTTGCGTCCCCAGCGCGGGATACCACGTTTAATTTTCCAGCAGACTACATGCGAAAAATCAGCAAGTTTCATGCCAGCCGTGCACCAGATCGATCGAAGGATCCTCTCGGCACCCCTAAAGGCGCGCTGACGCGGTAAAGACTTGAAAAATCAATCCGCCATTTAAAGAGGGCCCTATGTCAAACCAAGAAGCCTTGCAGCATTGCCTTTGATGATATCTGGGCGCAATTCATCTTTTATGGCGATCTTTTCAAAATCAGAAAGCCACCGTTCAGGAGCGATCATCGGCCAGTCTGATCCAAACAGAACTTTTTTCCGCAAAATCGAATTACAATATTTGATCAGGATGTCCGGAAAATATTTGGGTGACCAACCAGAGAGATCAATGTAGACATTGGGTTTATGTTGCGCGACGGCAAGCGCCTCTTCCTGCCATGGGAAAGATGGATGCGCGAGGATGATTTTCATTTCAGGAAAATCTACTGCCACATCATCCATATACATCGGGTTGGAATACTTAAGCCGCATTCCATTTCCCCCCCGCATGCCTGATCCCACACCGGTTTGCCCTGTATGGAAAAGCGCAATACCGCCTTCTTCGGCAATGGCCTCATAAAGCCCGTAAGCCAAAGGGTCATTGGGATAAAACCCTTGCATTGTGGGGTGGAATTTGAACCCTTTGATGCCAAAATCCTTGATCAGACGGCGGGCTTCGCGTTGACCCATTTTACCCTTATGCGGATCGATTGATGCAAAAGGAATTAGCACATCGTCATTTTCTGCCGCCAATTCAGCGACTTCTTCATTGGCAAAGCGACGGTATCCGGTTTCACGCTCTGCATCGACAGGAAATATAACAGCGGCAATGTTCTGGTCACGATAATGCTGGGCGGTTTCAGGCACTGTAGGCGGATGTTCCCATGGTGCCCGAAAATATTCTGCCATCGTTGCCTGAAGATCGTCATATCCATCATCCGAATGGCATCCACAGGGTTCTTCGGCATGTGTATGAAAATCAATGGCGCGAACGTTTTCTAGATCGATCATGTCTTAAACCTTTGCTTGGATGACTGCGGGATGTGTCTCATGATAAAGATCACGAACAAGTCCATCGCGCCGCTGTAGGACTTTGCGGAAATTCAAATTTCCTTTTGCGGTAATCTCTCCGTCCACCAGAGAAGGCGGTTCTGCCAGAATGGCGGCTCGGGCAATTCGGGTGGATGATCCAGTGTTCTTTTGGTTCCACGCCTTCAGGCGGTTTTCTATCTCCGCCAGAAGACCGGCATCGTTTAAAAGGCCATTTGTGTCTTGATCTGTGTATCCCTTGTCTGCAATCGCATCACGGTTTGGAAAGATCAGCACGCCCACATCAGATTTATCCTGACCTGTGACAATCAGATCGCCAGCCAAGGGCGCAAAATGGGCAAGAAGCGCCATACGCAATGTGGCGGCGCGCACCCATGTTCCGGTGAGAAGTTTGAAATCCTCTGAAATGCGCCCGTCAAAGCGCATGCCCGCATTATAATTTTCCGGATCGACAAAGACCATCGCATCGCCAGTGATAAAGAACCCTTCGTCATCGAAGGCTTCTTTGGTTTTTTCCGGATCGTTGTAATAGCCCTGCATGATGTTCGGCCCTTTGGCACGGACTTCGTATCGACCACCGTCTTCGGGGATCAGTTTCAATGTCACACCCGTCATTGGAACCCCAATAACACCGGACCGATCCGTTGGTTCCTGCTGGATCATCGTCGCTGGTGCTGTTTCGGTTAACCCCCAAGAAGAGGTCATTAAAGGGATTTCTCCTTTGATCTCTAGTGCCATCTGTTCAAGCCCTTGCCAGATGTCCTGCGGAAGTGACGCGCCTGCATAGAAGATCAAATCAAGGTCCTGAAAAAATCTCCTTCGCAATGCATCATCTTTTTTCAGCGCCGTCAGAAGCATGGAAAACCCGACAGGCACGTTAAACACAAGACTTCCTGTCACCATATTGAGATTTTCAATCGTGCGATCAAAAAGCCCTTTAAGCGGCTTTCCGTCATCAATGTAGAAACTTCCACCATGCGCGAGCATCATATTGAAATTGTGGGATCCCCCAAAAACGTGGCTCCAAGGCAACCAGTCCACAACTCGGGGTGGGTGTTCTTTGAGAAAGGGCAGTGAATCTGAGATCTGTGTTTGGTTGACACACAGCATATGCTGGGTGGTCATGACGCCTTTGGGGGCAGAGGTTGATCCGCTGGTCATCAGAATTTTGACGACACTATCGGGTGTGACAGCGTTCCGCGCGGCAATGAGATCGACAGATGTATCACCCCTTAAGAGGGATGCCATATCCGTCAGACCCTTTTGCCCCCCCACCCGACTGGCCACAAGCTCCACATTTTCAAGCGCCTCAATTTTTAGCGCATGGGCAAATTGATCCGCATCAGACACATAGGCCATATGCGGTTTGACCAATGAAATTGCATGTTCCAAACGTTCCTGCGCTGCAGGGATAAGCCCGTATTGTTCCGCAATCGGAGCCGTCGGAACACCGATATAATGCGCAGCTAGCGTCAAAAGCCCATGATCCACCCCATTTCCGGACATGATCAATATAGGTGTATTTGGGCCCATCCCTCGTGATAACATCGATTGGGCAATCGCGCGCACCTTTTCCAATGTGGCGATGTAACTTTCTTCGCGCCAGCCTGCGCCACTGCGTTCTGCAATAAACACCCGCGACGGCGATTCTGAGGACCACTTGTGCAGCCAGTCTGAAGACGTATTCACCACCGAACCAAGTTGCTTGGTTGATTGCAAAAGCAGGCTGCCATCAGCGCGCCGCTCGTGCACAACAGAATGTGGTTCAAAACGTGTGGTCCGCTTCATGTCACTTTTCCCTGTGTTGTGCTCTCTATGAGGTTCAGTATGTTCACAAGGTCTTTGAGTTTGTCTGGTTCCACATGGGCGAGAAGAAGTTTTTCATGTTGCGTGACCGCCTCTAACGTGCGCTCGTAAAGGACGAGTCCAGCCTCTGTCGGATGAAGCGCATAGCTGCGCCGATCTCCGGGAACGCGGTCGCGCGTGATCAGTTCACGTTCTTCTAATTCATCAATAACGATCACAAGATTGGGGCGTTCAATATCCATGACCTGCGCAAGACGGGATTGGTTTAAGCCTGGATTATCAACAATCAAAACCAAAGCCGTATACGTGAGCATTATC
>Ga0255770_10004814_pt1 | contig 11262 bp, 6 predicted proteins | sample 071ome_22_FD_179968 | JGI IMG/M metagenome (GOLD analysis project Ga0255770, IMG submission 179968) | Coastal salt marsh microbial communities from the Groves Creek Marsh, Skidaway Island, Georgia - 071404AT metaG (version 2) | ecosystem: Environmental > Aquatic > Marine > Intertidal zone > Salt... | reverse complement strand
TCAAGTAGGATTACAAGCTTTTGCAAATACTCTTTTTGTTCATTTATATAAGCAGGTAGACGGTACTACAATTACTGAAGAAGCAGACTTAACAGCTTATGAAGATGCAGCTTATGCTTTAATGTTCCTAGGTGGTAAAGCTAAACCAGCAGATTACCCATCTGGACAAGACCCTAATAATTTAAGCTACGTTTATGACCCAATTGTAATAAATGGTATAAAAGTAACTTGGGAAACAAAGTTTATTTGGGATGATGCGTTAATAGAACAAAGACAAAATGATATAGAACAATTACTTGGTGAAAATAATAGTATTCAATGGTATTATGACCAGCAACAAGCACAATGGATTAGAAGTAATCTAGACCCTAGATTAAATTCACAATGGTATCAAGGTCCTCCAATACCTGAAGATTTCTTTATGGCAAGACCTAATGCACCAGAATGGATTGATATTGCTGTATCTACATTACCTAGTGGTAGCTTTAGTAATACCATGTTAGATTTATTAAGAAACAATACAGACCAAATACCTTTATATTACACAGGTGACGTATCAATATATTCAACTGAAGAAGGTTCAGAAACCTTTTATGAAGAAGATGCAACTTATGCTAAAAACTACTCTGCATTGTGGCAAATTCATAATAGATGGTATAAAGGTGCTCAAACATATCAAAGCATAAGACCACAAACTAATAATGGACCTGCCGTTGCAGCAATACCTGATGGTTCAACACCTGGTTTTATATTAGGTTTAGTTAATGATGAAGATGAGTTAGAAGTTTATATGACCTCAACTTATGCTGAATCTAACATTGATGAAGTAACTGAAATTGACACAACTATATGGGATATTGCTGATGCTAAAAAATTAGGTGATAAACAATTAAATACTTGGGTTCATAGAGCTGTTACTAGAAAAGGCAATACTTTTACAACTTGGGAAGATGGTCAAAAAGTATCAGAATGGACTTCTGACAAAACTATTAAAAGAAATACTTTAGATGCAAAAACAGGTGGACAATTAGCAAGAGCATCGATGAACTTATCAATAGGTAGAAGTCAACAAGCAGACTATTTCAAAGGATATATAGATAGTTTAAGATTTACAAAAGGTGAAGCATTGTATGATGCAGATTTTACACCTTCAACTACACCACTAGCAGTTCAAGATACTGAAAATAATTACAAAGGTGTACATAATGTTGAGTCTGTTTATTCAGCAATTAAAAAAGTTATGTCTAATTTAGATACTGAATTTAGAGTTAACTATAACGGAACTCTAGACGCTGGACCAAGAGAAGATATATTTGTAGGACATGGAGATAATGACCCTACTGCAATTATTGTTAGAGATAGTTCTGGAGAAGACCCAGCGATTATTGGTTTAAATCCTGACGCATTAACAACATCATTTGAAGCTGAAGATTGGGTTGCTGGTGTTGAATATCTAACAGACGCAGGAGTAGATGGTAAAAAAATAGATAGCGTTGAAAGATTTTTAACAGACATACCTTATTATGATTTGTTTGGAAATCCTTTAGAAAGAGTTACTTACGTTACAGAAACAGAGATGAACTCTAGTATGGCTGGTAAAAGAGCCGAAGCATTTTTAGATGAATTTACAAGAATTAAAAAACAATTATCTTTATCTTTAGAGTATTACGACATAAAAGGTGATTTTGAAGTTGGAGACAATATATGGGTTTATGACCCTGAAGTTGGATTTGTAGATACTCTAACAAAAGCAATAGCTGACGGAAGAACAAAACCATACGAAGCTATTTGGCAAGGCCAAATAATTAATCCAGAAAAAATTCGTATTGTTGGTATAACATTTCCTATTGAAGAAGGTTTTGGAGTATATTTAAGAAAAGTAGTATCAGTAAGTCCCTATAAAGTAAAATATATAGACTTAACAGATTATGTTCAATTTGAAAGTGGCAATACTTCATTAGAAATAGGTGATTTAAATAAACAAATTGGTGATGATTTAAGATTTTCAGCAAGTATATCTGGTGCGGTAACTGGACAAAGAGCTTATATACCTGGAAAAGTATTAGACCCTGATGATTTAACACAAGAAGGAATACGATTAACTTCTGGTTTCTATACTGATGCACTTGGTACTCAGAAAGCAATAATATTTACAGAATGGAAAACTCCAAGAAATTTAGATGGAACACCTATACAGAATGGTTTACAGTATGAAATAACAATAGAACCAGTAAATCCTGCATTGGGTGGACCAGAACATTATTTTGTGAATTGGGGAAATGAATCGTTTACTATTGAGGGAATACAATTAGCTACTGATTATAAAGTTGGAGTTCAAGCAATTACTACAGGTGCTGCTTCTGGATTTGTTTACGAAAATATAACTTCAGCAATTGATACTGCAAAACCTAATAAACCAGCACAAGCTACAACTATTGCAACCATAGCAGGTGCAGTACAAATAATACATCATTTAGGTAGGGCTACAGATGACGCAGGACAACCAGTTGCTAGCGTAACAAACTTTACATTACCTTCTGACTTATCTTATTTAAATGTTTATGGTTCAACAACTTCAGGTTTTACTGTTGAAGAAGCAACTAAATTAGGAAATATACCTTGCGATGCTTCATACCTTAGATTAAGTATTCCAGCAGTAGCGACACTTAAAGGAGAGTCTTTAGATAGTGCAACTACAATGTATTTTAGATTTACAGCAGTTGATAATGCTGGTAATGAGTCTGACCCTTCAGATGAACAACAAGGTAATGCAGACTTAATTAAAACTGCAAATATAGATGATGCTGCTATTACTTCTGCAAAAATACAAAACTTATCTGTAGGCACTGCAAAAATAGCCGATGCTGCAATTGTTAATGCAAAAATAGGAAACTTAATTGAATCTGATAATTATTCAGCTGGTAGTTCAGGTTGGACTATACAAAAATCAAATGCTACATACCCTGATGGTTTTATAGAAATAAATGATGCATTAATTAGAGGTAATATAACTGCTACTACAGGAAATATTGGTGGTTGGGATATTTCTAATAATGCTCTTACAGCATCTAGTGGAAACAATACTATAACTATTGATGGTGGTAATGCTTATATATCAGGAAACTATACAGCTGGTAGTTCAGGATTTAAATTAAATGCAGATGGTTCTGTAGAGTTTAACAATGGTACTTTTAGAGGTGATATTGTTGGTGGAACTTTAACAATCGGAAGTTCAAACAAATACAACAACACAACAGACACAGATATATTTGTGGTAGACTCAGATGGAAATCTTTACTTAGGTCACTACAACATGGGTAATGCACCATTTTCAGTTTCTTCAAGTGGAGATTTGGTAGCAACATCTGTTACTATTACAGGTGGACAGTTGCATATAGGTAATTAATATGGGATTTCATGTAGATACAGGCGGAAATATTTGGCTAGGAGATGGTGCCGAAGATGACTTACTTTCTGATTTAATTGGTACAGCAGATGAACCTGACTTCTATATAACAGGTAGTGGTACAGGTAAAATTGGCGGTATAGCTATAAATAGCAGTGCTATTCAATCAACAAACTACAGTTCAAATGCAGGTTTTTCAATAGCTTCTAATGGCAATGCAGTATTTAATAACGTAGTAGCTAGAGGAACAATTAGTGGAAGTGTAGACACTACATTTAGTGCTTCAGGAAGTGGTATTATTAAATCTAGTAACAGTACTAATAGACTTCAATTTGGTGCTGGTACTGGTGCTTCTATAGATTTTATTTACAATTCTGGAACGGTTGGATATTTACAAGCTGGTACAAGTTATTTAGAATTAAGAGGATATACAAACAGTTATGATATTCGTGTCCAAGCTGGTGGTACAACTGCAGAAGGTGATATATGGCTTATTGGTGAAAATATATACCTTCAAGGTTCTGCAAATAGTGAACCTGTATTAAACATACCTAACAATTTTAATATTTCAATTGGTAATGCTGGTACAGGTAGTGTTGGTCAAGTATTAACTAGAACTAATTCAGGTGCAGCTTGGCAATCAACATCAGGTCATAGTCACAGTGGATATAACTTCCCTAACTCTGGTGAATTATTATCTACTACTACTCACGCACATAGTACAAATGTTGTTTTAAATACAAACACTGCATTTACAGGATTTGTTAATCACATAGCAGCAAGTGTTGGTAATTCAGGAAATGCACACGGACTTACATTAGCTGATGTAACTACTTTAGGTAATACAAATGTATTAACAAATGCTACTCACTCTCATGGTACTAACAATATTAATTCAATTACTTCTAACTATAACAATAATGTTACTGCTTATGATGTAGCTTTTTCTGCTGCTGGTGCATTTAACTTATATAACACAATAAACTCAGCACTTAGCAATAAGGCTAATAACTCTCAACTACATAACAATCATAACTATTTTACAAATGCAGATGTAGATGGAAGTCATCATAGCCACAATGGTTACGTAGCTAGTAATACTTTTAATAGCCATACAGGAAGTGCTAGTGCTCATGGTCAATATGTTTACTATAACGATTATTTAAGTCATATAAGTACCTTTAACTCCCATGTTGCCGCTAATAACAATGCTCATGGAATTAGTGGCAAAGCAAACAATGGTGCTGTTAACACTCTTTCATCTAATTTTTATGCACACTTAGATTTATATCACGGTGGTTCTGATGAAAGATTAAAAACCAATATTGTTGATACTACTTTTGGATTAGAGTATATAAAAAGTTTAAGACCTGTAGATTATAACTTTAAACAAAGTATTGCAGATGAATTTATGGGTAAAAAAGATAGTCACTACAAAACAGAATTTGTAAAACAAAAACACGGATTTATAGCACAAGAAGTTCAAGCTGCATCTTTTGAAAACCATGCATCATACAATGCTTTTGGTGGAGTTCATATTAGAGAAGCTAGGGATGTCGATTCATTAGAAAACATATTAAACCTAGATATGAACCAATTTATTGGTCCATTAGTTAAAGCTGTACAAGAATTATCTGGTATGATAGAATTACTAGAAGCTAGAATAGATGAACTTGAAGGAGTATAATGACACACGAATATAGAATATTTAATGCTGATACAGATTTAGAGACTGATGCTCAAAAAATAGAGAGACTTTTTCATGAGATTAAAGCACATGAATATCATCACTATATGATATCACAAGATGAAAATACACCAGAAGATGTTATAAGCAACCTTGAATCAGAAATAGCAGAAAAAATTTCTGAATATGAATCTTTAGGTGGTACTTTTTAGTTGAAATTTAAAATAGGGGGCAATCAAACAATAGAATTTAAGACCGATATTGCTGGTCTTGAAGATATTGTACCTGTCAGAAAATCTAGTTATTATACGCCACAATGGTTTAAAGATATGTCTGACCATATACCTGTACCTAAAAATCCTTTAGGACGTGCACCACAGAAATTTGGCAAACAAGGTGAAACTTCAAAAAAGTGGAGTTCAGGAACCGTAAAACGTTGCCCAGCAATAATAGATTTAATAACAGAGGGATTTGTTATTCCTATGTGGTGTGATTTTATATTACAAAGAGATAAACTTGAATTAGAGTGGGATAATAAAAATTTTCCTTATGGAATTGAATTTCATCCACATCAACAAATAGAAAATTGGAATTTAAAAAAAGCTGATTTTCCCGAAGGAGTTAAATTTATAAATCCTTGGAGAATATATACACCACCAGGATATTCAGTTATGTTTATTGCACCTTATTATCAATTTGAACATAGATTTACCGTACTACCTGGAATTGTAGAAACTGATAAATATCATCATGTTAATTTTCCTTCAATAATTCATACAACAAAAGATTTAATTATTGATAGAGGTACACCATTTATACAGGTAATACCTTTTAAAAGAGAAGATTTTAATTTAGACGTAGGTCAAATGAGTGAAGAACAGAAATATCAAGATATTTCACATAAAAATATGCTTTCTACAAAATTTAAAAACGCTTATCGTTCAATTACCTCAACTTTTAAAAACACATAGTATTATTTACACGAGGAGTGTAAATCATGCCATACGAATATGAATACCTATCTGTTGATAAACGCATTAGTTTATTGCAGCAACAAATAGAAATGAAAGAAGAAAGGCTTTTTGAATTAGAAATGGCTGACCAAGAAAATTCTGCTATACAGCAGGAAATTACTGAAGTTACTGATTCAATTACTGCCTTAAAAAATAAATTGTCAGAATTAGAGGAATAATGTCTAAAAACGAGTGGGATACAGAATATAACTTTTTTTCACATGAAAACAAGAGAGATTATATTTTACAAAGAATATTTGAAGTAGAAAGACTACATTTTGAAATGATGGTCGATAAATTAGATGAAGGACACTCAGAGTTTGAACAATGGAGAGAGGCTGTAGTAGAATTAAAAAACGAGTTAGAGCGTTTAAAATTCTTATATAAAAGATTTGGAGGAACATTAGGTAGCGAATTTCCAGAAATTGAATAATGGCTATTGACACTACTCATGACGCTTCCCAACGAATAGCTGGTTCTACTGACTATAACGACCATATTTTTAGTCTTGATTCAAATGGAGACCCTTATGGTTATCAAGTATCAAATGCAATAGTTCATATTGACGACACCACTACTGATAGTAATGGTGATGAAATTGGTTATAATCTTTACTTAGACGCACAAACAATGATTACTGACGGTTCGTTAGTAATTGGTACAATTGCTTCAAAAGAATTGTATTTTGCTACAGATAGTACAATACACGCTAAATTTACTACTGATGGCTACTTAGATTTATTAACAGCTAAATTAAAATTAAATGGAAATACGGGTGCTGCTAATCAAGTAATTAAATCAGATGGATATGGTAATTTAAGCTGGACTGATTTACCTAATCAACAACAAGCTTTTGGAAATATAGTTATATCAGGAGAAGATACTATACAAGCTGATGTAGTTGGAGATACACTCAGCCTTATAGCTGGTTCTGGTATAAGTATTACTTCAAGTGGTAATGACGACAGTATAACAATTAGTGCAACTGGTGGGGGTGCTGCAAATGCTTTTAAAACTATTGCTGCTGGTGGTAATAATATTGTTGCAGACAGTTCTACAGATACAGTAACTTTAGTTGCAGGTAGTAATGTAACAATAACATCAGATAGCACTACAGATACAATTACTATTGCTGCTAGTACAAGTGGAGATTTAAATCAAAGTGCTTTTTCACAAATAGCAAGTACTAATCAAAATACTATTCAAGCAAGTGCTGAAAGTGATACATTAACAGTTGATTCTGATGATGAAACAACAATGGACAGTAGATATAAAACAGACAGAGACCAGATTAGTATAATAACCGATACTTCGACAAAAACTGTTAAAGTAAACAGTAAAGTACCTAAGACTTTATCAATGGTAGGTAAAGTGCCTGTAGTTACTAAACTAGGTTATAACTCAGGTGTTCCATTAAGGAATAAATTTTTTAATGTTGCAACCTCAGACCCTGTATCTGGTGGCGGCGGGTATGTTGGTGTTAGTACAAGAAGTATTCCAGTATTAACAACTTCTGGAACAACACAAGATGTATTGATGCCAGCTAAAACAGACAATTCGACTTTACAACTTACTTTTGTAGATAGCTCAGGTACAAGCGAAATTATAGATATGGAAGTAGCTGAATAATGGCAGAAAAAACACCAGTAAGAGTTAATTATGACGGTAATGGTAACGCCATTGGTTTTGCTGAATTTCAAGCTGATGAGTTTATAGGCATAGATGATGGTGGTACTGGTGCTGTTACAGCTTCAGGTGCAAGAACTGCATTAGGAATTGCAATAGGTGTTGATGTTCAAGGATACGATTCTGATTTAGCAACAATAGCAGGACTATCTCACTCAGATGGTGCTTTTATTGTTTCTAATGGTTCAGCGTGGACTGTAGAAAGTGGTGCAACAGCTAGAACTTCATTAGGACTTGGAACTTCAGATAGCCCTACATTTAATGGTTTAACAGTATCAAATGACTTAACTGTATCAGGAAATTTAACAGTTAATGGTACCCAAACAATACTTAATACAGAAACCCTAACAGTAGATGACAACACAATAATTTTAAATAATAATGTTACTGGCTCTCCTACTGAAGATGCTGGTATTGAAATTGAAAGAGGAACTTCAGCTAATAAATCTTTACTTTGGAACGAAACAGATGATAAATGGACTGTTGGAACAGATACATTTGTCGCAGCAACTTTTGAGGGAAATCTTACAGGAAATGTAACTGGTACAGTCTCTGATGTAAGTAATCATGATACTGACGACATATCTGAAGGCTCAATAAATCTGTATTACACAACTGCTCGTTTTGATACAGCTTTCAGTGGTAAAGACACAGATGACTTAACTGAGGGCTCAATTAATTTATATTACACCGATACAAGGGTTGGAACTTACCTGACAACAAACAGTTATGCTACTGAAAGCTATGTAGATAGTGCAGTAGCTTCTGAAAATGAATTAAGTGAGATGAACGATGTTACTCTTACTAGCCCTGCTAATGGTGACTTTTTAAGATATAACGGAACTGTATGGATTAATGACCCTGTTAATTTATCTACAGATACTATTGGCGACTATGTACAAAGTATTACTGGTGGAACTGGAATTTCGATTGATGTCACTTCTGGAGAAGGACAAACACCTACATTAGCAATAGATTTTACAGAATTTGACACTGGAGATATTACTGAAGGAAGTAATCTGTTCTACACGACTGCTAGGTTTGATACAGCATTTTCTGGAAAAGATACTGGTGATTTAACAGAAGGAACAAATCTTTATTATACAAACACAAGAGCAGATGCTCGTATAGCAGCAGCTAGTATTGGAGATTTATCAGATGTAACTCTTACATCTACTACAACAGGTGACATTCTTAGATACAATGGTTCAGCTTTTATAAATGAACCACTTAACTTAGGTACTGATACTGAAGGTGACTATGTTGCAAGTCTTGTAGCTGGTACAGGTGTAACACTTTCTAATAATAGTGGTGAGACATCTACACCAACAATAAGCATTGGACAGGCTGTAGAAACAACTTCTAATGTAGAATTTGCAGACGTAACAGTAGATGGAGACTTAGTAACTGGTGGTCAAGTAACTCACGGAACTAACACTATTACATTAAACTATGATGTTCAAAGTGTAGATAATACATATAATGTTGAAATAGAATTTTGGAGAGGTAATTTACAACACAAACATTTCTATTGGGATGAAACAAACGATAGATTTAGTATTAATAGTGATGACTTAGCAGCAGGAACTGTAATAGCAGACCTTACAGGAGATGTAACTGGTAACGTCACTGGTAACGTAACAGGTACAGTTTCTAGTATATCAAATCATGACACAGATGATTTATCAGAAGGTACAACTAATTTATATTTTACAAATGCAAGGGTAGATACAGAGATAGATAATTATGTCAGTGGAGGAACTGGTGTAACAGTTTCTTCTGGTGAGATAAGTATAGGTCAAGACGTTTCTACAACTTCATCTGTTACATTTGCAAATGTTACTGCTGGATTAACTGGAGATGTTACAGGTAATGTAACAGGTAATGTTACAGGTAACGTTACAGGAACAGTATCTTCGTTAAGTAATCACGATACTGATGATTTAGTAGAAGGTTCTAATCTTTATTTTACAAATACAAGAGCTCGCGGTGCTTTATCTGTAAATGATACAGGTGGAGACGGTAGCTTTAGTTACGACTCTGCTACAGGAGTATTTACATACACAGGTCCTTCATCTGCTGAAGTAAGAGCTCACTTTACAGCAGGTACAGGTGTAGATATAACTACAGGACAAATATCTATTGGACAAGCAGTAGAAACAACAAGTGATGTAGATTTTGCAACTGTTACAACTACTGGAGATGTAACTGTAGGTGGAGATTTAACTGTATCAGGTACAACTACAACAGTTAATACTGAAACAATAAATCTTGCTGATAACATTATTACACTCAACTCAAATGCCACAGGTTCTGCTAGTGCTAATGCTGGTATAGAGATAGAACGAGGCGATGACGCTAACAAGACTTTATTATGGAATGAAACCTCAGATAAATGGACAGTAGGTTCTGAAACATTCGTAGCCTCTACATTTGAAGGTGATTTAACTGGTGACGTTACTGGAACTGTATCTGACATCTCAAATCATGACACTGGTGACTTAACAGAGGGAACTAATCTTTACTACACAGATGCTAGAGTTGACGCTTACCACACAGGCGGAACTGGAATAACATATAGTTCTGGAACAATAAGCATAGACTTTACAGAATTTGATACTGATAGCATTACAGAAGGAAGCTCTAATTTATTCCATACTGCTACTAGAGCAAGAGCTGCATTATCAGGAAGTACAGGAATTACTTATAACAGTAGCACTGGTGCAATAAGTATTGACTCAACTGTAGCTACATTAACTGACACACAAACCTTAACTAATAAGACAATAAATTTTGAAGATAATACAGCAATTATTGAATTTGCAGTCACTGTATCTAATGCTAGTGGAAGTAATAAATTTTATCTAGACGGAGAGCTAGCAGCAAATATACAATTAATTCCTGGATTAACATATAGATTTGATTTATCAGACAGCTCAACAGGAGGACATCCATTTGCATTATCAACTACAAAAGATGGTTCTCATGGTGGCGGAAGTTCATATACAACTGGTGTAACAACAAATGGTTCACAAGGCTCGTCTGGTGCTTACTTACAAATAGTTGTAGACGCTGCTACTGCTGATTCACTTTATTATTACTGTACTGCACACTCAGGTATGGCTAATAATGCAGTTATATCTGTTCAAGGTTTATCACTTGATGAAAGTACTACTGATGATTTATCAGAAGGCAGTTCTAACCTTTACTACACAGACGCAAGGGCTAGAAGTGCAATATCTGTAACTGACAGTGGTGGAGATGGTTCTCTATCATACAATTCAAGCACAGGTGTAATTACATATACAGGACCTAGTGCAAGCGAAGTACAAGCACATTTCTCTGCTGGCACTGGAGTAACTTATTCATCAGGACAATTTAGTATTGGACAATCAGTTGGAACTTCAGATACAGTTACTTTTGCTACTGTTAATGCAAACTTAACAGGAAATGTGACAGGAACAGTTTCA
>Ga0255770_10004812_pt1 | contig 11263 bp, 20 predicted proteins | sample 071ome_22_FD_179968 | JGI IMG/M metagenome (GOLD analysis project Ga0255770, IMG submission 179968) | Coastal salt marsh microbial communities from the Groves Creek Marsh, Skidaway Island, Georgia - 071404AT metaG (version 2) | ecosystem: Environmental > Aquatic > Marine > Intertidal zone >... | reverse complement strand
TGTTTTAATTGCTCTTTCCTTATAAATGGTAACCTTACAGGTCCAAAAAAAGAGTACGAATATTAATTTAATATTAAATTTGGTTTTTTTGAATTTTTTTCGTATCTTTGTTAAAATTAACAATATATAAAAATATAAATTATGTCAAAATTTTTTGAAGTTACAGTTGAAGTGGAAGTTGCAACACTTAAAAACGGCAACCCAAAACTAAGAAAAGAAATCTACTTGGTTGATGCACAATCAGTAACCGAAGCAGAGGCAAGAGTTGTATCAGACTTTACCGATGCTGGAGTGAACATTGACTACAAAGTAAGTGGAGCAAAGGAGAGCAGAATTATAAGAGTTATTGAGTAATGAGTAAAGAACCAGAAGTTATTACCGAAGAAGTAAAAGTAAAGGTTGCTAAAAGAGTTCCACCTGGTGATAGGTGGTCTCCTTTGGACAATACTTCTGTTGTTTTAGATTCACTAACAGATGTATTAGAGTACATTTATCAAAAGAATGGAAATACCCAGTTTTATATGGATGCGAGAGAGGGCTTCACTTATGTGATTCAACAAGAAGAAAAAGTTATAGAGCCCGAACCACAAAAAACGTATTCATTATATGGCGAGTATTGAAAGGTATTTCCGAAACGCATTAATCGGACTTGCAACATTAATCCTATCATCTTTATCGGTAGATTCAACATCACTTGTTAAAACACAGATAGATGAAAGTATTGATGATGACCAGGATTTACATATGTTTATTTAGTCTGATTAATATTTATTAATAAATAAAAATCAATTTTATGAACACTATTTTAATTATTTTAGGACTCGTAGTAGTAGCTGCTGCAGTTTATTATTTCGGATTCTACAAACAAGGCAAAATCAATGACAGAGATGGGGATTTTATTCCTGATGAAGTTGAAGATGCAGTAGAAGATGTTAAACAAACTGTAAAAACAGTTAAGAAAAGAGCCAAAAGAGTAGCAGAAGAAGCAAAAGATGTAGTGGAAGCTGTTAAAGAAGTTGTAGAACAATCAAAAGATGTTGTTGAAGCAGCTAAAGGTGAGGGTAGAAAAGGTAGAAAATCTAACAAAGTAACAAAATCTTCGTTAAGAGGAAAAACAAAAGCAGAGTTAGTTTCTATTGCAAAATCAGAATTTGATGTAGAATTAGATTCATCACTCACTAAAACAAATCTTATCAATAAAGTTTACGCGTTATATAACAAGTAATTTTATAGGTAAAGATGGAAATGGAGTATTTTATCATATTTGGTTGTATATTATTAGTAATAGCATCACTAACATTTGTTATAATCAGATTAATGAGTTCACTTTCTGATTTGAAGTACGAACTCAAACTTGGTAAAATAAACTGCCAAAAAGATTTAGATAGATTGGAGGACAAGATTAATAGGTTCTCCAATCAATCTTCTTCACAATCGCAATATTCAAAAGATATTGAAAAGTTAGATAAACTTATAAAATCTTTGAATAAAATGGTAGATGGGAAAATCGATGATATTCAATCTACTAAAAAAATACTTGAGGATTAACGATATGAGAAGAATACCTTTATCAGAATTGATATTACTGATGTGTGTAGCATTCTCGATTGGGTTCTCACTTTACTTATTTTTAGGATTAGGTGAAGAAATGTTAGGATTGTTTATAGGAATATGGGCACCAACGATTATGGGTTTGATAAACTATATTAATATAAAATTCAAACGATAAATTAAAATTATGCAAGATGTTACACTACTGATTCAGGGAAACCTATCCCAAGAATCATATAATCACTATGTAGAAAAATATCCACAGTTTCAAATAGTGGTAGCAGTATGGTCTTATCATACCGTTGATTTTTCTTTTTTACCTCACAATGTAACTTTAGTACAAAAAAGAATTCCAATAGAAGTTGGACAGGATTATATTAATTGTAAATTAGATATTGTAAATCTTGGATTAGACTTGGTTAAGACTGAATATGTTATCAAGTTGAGTGGAGAAGAATACTTTAATAATATAGAATACATAATTTCAGAAATAACAAATTATCCCGATAAAATACATACTTCACCAATTGAATTCAAACATCCAAAAGATATACCATTTCACATATCAGACAATATCATAGCAGGTAAAACAAATGAAATTAGATTTATGTATGAGATGGCAAAAAAATCATACGATAGTAATTTAATTTATAAAGACAATAGTAAAGCAACTACTGAAATGTTTTTGTGTAAATCCTATTTGATGGAAAAATACTTAGATAAATTCAAAGAAGGAAATGTAGTTTCTTATCTTACTAATCATTTCAATATACTTGATTTAGAAAACTTAAAACCATATAAATTAATATCAAATAGACATAATAGATTTTGGTACGATAGTTTTAACCCATACACAAATAAAAGTTTAAGACTAATTGAAGAAGTTTCACTAAAAGAAAATCCACCTTATATCTTATGATACTGATATCACATAGAGGTAATATAGATGGAATTAGTCAATCTGAAAATAGACCTACCTATATTGACAATACCATTCAGTTAGGATATGATGTAGAAGTTGATATTTGGTATAATAATAAAAAAATATATTTAGGTCATGACTTTGGACAATACCAAATAGATATTAGTTGGTTGGAAAATAGAAAGTCTAAATTATGGATACATTGTAAGAATCATCAAGCATTAGAACTAATGTGTGAAACTGATTTACACTACTTTTGGCACGATGAAGATGATGTAACTATAACTTCAAAGGGTATTATATGGGCACATCCAAAAATAAAACCATTGGAAAAATCAATAGCAGTTTTACCTGAAATAGAAAGTTGGGATGTGGATACTTGTTTGGGTGTATGTTCGGATTATATAAAACAATATAAGAAATGAAAGTAGATAAGTTAAAAGATATGTTTAGAGGTTGGGTAGTTGGAAACTTTGACCCATCACTTTATAAAACCGATGATGTAGAAGTTGCGGTAAAAAATTATAAAAAAGGTGATTACGAACCAAAACACTATCACAAGATAGCAACCGAAATAACTGTAATATGTAAAGGTAGAGTTCTAATGAACAATGAACTTTACGAAGAGGGAGATATCATAACTATTGAACCAAATGAACAAACTGATTTCAGAGCATTGAATGATGTAATTACAACTGTCATTAAACTACCATGTACTAAAGGAGATAAATACTTAGTTGAATGAAAAACTTAAAATTGGTTGCAATACCCAAAACTGCATCTACTTACATAGAGATGAATTTTTGTGGAGAACATCTACTCGACCAGTTTTATACACCTTGGTCTGAATTAGACACAACTCCAAAAGAAATAATGTTTGATGGTAATCTTTCAACTTTTCAAACAATGGGTCATGCCTGGAATTATCCAACGCAAATTGTAGGTTGGGAAAATGCAGATTACTCTAAATTTAATGAATTAAATAGATTTACACTAACCAATTCTGATATTTTGGTAAGTGTAGTTAGAAATCCATTTGATATCTTATTTAGTATTTTTAACTATAATTGGGGAGGTTGTAAAGAATATCATCAAATAACAACCGAATGGGAATATGATGTTGAAGAATTTCAAAAATTTGTAGATATATACTTGGATAGGAGTAAAGTATTTTTTGCACCTGCATTTAGAAGAAGTATGTTTTCTCAACTCAAAGATATCAACGGTAATTGGTTGATGAATGATGAGAGTATTATTTTAAGATTTGAAAATTTTGATGAAGACTTTGAAAATTTTAGAAGTAGAACTAATATAGAGTTAAGTAATACTCTTGAGTCAAAAAATAAAGCATTACAAACAAAACCTTGTGAGTGGTATGAGGCATATAGAAAAGACCAAGTAGATAAATTAAATATAATGTGGAAAGAGGACTTAGAATATTTTTCATACTCTTATAAAAAACCACCTAAAAAAGTAAAGAAACCAAATAGTAAACCAAAAATAGCATTATGTTTTTCGGGTCATCTTAGAGACTTATTTAGAACCCATGAGTATTGGTTAAGTCTTGTTGATAAATATGATATGGATGTTTATGCTTCATTTTGGGATATAGAAAATGAATCAGTAAAAGATTTATTTGCAGAATTCAAAGGAGTTTACAAACCCAAAAAATTTGAAGTTGAGTCTTATTCTAATTTTGAACAATCAACAATGACTTATCTAAGGTATGGTGTAACACCTCCAACAAACTTACATCAGTTTTTAAGAGAGTCTACTAAGAATTTTGGATTTTTACCAATGTGGTATAAAGTTTGGAGAGCAAACTTACTTACAAAAACATCTGATATAGATTATGATATTGTTATTAGAGCAAGAACTGACACTTCTTTTGAGAACCTAACAATAGAAAAAAATGACTTCCTAAATGTACCACAGGGTAGAGTAAAAACACCATTAGACAATTCAGAGGGTGTATCTGATTTATTTGCTTATGGTAGACCTGATATAATTGATTATTATTCAACTTGTTTTTTTAATATTATGGAGCATGTTAACAAAGGATTTTATATGGTTCCTCATGAATATTTTTTGAGAACTCATTTAGAAAAAGTTGATATGAATATTCGATTTATGGATGTAAACACTACCATAACAAGAACATCTAAAGGTGGTCAAGATGAATTATTTTGTAATGGTGTAGAGATGGGTGAAGAAATATTCCCATCTAACTTCTTTTCCAATGAACCACTAACACCCAACTCAGAAGTAACTTGGAAATCAAATCGTAAATTAAAATTCTGATTTTTTTAATTTTATTATATTTAATCCAAACAACAACAATTTCTATATGGAAGATAAGATTAGAAATATATTAGAGAGTTTGGAAGATGCTATATCTTACGAGGATTGGAACAAAGTTGAAGAAGTTAGAAAAGAGTTACTTTTTGTACTTGATGAGTTAGAATCGGACTTCCCATCAGCAAACTTTGATGAAGATTTTTAATAAAAAATTTGGATATATCAATTTTTTTTAGTAGTTTAGGTATTCAATGATGAGGTAAGGATAAAAATAATTTGAAAAAAGTTCCCTTAAAATTTGGAATTGTCAAATATTATTCTTATATTAGTCTTGTAATTGAGTGATAACCTAAAACAATTCAATATGTCTAAATACGGAAATTCTTCTTATTGGTTACAAGATTGGGAAGATGATGACATCGTAGTTGATACTATGTCTGATGTAGAAAAGAAGTCACATGACCTCTACAAATTATCTGCATCAAAACGAGCAATATCTAACTTCGTTAACATCGTTACCAATGACCAAATTCCAGTAAAATTTAATCAAAGAGGTGATTCTTACACCGATGGTAAATCAGTAGTTATTGGTTCTAATATTGTAGAACCTAAAGACTTTGATGTTGCGGTTGGTCTTGCACTTCACGAAGGTTCACACATCAAACTTTCAGATTTCAAACTTCTTAATGATATTTACAACTTAATCCCTAATTATGTTACCGAAGGTGCTATTAAAAAGGGTGTTTACAATAGTATTCAAGTTGTAAAAGATATTTGGAATGTGGTTGAAGACCGAAGAATTGACCAATATGTATTTGATTCTGCACCAGGTTATCGTGATTACTATCGTTCAATGTACGATAAGTACTTCAACGATAAGTTGATTGATAAAGCATTACTTTCAGATGAACATACTGAAGAGTGTGTTGATTCTTATATGTTCCGAATCATCAACCTTCACAACAAAAATACTGACCTCAACTCTTTGAAGGGTCTTAGAGAGATTTACAAAGTAATTGGATTGGGTTCCATCAACCGATTGAAATCTTCTAAGGATTCTTTTGAGGTTGCTCTTAAAGTATTTCAAATAATCCTTAACAATCTACCATCATCGGAAGATGAAGGTGAGGGTGAAGGTAGTGGAAACTCTCAAGAAAATCAAGACCAACAAAGTGGTCAAGGTGGTGGTTCTTCTGAACCTCGTGAAATGACTGATGAGGAGTTTGAAGATTTATCAAATCAAATGAATGGTTCATCACCAATGAGTGGAGATATGGATTCTCAACCAAGTGGTGGTAATGGAATGGAAGTTGAGAATATACCCGATGAGATGGGTGGTAACCCATCTAATTCATCATCTAAGGGTGGTAAAGAAGTTGAAAAAGTAAAACTATCAGATAGACAAAAAGACCTTCTTAAAAAGAAGATTGAGAAGCAAAAGAAATTTATGGATGGTGAAGTTCGTAAGAAAACCATCTCTAAAAAAGATAGTGATAACCTTCAAGCCATTGATGAAAGTGGTTCTGAATCAGTAAGTGTTGGTCAAAATCTTGAACAAGGTTGGGGTAATACTTCAAAAGGAGTTCAATGTATTGTGGTTAAGAAATTAACTCAATCACTATTAGAATCTGAAATGTTCCCAATGACTTACAACAATTATTGGAATACTTCTGAAGAGGGTGTAATCAAACGATACAATGAATCTGAAGTAATGGAAGGTATCAAACTTGGTACTATATTGGGTAAAAAACTTCAAGTTCGAGGTGAAGATAGAAATACAGTTTTCAATCGCCAAAAGCATGGTAAGATTGATAAGAGAATGATTTCTTCACTTGGGTTTGGTAATGAAAATGTTTTCTCTTATATCGAAACTGATTCTTACAAAAAAGCAAACTTACACATCTCGATTGACGCAAGTGGTTCGATGAATGGTGATAAGTGGAGTAAGACTTTGACCAATGTGGTTGCACTTTGTAAAGCAGTTGATATGATTCAAAACCTATCGATTCAAGTTTCATTCAGAACTACTTCACAAAATACTCCTTATATCGTAATGGCTTACGATTCTAAAGTAGATAAGTTCTCTAAAGTAAAAAAGATGTTCCCTTGTCTAAATCCAGGTGGTACAACACCAGAGGGTCTATGTTACGAAGCAATTATGAAGAACTTTTTAGGAAGTACAAACGATATGGATTCTTACTTCCTTAACATCTCAGATGGTGAACCTTACTTCGGTAATTCATCAATGTACTATTCGGGTCACATTGCTTTCAATCACACTCGTAAGATGGTGAAGCAAATCGAATCAATGGGAATCAAAACCTTATCTTACTATGTTGAAACTTGGGTAAAAGACGGTGGTGAACCATCAGAAGGATTCAAAAAGATGTATGGTAAGTCTGCAAAACTTATCGATGTAACTAATGTGGCTCAAATCACAAAGACAATAAATCAACTATTTTTACAAAAATAATTGAAAAAAAGTTTGGATATTAAAAATATTATTCGTATATTAGTAAAGTAATTGAGTGGGAGAGTAACTCCCAAGATAATAACCCTAAAATAATAAAAGTTATGACAGATTTCAAAGTTGGTTTCGTTTCGAATGAAGTTTACAAGGTGGAGGCCTTTGGTAACTCATTCAAATTGATTGACTCCAATGGTACTAAAGTTGGTACATTGGGAATTGGTACGGGTACTCGGAAGAGTGCTTACAATGAGAATGTTGCTCTTCAAGCATACATTCAAAAGAATGGTAAGAAAGTTTACCGAAAAGTTGGTATGGATGTTTACAACAATTTAGTTGTTCCAATGAATACTGACAATGGTGGTGTTCAATATGAGGATAACTCAGACCACACCGCAATTAAAGATTTTATACACAAAGGTTCTGTGAATTTGAAACCACAAGAACTTGTGATGACCGAACTGAAATGGAAGTATTTGATTCGTTCCGCAGTTCGTGCAAAGAATATTATGATGACTGGTCCTGCAGGGTGTGGTAAAACCATGGCAGCTAAGTCTCTTGTGAAAGCATTAGACCGACCAGATTTTTACTTCAATTTGGGTGCAACTCAAGACCCTCGTGCAACTCTGATTGGTAACACTCAGTTTGATTCTAAGAAAGGTACTTACTTTTCAGAATCTTCATTTGTGAAAGCAATCAAAACTCCTAATGCAGTAATTCTACTCGATGAGTTGTCACGAGCACACCCAGATGCTTGGAATATCCTAATGACAGTTCTTGACCAGGGTCAACGATACTTACGATTGGATGAAGCAGAAGGTTCACCGATTGTTAATGTTGCAGAAGGAGTTACTTTCATCGCAACTGCTAACATTGGTAATGAATATACTTCAACTCGAGTTATTGACCGAGCAATTCTTGACCGATTTGTTACAATCGAGATGGATGTTCTAAACGATGAACAAGAGTTTGGGTTGTTAAAATTCATGTTCCCAGAAGTAAATGAAGAAGACTTAAAAGCTGTAGCAGAGATTGCTCACCACACTCGAACTCAATCAATGAGTGATAGTGGTAAAGTTACGGCAATGGTTTCTACTCGAGCTAGTGTTGAGATGGCAGGATTACTCTACGATGGATTTGACTTGTTCGAATCTGCAGAGATTTCAATCTTCCCATTCTTCTCTAACGATGGTGGAGTTGATTCTGAACGAACTTATGTAAAACAATTAGTTCAGAAGTATGTCAAAGATGAGGGTGAGGCTCTCTTCAATGAACAAGAAACCGAAACGAATTCGGAAGATGAGATTCCGATGTTTTAGGGTTAATCAATTACGCTGAGAAAGGGGGGAGCTCTCAACTCCCCCTAATCTCTTTTTAATTAAAACCTAAATTATGTTAAGAAAAATAAGTTGGAAATTTAGAAAAACACATATATCAATCACACCATTGGTAATTTTTATAAATACATTATGGGATGGTTGGGGATTTGATGTTTTGAATATTAAATACAATCTTTGGGAAGGTTCTCTTCTCAAAATGACATGGACTCTACCTAATGGAGCAGAAAAGAAATTCTCATTTAGTGGTGATTTACTATTTCTCAGACAATATTTATTAAAACAGTTATCTGATATTGATGAACGAATGTTATGGGGAAGTGCTACTACTTGGGATGTAAACAAATTTTGGATATTAAAATTTATATTTAGATAATGAGTAAAAGTACTAAACAATGGATGGACAAATTAGTTGAAAACTATCGTATTCCAACTGATGAAGAAATCCAAAAGAAAAATCAAAAAAAGAAATTCTTAAACGAATCTCAATTAAAAAAGATTCTAAGTAAAGATTAATAATGTTTGTTTAATTAAACATTTTTTCGTATATTTGTATTATTAATTAAACACTATGGCTTACAACCCGTATCGATGGTTCACTTCTGGAAAGTACCGAAAAAGACCACTTCCACAATCAACACCACTTTTGTTAAAAATCAAAAATGGTGATTTTGAGTATTCACCTTTCTTTTTAGAAGCAGATGATAATCTTGAGTTATATGATAAAATGTATAATCAGTATATTCAAACTGCTCAAGGTAGTGATGTAAATGGAATCAAACACGATGCACATCAGTATGCTAAGATGAAACGAATCAAGGCACAAAAGTTGATGGAGAAAGGACATGAAGAGGAACAAGTTAGATTACATCAACTTAGAAAAGAATTAGAATCTGAGTTTGGAGTTGACCATTGGGAAGAATCACAAGAAGCAAATATTGGTGGCAGGGGTACTACTGAAGATTTGTATTGGTGGTATAAAAAGAAAGTAGGTATGGGTCAAACACCATCTGAAATGGCAATTGCATTAGGTAGAAAAACAACAAACGGATTAAGACCATGATTACAGCATATATGAAAGTGGTTAGAACCATTCAATCGGCACATTATAAACACATAGAAAATGGTTCAGTAATTAACCTAATAAATAATTTTGGTAATATGTATAATAACAGTAGACAATATAGTGACTTGATGTCTATGTATAATGAAAAAGTAAAAACATTTGAAAACAACAATTAATTAGATTAAAATGGAAATTGTTAAGAGTAGATATGGTTTAGATAGAACCATTGAGAAAATCGGTTCAGACCGATTACGAGTTATGGGTGAATCTCAGTTTCAAAGAACTGCCCAAAACGATGCAGGAGAAATTACAATGTTTGATTTTGAAGGTGGACCAGTCTTATCAGTAGGTGGTGATATCTATTTTCAGAAAATGAAATGGAAAATCAAATCAATCAAACCAGAAGAAATTCCACACGAGGGTTTAAGTAGTTGTATTCTTTCAGTAGTACCAAATTATTAGATATATGTTTACTTTTTTTGATGAAGGTAGTGAAATAAAAAATCCTATATTAACAAAGGAAATCTTAAACTCTTTGTCTAAACAGCAACATAATATGTTGAATCAAGGTAGGATGTTAATCAATCCTATGACAGGTGACACTATCGTACCAATTAGGGTAAATCAAAATCAAATAGCAAAAATCATAGTAAACATATATTAAATGAAAAAAGAAGTATTCGTATATTTCAACGAAGAGTGGAACGAGCACCCCACCGATGATGATAGTGGGGATGAAGACCATATAGATGGGGTAGATATTTACCATAAAAGAGAAGTAGATACTACCTATTATGATGATTACGAAGATTACGGTTGTTAATCCCTTTACATCGATTTCGGTGGGGGGTGAGTCGGCAGGGTAATTTTTTTTGATAGTATTTTTTTGTTATATTTATAATATATTATGAAGATAGATTACATCATATATTCAGTTCAACATGCCTTAGGACACGAACCTAAGTGGGAGACCCATCTTATCCAACAAGACCAACATCTAATGACTTATAAAAGGTGGAAGTCCAACCCCAATTGTTGCTCGAAACTATGTGATAAACTTTACCACAACCGATTGAATTTTCTAAAGGGGTGGGATTAAAAAAAAGAATATGGGATTTTATCTTACGAATGGGAGAGGGAATCTACCACGCAAGAATGATGGGGTGGTTACCCTATTGAAAATCCTAATCGATAAAAAATCATATGATTAAACATCTAAAAAGGATAACAATGAAAAACTTATTACTGACACTATCACTAATTCTCCTTTGGGGTTGTACTGCCGAAGCACAAGACATTCCATCACCCGAACTTCGTTCTGAAGTAATTATTGAGAACCCCGTATTTAAGGTTTGGTACTCTGAAGTGAAGGAACAACCCGTAAAATTGATTTATACTTCTACGAATCGAGTAAAGAATGTAGATAGAGGTTCAATGAACTTTTATACGGAAAGGGATGTTCATACGAGTGATAATAAGGATTATTATAGAAATGTTTGGGATAAAGGTCACCTTGCTCCCGCTGCTACTTATTCGGATTCGTATGAAAATCTAAAGCAGACATTCTCGTACTTGAATTGTGCTCTACAAAACCAATACCTAAATAGAGGGGAATGGAGATT
>Ga0255770_10004809_pt1 | contig 11264 bp, 8 predicted proteins | sample 071ome_22_FD_179968 | JGI IMG/M metagenome (GOLD analysis project Ga0255770, IMG submission 179968) | Coastal salt marsh microbial communities from the Groves Creek Marsh, Skidaway Island, Georgia - 071404AT metaG (version 2) | ecosystem: Environmental > Aquatic > Marine > Intertidal zone > Salt... | reverse complement strand
TCAGAAGCAGTCCACAACTGCGCAAACTCCAAAGGACTGCTTTGCTCGTTCGGCAAGTTAGTGCTCTTCGCAAAGTGCGGACTATTCTGAACGTGAAAAAGCGCATCGTTCTGTTCAGCGAAATCCAACGCGCGTTGTCCTTCTTGCAAAAGTGCTTCTACCGCCTTCTCCGTGGAAACACGCAAAGTGTAGTTGGCAAATAACCAGCCTTTCTTTTCTTCGAACTCGGCGTAGGTATCGTCCACTTGGTCCAAGATCTCTTCAGGATCCTTCGCTTCGTTTGGCATGCGCTGCTCTTGATTTTGGTGGTTCTTCAAGAACTGCTCGTCCATCTCGTTCTCTTCCTCTTCGAGGCGTTCGTCCACCAAGTCCGCTTCGTATTCGAATAACTCATCCGGCGCTTCCATGGTTACATCGCGGAGGTGTTCATCCTCACCACCTTCTCCCGAACAAAAAGCCGCGAGAGAGACGATGGAGATGAGAAGGACAAGAAGAGTGGTAAATCGGCGGTGCGCTCTCATCTTATCATAGTTGTAGCAGAGGGGGGAGAGAAAGAAAGAGAGAGAGAGAAATACGAAAGTCTTTGTGTGTAAGAGAGTGCTTTTATTTTTTTATGACGAAGAGGTGAATATTTGCCTTCATTTTGACCAGTTGCAAACAACGCGAGAAGGGACGAACACGTGTAAACAAGTGAGGATGTTTATCTGCGCAAATAATAGACTTACTGGTATATGATGCGTGAAATTATCGTTTCTTCATATAAAATTGCTTTTTCTCATCTGCTATAGTAGTATTGTGCGTTCTATTCTTTATTCGTTATTGTATACTCGCGTCTCACTTTCATTCCTCGTCTGCGGACTGCTTGGTGGCCCCTCGCTTCTCCAACGAGCGCTTGAGACCAGAACCGCCTGGAATTCGGTCCAAATCAACCTCTGGTACCTGAATTTCGCTAACGGACTCCTTCACTTTCTCCGAAGCAATACTCACAGCTTCGTCGGCGACTTCACCGGCTTTAGCGCCAATAGCATTCATGATTGGTTGCGTCACCGGAGAAACAAAGTTACCGAACGCTGAAATCGCATCGAGGGGATTTTCGTACGACAAGAACGCGTTCAACAAGGTCAATTCAATACCGACGACACCGATGAATTGTAACGTCTTTTCGTACTCGATCGCTCCAACCACGACGCCAAGCGCGAGGAGCCCATACACAACCTTCATCGAGTCATCTGCACTTTTCACAGTCGTCGAGACAGAGCCGACGCTGCTTTGCACGGCACGCGTCGCTCTGCTTCCAATCTCCGACGCTTCCTCTGCAGCAACCTCAGCAACGTTCTTCTTATAGCCACCTTTTCTTAACTTCAAGCCAGAAGATCGGTAGCCTTCAAATCCGCCAGAAATAGTGTAGCAGTTGCGCCCAAAAGTTTCACTTTTGACAACCTTTGCCAAGTCCTTAGCATCCGGACCAATGAAGTATAACTTCGAGCCAATCGAAGATAACTTTTTGACTTTTTCTGCCGCAATCGTGAGTTCAATCTGTCTCGCGCCACGCGTTTGTCTTCGTTCTTTTTCGCTCAACTTAACGACGCGAACAATTTCACCTTTGTTTCTCGCCGACCCTCTCAAATCAGGAACGCCTTCGTTTCTGATGGCTTCCTCCGAGCGGGTGTCGATAATCTTTGCGTTTCCGTTCTTCTCGAGAGATTCATAGCAAGCTTTCGGACGGACATCGCCATCGTATCCACGCAGCGCAGCACCTAAAACTGCAAGCAACACCGGGGATCCAAAAATGAAAGCGAGCAACGCAACGCCCGTGTCTGGATTTTCTTTAATGGCGGCTACTAAAGGCTGAAGATCATCCGGTATCGGCACTGAATCGATGGCACTGTTAAAACTCGCCATCACATCTTCCACAGAGGGAATCTCTGGAAGAGGTGGCAACTCTGGCAACTCTGGCAACTCTGGCAACTCAGGGATGGCGGGCATCTCTGGCATCGCAGGCATTTCTGGCATCGCGGGCATTTCTGGCATCGCGGGCATGGCAGGCATCTCTATGGATGCCGATGGCGTCTCAATAGTGACCGAAACAGAAGGTTTTGGAATAGACGGAACGGTGACGCGTGCCTGCGGCGCCGGGGTTGGCGCCGGAGCAGACTGGATCTCGGAAACCTTTGACTGGAGTTGCGCTTGAAGCGCATTCGGGTCGAAGTCATCGAGAGCCGAAGTAGCATCATCGAGCGCCGACGAAGCTTTCTGCTTCAACTCATCGAGCGCAGACGTATCGATTTCCGGAACTTTGATATCTTTAAGCTTCGATGCGAAACCACCAAAGTCCACCTTTGGCATTTCTGGCATCGCCGACATATCTGGTACCTGAAAATCTCCCAATCCATCGGCCAAAGCCGGACCGGCGCTGCTCAACGCTGCAGCAGAGGACACCGCGGCGGTAGCAGTTGCGACGGATGGCGAGGACGAAGACGACGCATCATTGTTGATTTTGTTGATCGCGGATTTCGGGATTCTTCTCGCATTCGATTTTTGTTGTTGCTGATTAGAAGAAGAAGCGCAACGGATCGTTGCCGCAGAGGAAGAGCGCATCATCGCGCCTTGCGTGCCGCTCATTCTTTACGATATAAAAATAAAGTTGCGAGTAAAAGCCTCCTCCTTCTCGCCGTTCGTGTTCTTTAACGCGCGTGAGTTTTTCTCTGTTTTTTTGTTGTCGCAGAGCGTCGTTGCTTTTTGAAGCGACGGACGGTAAACAACCGAAAGAGAGAGATGTTTTGTGACGTCTCACGGATTACTCCCGACAAGAAGATACACTTACTCTCGCGCGTGCGAGAAACGATTGGCCACACAAACACAAAAATTTCGACGACAAAAAAAAACAGAGACGTGAAATTTGTGAGCGAGCGCAAGAAGTGCGATATGAGAAAGAAGAGAAAAAATGGAAGAAGAGGGGGGGAAAATTCTGAATTCCGCCAGCAAAAAAAAAAGGCACAAAAATTTTCCAAACAAATAATCGACCGCAAAGCCGCGCGCGCGCGATAAGCGCAAATCATCCGTCGAGCGATAAAAAATGAGAACAGGAAAGATACTTTTCGCGCTCACTCTTCTCGCTTTACTGTGCGAGACTATTCTCTGCGACAACAAAGACGACTCTTCTTTGAGCGTCGTCGTCGTAGACGACGACGACGACGACGAGACGGTTTGGAAAACAAAAATCGCAACGAAAGGGAAAGACGTGCCTTGGAATAAAGTGGAAGAAGAGAGCCGATTTCACGTCCGCGGATACCCAAAATATGCCATTTGGAGAACGTTTGATGCGATTGAGGTGACTTTGAAAGATGCAGATGGGAGCGTGAAAGCGAATCAGTGCGTGTTGAAGGTTGGGAAAGAGGAGGCGGAAGTGGAAGAAGAGGGAGAAGGGGAGGAGTCGCCTCTGTCATCGAGTAAGTTTGAAAATTCCAAGACGGTGAAGAGCTGGCAATACCGACGGGTAAAAATGAAAAGAGATAAGAAGAAGAATGAAAAAGTAAATGGTAACAGTAACGGCAGTAAAAATAGTCGCAGCAGTTCATCGAAGGTAACGAAGAAGTCTCCTTCGACTCTAATCGTAAACTTGAGTCCGTTCCAAGAGAAGAGCGCGGTTTACGTGTTGCAGTGCAACCCAGCTGGCGGGAAATCTAACGGGAAAGTGACGTACGAAATAACCGTCCGACGGTATTTTGATTCGAATCTGTTCGCGAGATTTGTCGCTGGTATTAGCTTGATGACTTTAGCTCCCGTCATTGCGACGTCTCCGTGGTGCTTTTACGTAGCCGCGATGTCTTTATCGACAGCCATGTTGCTCAGTTTAGTCCTTCTTCAATTGACGAGACTAACCCCATCGGGAAGAGCGATGAGAACGCTTTTCGGTATCAGTTCAACGCTCGTGACGACGTTTGCGTACCATTTCGTCCCCGTGGATAAGTGGAAGATAGTATTGGAGTACCTTTGGAAAGGAGCATCGATGCCGATACGTGCATCGTGGGGCGTCCTCGGCAACGCCGATCCCGAGGAACCAAAGACGATTTACATAGCTCTACTCGTTGTTGGATTCTTCGTAGTTTCTTCCGGTTTAGGCGTCATGTTCGTCAAGAAATGGGTCGTGGACGACAGAACTGGGGAAGTCGTGAAAGGATGGAAACAGTTTACCAGCTTTTCGATGTCGCTGTATGGCGTTATTATGCTCAAGTTTTGTACGCGAGACGCGCAAACCGGAAACACGCTCGCTCTCCTGGCCGGAAGCACAATCGTGGCCGGTCCAGCAGCAGCGTTTGCAAAAGACGTAAAGAGAACGTTACGGCTTGCATTTCACGCGTTTACTTTCCACTTGTTTGATAAGAAGAAATCTTCAGACGATGAGAATGCGTTTGAATACGGCGACGAATTTTACAGCGACGAAGAGGAAGAAACTGAATACGAGCTTCGTCGCAGATTACCAGCAACGATGGATCCAGAGCCCCGCGTTGCGCCTTCATCGTTTACGCCGATCGAAGAAGATTATGAAGATGAAATGCGGAATAAGCGCTCGTCGTCACTTTCGCCATTTAGTTTAGTTAGGAATTTGAATCTATTCGCTGGCAGAGACAAGAGCGAACCAGCCACGCCTCAACCGACAGGTGATTCCTCCAGCGGGAAAAAGACGACAAAAAATAGCAGCGATGGTAAAAAGAAATCACCGCCGCCGTTCTCGACCAGGAGTAATAGCACGCACTCCAGCGAAAAGAATAAAAAGCGAACGCCTCCAGTTGGTCTCGCGTGTAACTCGCGGGGAAGCTTTTTCACCGACCAGGAAGCCGACGAGCTCCGCACCGATTCAACGAACAAAGCTTTGGAGTCGTTGGTGCGGTCGCCGGAGTTTGCGCTTTGGTTGACCAAAAACGCGAGCAGAATACGCGTCATGAACGATGAGCACGAAGAATAATAACACCATCAATAATAGCATAAAAAGAGGAATGAAAAAGTTATCCGTGTACGAATACATTTAAATATATACCGTATAGAGAGAGAGAGAGAGAGAAGAACAAATATGGATGTTCTCTCTACTGCCATGACTGCTTTTAAAAATAATTCTCAAGCCTGCGTGCTCTTTTTCTTTTTTGATTTGGCGGCTTCATTTTATTTTCTTCATTCCTTCTCTACCACTTTAGTAGTAGTAGTATTAATTCAACAGAAGAAGAAGAGAGATGACGAAAGTGAAAGGTCCGGACCCGGTGGCGATGGCGGAACTTTCCGCCAAGAGAACAAGAGCTTTGTTTTCAATCGGAGAAGAGAAAGAAGGTGAAGAAGCGCGTCTCGCGATGCATCGACCTTCGATCGAACGGAAAATGAGCGTGAAAATTCGGGACGAATACGAAGCTGTGCGGCACATGCCACCGCCGGAGATTAAACCCAGAGACGATAGGAATAACAACAACGGAACAAAACCTACTTTTGCGTCGCCGGCGACGAACGATGTGAGTAATAATAAGCGCTTTGAGAAGAATATTCCCGGTTTAGCCGAAGCGGCGAATTTGGCGGCGAACAACAAGAGGAAACTCACAGTCGACACGGAAAAAACAGACTTGGCATCTTTAATCGATTCCATCGACGAACCAGTTCGCGAACAAATTGAAGCGAACGCGTCGGGTGGGATTTTAGCTAAGTTGAAGAGCCAAGAGTTGGGAGAGAAGAGTGGTGCGTTGGTGCAATTCAAAGCAGACGCAAACACTGCTTCAAAGTCTTCGGTTTTTGGCGCAAACGCAAATATGAAATCGAGCGCGCTCGTAACAGCGAATTTAGCGTCCAAGTGGCCGAGACCGGAGTGGAGAAAACCTTGGAAGTTGTACAGAGTCATCTCGGGTCATCAAGGATGGGTGCGCTCGGTTGCTGTGGACAAATCAAACGAGTGGTTCGCTACTGGTTCAGGAGATCGATGCATAAAAATTTGGGATTTAGCCACGGGCGGTTTGAAGTTAACTTTGACCGGTCACATAGAGCAAGTGATGGGATTAGCCATCTCTGACAGGCATCCGTACATGTTTTCGTGCGGTGCGGACAAAAAAGTTAAGTGTTGGGATTTAGAATACAATAAAGTGATTAGGAACTACCACGGCCACTTGAGCGGCGTGTATTCGATAGCGATGCATCCAGACTTGGATATACTGATGACTGGTGGTCGAGATTCAGCGTGCAGAGTATGGGATATGCGTACAAAGGCGCAAGTTTTTTGCTTGTCTGGGCACGAATCAACGATAGGGTCGATCATTACGGAGAATGTAGATCCTCAAATCGTCACGGGGAGTTACGATTCGACCATCAAGACGTGGGATTTAGCGGCGGGCAAGTGCATGAAGACATTGACGCACCACAAGAAAGGGGTTCGCGCGATGGTTATGCATCAAAAATACTGGGAATTTAGCTCTGCTTCGGCAGATAACATTAAGAAGTTCGGTTTACCCGATGGCCACTTCAAACATAACATGTTATCTAAGCAAAATGCCATCGTCAACGCCATGGCACTTAATGAAGACAACGTTATGGTTTCTGGAGGAGATGACGGTAGCATGCGCTTCTGGGATTACCAAACGGGGCATTGCTTCCAATCGTTACAAACACAGGTTCAGCCTGGTTCTATGGAAGCTGAAGCTGGCATATTCGCGTTGGGTTTTGATAAGACTGGGGAGAGATTGATTTCGTGCGAAGCGGACAAAACGATAAAGATGTGGAAACCGGACCCAGACGCTTCGCCGGAATCGCATCCCAACCTTCCTTTCGTTCCGCCCAAAAGCATCGCTAGAAGCTGAATGGATTATAATAGTAGAGAGAGCGAACACGCATTGTAAAATTCTTGCTGTACAACACATAAGTTTTTATTAAAAGTCAAAATCTACGCTCTCACAACTCGGTGTGCGCGATTCCTGTATCGTGTTTCCAACCATAATCTTTCTTAAATACTTGTATCGTGTCATAATCCTTCTTCAATTTCTGCGCCAATTCATACGGCGATATGTTTCGTTTATTCTTCAAGTGTGGGTTTGCACCATTCTTCAATAAGTGATGCATGGCCGGTAAGTGATCTCCTTTGACAGCTTTGTGCAAAGCGGTATCACCTTCAGTATCCACTGCGTCAACCACGGCGCCTTTCTCAAGTAACAACTCCACCATTTTCAATGAAGATCGTAACGCCGCTTCGTGCAAAGGCGTCGTCTCGTTACCCATCGTACGTCGCTCGTTCACATCGACGGTTTCATTTGTTAACAACCATTCGACGTAGTTCGTACACAACGGTTGCCACATTCTTGAAGCGTAGTGGATGGGTTGATATCCATCTTCGTTTACGTCCACGATGCTCGCGCCGTGCTCGACCAACGTCTTCGCAATCTTCACTTGCTCGCGGAAAGGACAGTGCGCGGCGCTGAAATGGATCGGTCTAGAGCCTCTCAACGTCATGTTCACGTTTGCTCCTAAATCTAAAGTCGTTTGCACGTACGTGAGGTTCCCGAGTTTTATCCCTTGTTTCAACGCGGTTATCCCGGACCAGTGTACCGCGTTATCGATTTTGTGATGGTCAGGGAACAACTCAAACTCTTCCTTTAACTTTTCGTGGTCCAATTCTTTCCCGATTTCGTGCAGATTCGCCGGTTTTCTCACTTCCGGTTCCGGAGGTTTATCGTGCACGGCGTCTGGTTCTTTGTTCCCGAAACCGTACGTTCGTTTCAGTTCGTGATACAAAGCGGAATTCCCGTGACCTCCGGCGAGGACGACGAATTCTGTTAACGCGAACGAGAGACAACCCGCGAGAAAGAGGAAAAGGAAGGAGTACTTTTCGGGAAATACGCATCGACGAGAAGAGACGGAGAAGAGAGACATGCTTTCGTTCTTTTATCTTTTAAGAGTGAAGAATGTACGATATATGTTGAGAGACGAGCGCGTCGGTCATCAAATTGTGGAAAAATTAGCGCGATCAATATTTTTCTTTTTTTTTCGTCCACCTATTTATGGTGTTGCCAAGTAATAAGTCATAAGAAGGTACGCCTCAGGCGTACCAAAACATTACTTGGGTGTTGCGAGCATTTTCGACAAAAAACGAAAGAAAGCACACAAAGAGCACCAAAGCGGCAAATAATCTTTCCTATTCATCTAAAACACCTACTTCATGCTATCGCAGACTAAACACTTCGCCTCGTACGCGCGTCTCATGGCATCATCACTCTGCTTATCTCTCAAAACTTCAATATTCACGGAATCGCGCACCTCTTTCGATAACAACACCATGACGGCGTTGATTAAAATCTGCGTCCCTCGCGGCGGGTTGCCGATTCTGTGCACTTTAGCGCGCTCATAAAAGAGCTCTCCGATGGCGTTCAAGCCTCTCGCGATGACGTCAAAAGGAGGCGGGTTAGTTAAACCGCATCCTTTCATGTCGATGAGGACGTCTATTTGACCTGGGATCGTTCGATAGTCTCGATCTAACAGGCGCGTTTTGACGCCGTGGTATAGCGTAGACACCATCACTTGGTCCATGAGTTGCTTGTTTTCTTGAGATAGATCCACATTCGCCGCACCCATCCTCACGAGAAGCATATCTCGTCCTCCATTTTGAGCCGTATCATTTTCGTCGTTCATACGCCAACTGCAATACGGCATGCACGGATGGTCGCGGAGCTTTGCCGTTGACCAAAATTGGTACGCCGTTTCGTCCGGTAACTCGCCGAGTTTTCTACTCGTACGACTTTTACTTTCTTTCGAGGTTGACGCGGATGTTGTCATCGTCGTCGTCGCCACCGCCGCCGCCACCGTCGTGCTACTAACGCTGCTTGCCGACGACAAGCGAGACCGAGTGTCGAAAAAGTCCTCGTCCACGTCGGAGTCGAAATAGTCTCCGTCTAATAGTTCCTCGATGTCGTAGTTGCTCGCGTTCGCTTCGTCCGAGGAGGAGAGATATTCCGACACGTCGTGAAACCGCGTTTCCGACTCTCCGCTTTTCCTTCCGTCTTTCGTAGCGCGAGTGTTCTCGTTGCTGTTCGTATTATCAATATTATCATCATCATCTCCGTTCCACGCGTTCATCCATCTTCTCCTTCCGCTCTGTTTCCGTTTCGTCTTCCTCCTTCGCGCTTCCACGGACGGCTGAAACCGAGAGTCGTGAATTATCCGTCGCTCGCGTCTTTGACGATTGCGCGCGTGCGACCAGACGACGCACGCGAGGAAGGACCCGACCGCGAACGCTTCGTCGAATTGCATTCTCGACTAATGCTGCTCCGTCCTCGTTTACGTGGCGTTCCCTCCTCGAGAAGGCATCGCGCGCGCGCGCGTTTAATATGTGTGCGTCATGAGAAAAGTTATATTTCTCGTTAAAAGGATTGGAGAGTATGGCGTCTCGATGGGTGTGAAGAAAGCTTTGTATGTGCGCGAATGTTATGTTATTGTTATTAAAATCAATCTGTCTAAATAATGCTAAATCAACTTCTAGCCGCAACGAACGCCTCCAACGCCTCTTGCCCGCACTTTTCGTACTCCAGAACGACCGCTCTGCACCTCGTCGCCAGCGACGACGACGAGGACGACGACGATCCTCCTCCTCCTTCACCATCCCGCCGGTCCTCCTCGAAGCACTCTTTCACTTTCCTCGAAGACGTTTCGAGTTTACGCCGCGCCTCTCTCAACTTTTCGTTCGTGAACTCTTCCTCGTACGGATTCTTCTCCGCTGCTTCAATTTCTTTGATGTATTTCGCTAAACTATCGATTTCGTTTTGTTCGTGTTTCAATAAGGCTTCGTTATATTTCGCGGTCGTTTGGAGTAACTGCGCGAGTTCCGGTTTCGTTTGTAAGAAATAGTGGTCCGCCTGCGTCGTCGGCGAGGACGAAGTCGAGGGAACAGATTGTTGTTGTTGTTGATGTTGTCGCTGCTGCTGCTGCTGTCTTCGCTGAGAAGAAGAAGATGTTGACAAAGATGCACCCTCGAGCTTTCGCAAAAGCTTACTCGTCAGCTGTGCGCGAGGTAAAAGAGAGAAGAAGAAGAAGAAGAAGAAGAAGCGTCAGTACACAACAACAACAACAACTTTTGTTTTTCTCCCGGGAGTTGTTTTTTTGTTCTTTCGAGGGAGAGATTTAAAAGAGGAAGAAAGAAAAAAAGGAAGAAGACGCACCCGAAGTCCGCCGGGAGTTTGTTGCTGGTTCGTCCCGGTGGTGGCGTTGTTCGCGGCATCTCGCGGTTTCGACGCTCGGAGTCCCATTGCGCGCGATAAATAACGACACACGCACGAAAGAGAGAGAGAGGAAGGAGAAAAGTGGAGTTTATTAGTTTGTGCGAGAAAGTTGTTTTTTCCTTCCTTTCACTGAGGCGCTGATGATTGTCTCTGCCCTAAATTTCGCCTTTTTTTTATTTGTGCGCCTTTCCGTCTCTTCGTCTTTCGATTTTCGAGCTTTCGAGCTTTCGAGTGTTTGATCGATCTCCATCCAATAAGCAGAGAGAAGATACGATACCTCGCGCGAGAAAAAAAAGAGAGAAATTTTTCTCGTCTCGTATAACATATATATGTCAAACGAAAGATGAAGGAATGAACGAGTTAAGTAACTAAAAAGAAGAGACAGATGCGCGGGATGCTGGCGAGGCTGCAGATCTCCTCCAATCCATCGACGGAGACGACGAGCGGACGACGAGTAAAGAAAATGTGTAATCTGCGAGGTTCTCGTTTTTCCCATCGTCACTCGTACCGCAACGACGATGAGGAAGCGGGGAGGAGAACAAAGGACATTCTCTGCGTCCGCGCGTCTTCGAGATCGTCGTACGAGTACGATCGATCCGTAGACGATGGAGATGGAGATGAAGATGAGAAGAGTCGAGACGATCGACGTAGCAGATCGAAGATACCCGCGAGTTCTTCTTCATCGGCCTCCTCCTCTTCGTCCAAGAAGAACGTCAAAAGCAGAATATCTTCATCAAAGTCTGAATCTTCAACCTCTTCCACGAGTGCGAACAAAGGCACGCAAATCAATCAGATCAACACCGAACTCGTTTGGGAACTCGAGAGGAGAGGCGACGGGTGGGGAGAAGAGATTTTCCCGTCTTTGAAACAGAAACGACGCGTGATCGAACCTTTGGCGTCACGAAAACGACCGAGCAACATGCAAGCGTACGTGGAAGATTATTTGGTGGAAGTCGTCGGTTTTACAGAAGATGAAGCGGTGGCGACGTTTTCAGCGGCTGCGGCGTGGCGAATTACTGCTAAAGGCAGAGC
>Ga0255770_10004804_pt1 | contig 11272 bp, 5 predicted proteins | sample 071ome_22_FD_179968 | JGI IMG/M metagenome (GOLD analysis project Ga0255770, IMG submission 179968) | Coastal salt marsh microbial communities from the Groves Creek Marsh, Skidaway Island, Georgia - 071404AT metaG (version 2) | ecosystem: Environmental > Aquatic > Marine > Intertidal zone > Salt... | reverse complement strand
TACGAGCGCGCTGCTCGTGCTTACGCAAATCCAGCTCTTCAAGCAAATCTTGAGGCTTCTCTTGGTATTCAAGGATCTCGCCGCCAGTTTGCCAATATGCAGGACATTGCTCGTGTTAGGCAGCAGGTCCAAATTGGATCCGCCGCCATTGGAGCAGCTTCTGATATTGAGGCGCAAAACATGGCTGCTCGGCAAGCTGTAATGGGAGAAATTGCTGGCCTTGAAACAGAAGGCGCAAGACTTGCTGCACAGATGAGGGCTGGTGGTGCTGATCTTCGCTCTCAGGCTCGTCAAGGAATAGCAGGTGGTTTTAAAGAAGCTGGTGCTTTGGGTATGCAGCTTGGAGCGCAAATGAAAGTAAACCAAATGCTTAACCAAAGAGCAGCAGACTTAGTTGGGACTGGCTCTGTTGCATCAACTGGGTATACTGGTCAGCGGCTAAGCTATAATGCACCATCGCCCCAACTACAACAGATGGGACTAGCCCAAATTAATGGCCAGATGGCTCCAATTCAGTCTGTTGGTATTGCTCCGATGCCAACACGCGCCCCAATAACGCCACAACCTCTTTCGTCAATAGATCCGCAAAGTCTTTTGCGCTCAACAAACAGCAGGCTTCCGCTTTCAATGCTAATTCCAACAAGAAGTCAGGGAGAAGGTTACTAAAATGGCACTATTAGACAGACTTGCGCAGGCGCAACAAATTATTGGCGGTTATCAAAGCCAGCTTGATTACGCTCGCGAATATCAAGACAAAATGAGGTTTGTAGAGGCAGAAGAAGCTCGTGCTCAATCTGCTGAGCAGCGAGCTATGGCTGCTGAAAAGCGGGCTGCCGAGCTGTTTCCAACTGAAAAAGCAATGGCAGAGTTTGACCTTGCCAGAGCCGCTCTTGGTATCAATTCTGTTATGAGGCAGCTTGGGTCTGATGAAGAAAGAGAAAATGCAGCAAGGGAATTTTCTAAATTCCAAGGTGATATTTATCGCGCAATGCAGGGAACGAAAGATTTAAAGGCTGAAACTATTGCCGATTTTAGAAACAGAGCAGTGGACATTTTGGGAAAATATCCGTCTTTTGCTCCACAAGTAACAGCTGCTATGGGGCAAATATCTTCAGTTGAAGCTGCTGGAATTGAGGCGCAAAAAACTCCCATTTCAAGATACATAGGTATTCCTGGTGGATTAAATTTAGAAGATATATATAATCTTAGGTATATGTTTTTTCCAGCAAGTCAAAGAGATAGGCTTATTTCTGGACAGGAAACAACTTCAAATCTTTTAAACTTGCTTGCAATGGGAGATCCAGCAATATCTGCATTTTTCCAGCAGCAGCCAGAGTAAACTATTTGGCCAATGAATGAAGAGCAGTATCAGTACGTATATAACGCGTACAGGGCTAACCCCTATGCGTTTACCAACGAGCAGGTAGACCAGATAGCCAATGCTGCTAAGCGTCTAAATGTTGACTTTGGACGCGACCCTATGCACGAAGAAGCTACTATTGGTAGCGTTCTTGGCAACGTGCTTAGTGGTGTTGTTCAAGGATTTAGCACTATCGAGATTGGGGACCGCCCCGTTACAACCGCTGATCAGATAGCTAACAACATTGGCTATCTCCTTGGTTTTGTTGGGTTTGTGCCTGGCATTGGTACTGCAAGCCGTTTTCTTACGCGTACTGCTATTCGTGGCGTCCTTTCAGCGAAGCAAGCTGGAGTTATTACTGGCGAAATAGGAAGGAAAGCTGCTGCTCAAACAATTTCTACTCTTCGTAAGACCACGGTCAACCGCGTCACAAGCGTTCCATTCTGGGTTGCCAACAAGATTACAGACGGCGTTGCCTCTAGTACCGCTGCTAAAAGCGCTACTGACTTCTTTATCAAGAAAGGACTTCAGAAGCAGACTGTATCCAAGATTGGCGATATAGCCAAAGAGGGCTTTAGGCTTGGTACTGCAAGCGCTGTATCTAGCTGGCAGTACGGCGTTGACCAAATGGCTGCAAGCTTTGTGCAGGGCGGCGTTAGCGGTGCTGGCTTTAGGGGCTTTGCAAACTTTGTAAACCTTGGCAGCGAGGCTGCTAACAAGTTTGCTCGCATTGCCGCTGATACCATTTATTCTGGCGGTATGTCTACGCTTGCTGGCGACCCTATGCCAGTTCAGGTATACAACTATGCTTTGGGTGCGTTGTTTGGAAGCATGGAGCGGCCGCTCAAAGAGTACCAAGCTGCTGAGTTCTTAAGCAAGAATGTCAACAAGTACACGAATCGCAATGATCGCAGGCGTGCTATTGACGACCTTCAAGACTTAGACGAATACAAGAATCTACCTAAAGAAGTTAAGGAAGTTGTAGATCGGGACATAGATATTACGTACGGAAGCGAAGCCAAGATTCTTGAGAACATTCTTGGGGAAGACTTTGAGGGTACGATTCGCATACCAGAAGCTCTCATCAACAAGGCTGTTCAAGAAGCCGCTGCTGAGATGGGCGTTCGCCCAGAAGATCTTCTTAGATACACGGTCCCTTCGCAGGCATACGTAAAAACTTTCCAAGAGCGTCTTGAAGAAGGCAAGACTGAAGAACAAGCAAAGACTGAAGCTCGTGCTGCATACAAGGAGGCGAGCAAAGAAGCAGAAAGCATTATCACGCCACTTCTGTACCAAGGCGACCCTGTTGTTGCAAACAGTTTTATACCGCGTCTTAAAGCAGAAGAGGAGGCCTACAAGCCATCCATAGGGGCGTTTGAGCAAGCGTTGGCCATGCTGTCTAGACGCTCTGATACACCTTCTGAGTTCTTCCAGCGTGCTTCTATTGAGGCATCTAAGTTTATTAACAGTCCTACTGATGACATTGACCCAGTAACGGCTGAAGTTATTGGGACAAGACAGGTAATTGGAGATAGGCCAGAGGACGTTGAGCTATTTAGATCTAGGCTGAATGACCTTGATCCTACAGCCAACTTTACTGAAGCAGATGATCTCCTTATTAGGAAAACAATAAACACATATCTCAAAGCAAAAGAAAGGTTTTCTGGCTACATCGCTTCTAATGGTTCTATTCAAATTGGAAAGCTTACTGATTTTGGACAAGACATCAGAGAGGTTGGAGATCAAACTTTTCTTGATGCTGTTGGCCTTCCGTCTATTATTGTTAAAAGGATTCGCGGAAACAGGCTTGCCGTTTCTGAAGCAAGGACGATAAGGCAAAGCAATCTTGATGGTCTTGTTGACATTGTTAAAGCCTTGAGCAAATCTCCTAATCCGTTTAGAAGATTTGTTTTCTCTCCAGTAAAGGGAAAAGGGCAGACAACTATTGTCCCGTCTTTGCTTGAGAATTTAAACACAAGAGAAGGAATCGAAGCATCCTTAAAAGAACTTGACGATACGCTTTCTAGACTTGATAAAATATCGCCTGGTGTTAGAGCGAAATATAATATTGAAAGGAACCTATTTTCCGCAGAGTACAACAACGCTGCTAGATTTAGGGGCAAAATAGGCGGGCTTAGCGCAAAAGAATACTATGACCTTAATGCTCTAAACAACATTAGGGTCATAGAGGAAATGAATAGCTCTATTGACCCAGATACGGGCAACAAGATCTATGTGCCATTCGAAGAGATGGTGCGTAACCCAGACAATTTTATCTCATCTTCTGATGAACTTGTCAAGAGGATGCAGGGTTTTGCAGACTCTAACTTTTCTTTGAATACGCCTTACTTTGAGAACGTTAGGGCAAACGAATCTTCCCCTACCGTTGTTGAAAATGGTGGCTTTAACTACGCCATTATAAATGATATACGTTCTGATGGCGAATCGTCATTTGGACTCCGCTCTTCTCTTGGCGAAAAGGCTGGCAAGATAACTAGGCTTGATAACACAGACGGCGCTTTGCTTATGCGAGCCGATGTGTTTGACGCTATTGCTCGCTCTTCTGGTCTTGAGGATAATATTGGATCTATCAAGCTAACCGTTACCTATGGCAACGAGATGCGTGATGGCAGAGCCTTGGGCGCCACCTTCCACAAGGTATCAGCCATTCGCCTTAGCGAAAAAGAATCCGTTGGTCTTGCAGAGAACGACATATCCTTCCTTACATTTGCAAGCGGTGTTAAGCAAACTGGCTTTAGAGAGACGGTTGACTACAAAATTAAAGTTGTAAAAGACACACCAGTTGTTGAGCTATCAAACACCAACGCTATTTACAAAGCCCCTATTGAGTCCATAAGGGTTAACGTTGGTGCAAGCGAACACCTTAGCCAAGTAAACTCTAGAGACACTAGGCTTGTATCTCAGTTCGCTGATGACATCGCAGACCCAGTTGCAAGAGCTGCTGTTAGGGATATTTACGAGCGTAATTTAGATGGCGATGAGGCACAGACCAAGCGCTTTGATGATGAGTCATTTGAAGATTTAGACATTGACAATGTAAGCGCGATCTCTCTTGCAGAGGCTTATTACAACAACTCTTCTACTGTTTCTCCAGAGAAAAGAGCCTTCTTCCTTAAAGAGGTTCTTAGAAAAAATCTGCCAGATCCAGAGAACGACTATTCTATTAAGGCAGATAGGCCCAACGCAAGGGCTCAAAAGGTCCTCAACGATCTAATTGATACAGACTATTTAGGACGAGGATTTGAAGACCTTGATGCTAGTGTCAAGGACTTTATAGATGACCGAGTTCGCAATTACTTTCAAACTAGAGTTTCAAAACCAAAGGTTGAGGTTGGCGGTCAGTCTATCTTTACTTCTATTGATGGGCTTACGCAGCGACATCTTGCTGGCATGGGCAAGAGTGATGCATATAAAAACAATATGCCAAAAAAACTTACTGCTGCTTTAAAGAAGGGCTACCTTCCAGAAGGATGGGTTGTGTTTAATCAGGGTATGCGCCGCCAAAAAATCAAATGGCTTGACGGCAAAAAGAAATCTCTTGGCAAGGCATTTGATGAGTATCTAGTTGAGAAAGACAAGGCAAAGCGTAAGCAGATGGAGGATTTGCTTACGTTCTTGTTTATCCGTGTGCCTAACGACTCTGCCGCTGGCGTACTTCCGCTTCGCATTGCTGGCTTTGGTCAGCGCAAGGGTAGTGGTATGATAGTTCACGGCGAAGAGCTGAAGCGCATGGGCGGTGCTGATATTGATATTGATAAAGCCTTTTGGTACCAAGACGTTGATGGAAACGGGACTGGCACTGGCCCTATTATGGACTACTTTAGGTCTACAAAAAAGACCGTTGCTGCTGAACCCTATCCAAAACCAGCTGGCAGGAGCCCAGAGCAAAAAATTGCATCCCTGTTTTCTCCTACTGAGCTACACTGGGATGGCGCAATCTCAAGTGGTAGCAAAGGGAGAATTGGTGTTTACGCAAACATATCTAAGCGCGTAAGGAACTACCTATACGACCTTGCTAATAATGATCGGGAAGAACTTGCAAGGTTTAATAGGTGGATTACTACTGGGATTAATTCATCTGCTGACGGAATTAACAGAGAAACAGCTGAGGATATATCTCGAGAGCTAAATAATCAAATAAGAAGGATTGTTCCAGAAGAAAAGTATGAGGATGCAATAGAGTATCAGAGAAACTCAAAACTAATTGAGGCTGTATTTGACAGGAAGGTTGCAGGAATTGGCGTTAATGTTAGAGATGAATCTGAAATGATTAGATTTGCCGACGTTGATACCTATAATCATCCACGCCACGTTGGAGTCATTAGGCTTGCGGAGGTAATTAGAAAAGGCCCTAGCGCAGACACCGTTACGGACCCAGCATCTGTTGTGCCTACCGTGTCAAGCAGCAGTGTTAACAGAATTATTGAGCGCTACGAAAATGTTTTCCGCTCAGATGACGATCAGTCTAGGCTTACGCGATTCCTTGTAGAGGGCTTTGGAGTGCCTAGCTCTGGCTCTGGCGATACTTACCGCAACACCATTACTGGCCTTGGAAGTATGGTTGCCCTTGATAGGCGAGGTCGTGCTGCAATCAGCCAGATGGAAGAAAAGGGCTACACTAGAGACGGTGCTCTTGTAGCAATAGAGGAGATACAGTCCTTTTTTAAAGGCAATAACGGTTATATAGAAAGACTTTCTCGGGCAAGGAAGGGATCTGGCGAAAGGATTGAGGATGTATTCAGAGATATGACTGAGCGCGCTTTCTACATTGAAGATGCTTATGGATCGTCTGCTCGTCTTTACTTTGAGATGATTGCTCGTGGCGGCAGAAGAATGTCAGATACCCCAACAGAGGGTGCGCTTAGTATTCTGCGTTCTATACCAACATCAACCGTAAACAAGCGGATTGAAGAGCTTGCCAGTGCTAAAGTAAAAGAAGGAAAGTCTGCTGAGGCTGCGCGAGAAGAAGTCATATCAGAGCTTGTTGAAGAAGCTAGAAAACGCTCACGTTCTTTTGCCAAGCAAACCACAACCATTGTTGATTGGGAAGGCATAAGCAAACAGACTAACATAGACTTTGCTGAAGCCGTCACCTACGTTGCTAGGGGTGAAGATGCCTTTCAAGAGCGTGTTGCAGAACCACGGTTTAGCGAGACTGGACGGGTTGAGATAACAAAAGACCCAGAGACTGACCTTCCAGAAGATCCAGTGTCTCCACGCGAAGTGGAAGAGGTTGAGTCATTCACTAGCCGCATTACTGGCAAGGAGCAAGGGGTTGAGTTCACGCCAGAAGAGCGAGCCAAGATTAATCGTATCAAGGAGATCTTCCACGAGCATCCCGATCTCATTCGTGAGATGATGATTGGCGGCGGAGGCCGCGTTATACGCGACAGCCAAGGCGTTCCTATTCCGCCAGAGCTTTGGACATTTAGGGAAATAGACCAGTTTATAGACTATTTCGATAAGTCTAGGGGCGGGTTTTTGTGGAATCTGTTTAGCAAGGGCAAAGGAGATTTGCCAGCCTTGGCATACATGCAGTTTCCAGATAGGGTAATTGAACAAATTAAGCCGTTTGACGGCAAGCTAGAAGCCGCTGTCAACAAAAAGGTTATTACCCCAGATGGGATCAAGGTTCTACCTGTACGAGAGTTCTTTACTTCTTTTGACAAGATGAGGGTTGTGTTTGGCTACGCGCACGACCGTAATGCAAGAGTTGTTGCAGAGCAACAAGAAAAGTTTTCAAAGTACCTCAGTTTCTTGGAGCAAGAGTCTTTCAGGGAAGACGGCGAAAAAATATTTATCATCTCCACTGCTCTTCGCGAGATTGGTCTTATTAGAAAGATTAATGAGGATGGCTCTCTTGGTGCTTTCAAAAAAGGCTACAACAAAACCGTTGCTTGGAAGCGATACAAAAACATAGAGAAGCTGTACAAAGAGCTGTCTGAAAAAACATATACAGCAGCTGTTCCTAAAATTGGCAGTGATGGTAGGTTTATCAGAGACAATTCTGGCAAGCTTGAGACTACGGTTAGAAAGGTCAAGGGCAAAGAACTATTTGGAACGATTGACAACCCAAACGCTGGCATAGTCAACAAGGGTATCACGGATGTCCTTAGGGGCATCTATGACAAACTCATTGTTAACAAGGAAGGCGCTGAAAAACACCTTCGCTATAAGAACAAGGAAAAAGGAATCATTGACCTTGATGCAACCATAGATCATCTGTTTGATATGTCTCGCCGCAATAACAACTTCATTGTTGGCATTGACGGCTTGAACAGAATCTTACATGCTCAGCAAATTGAAAAGCTTGCCATTGAAGTTGCTGGTAGAAACGGAAGGTCCTTTAAGATTGGCGATGCTCGCTTCCAAAAGATTGTAGAGAATCTATACGAGCGCAATCCATTTGAATACGAGGCATCTGATGTTCTTGACGCTGGTATGACCGCTCTTCAGCAAGGCGCAAAAAACCTTGACAAAGGCATAAGCATTGGTCAAGTGGGCGAGATTAACATGTTTGCCTACTTCCCGCACAATGGTGTGCCTAGTGCTATTGCCAAAGAGTATGTCCAGAAGCTCGAAGAACAGCTTAACAACGCTACTAGCGACAGTGAGCGCAATAGGCTCAAGATTAGGATCAGCCAAATGTACGCAACTATGGCTGCCCCAGAGAACGCATTTAGCCAGAGCCTCAAAGACATTGCATTTACAACGCCAAGAACCTCTGATGGTACTATGGTTATTGTAAAGCCAAAGCCCACGCAGTCACGCGGCAGAGAGCCAATGCCTGGGTATGATCCTTCTGATGCGGCTATAAATAACTACATCACTACCATAACGAAGGGTTATTACGACTCTCTGTCAACCGTTGTGGCAAACCACGAAATGAATAGGTTCGAGACTCGCAAGAGCGCTGGTGAATATACTAGCAAATGGGCAGAGTGGGGCCGCACCTATTTGCGTACGGTGCTTGGTCATGATACCATGTACAGCGATGAGTATCTGAAGCGCAACCCAACACTTGCCAAGAGCGCTGCATACTATACGTCTGATCGCTATGCATTTGACAAGTATTACGAGACTATTGTAAAGCGATTCAATATAGATCAGTACAATAGGGTTCAAAAAATTAAGGCTGATGCTGAAAGGAATGGCGAGGATTGGACGCGCCATCCAGAAATCCAGCGTGCTGCATCCAAGATCCGCAGGTTCTCCAGCATGGAGGGCAAGTGGAACATGATGAGCCTCCTTGCCAACACCAGATCTGTTACTAACAACATTGTTGGTGGTAACGCTATGACGCTAGTGTCTACTGGTATTAGGCCTTGGCTTAACACATTTAAACCATCCTATTGGAAGAGCATCAACCCAGAGTGGCGCTCTAAAGAAGACCTATATAAGTTTGCAGCAGAAAGCGGCGCTGTCGAATCGTACATATTGAACGAGGTTAACCTAAACCCTAATAAGTTCGAGGCTCGCAACGTCAAGAACTTTATTGCAGAAAGCGTTTCCTCTATTAATGCTGCATACAAGGGCGGCAAAAGCCTTGATGATTCTGATCTTATTGCAATAGCCAAGCGCAATGGTCTTGCAGAAGACTTTATTCAGTCTGCTGCGTATTTCATGCGTGGTCCAGAACGCGATCTTCGCATGAGATCGTTCATGGCTCACTACTTTAAAGCAAGAGAGGTTCTTGGTTCAAACAAAAACCTTGACAGGTTTGATGATCCAGAGATCATTGAGATGGCATTGCGCGGGGTTAAGGGTACGCAGTTTCTATACAACTCAGCAGAGCGTCCTATCTTTAGCTCAAGCAGCATAGGCAAGATCTTCTCTCGTTTTCAGCTTTGGTCTTGGAACTCTATTCGTTTTAGACGCGATGTTTACAAGGCAGCTCGTGAGTCTGGCTATCAAGAGGGAACGGTAGAGTTTGACAAGTACAAGCGTGTTGTACAGGCTGATCTATTCATGCTTGGCCTTGCGTCTGCGTTGCCGTACACGATGTTTGAATCCATTGTGCCAGCACCGTTTAACTACATACAAGATCTTTCTGACTACTTCTTTGGAAGTGAAACTGAGAAAGAAAAAGCATTCTTTGGAACATTGCCATACCCATTAAATGTTACAGGCATAGTTCTTCCTCCGTCTACTCGTATATTTACGGCGCTAACTGCACTTGCTGGTGGAGACGTTGATAGATTTGTTGACTATCATATTTATACCCTTGCTCCTTTTGGACTAATGGGTAGAAATATTGCCCGCACAGCAGCCAACCCGTCTATGACCGTAGACTTTATGACTGGCGTACCGCTTCACAGAATGTCTCGCTACATGAGGGAGCTAAGAGAAGAAGCGCCTAGAACAAATCCTCCTTCAATGGGAGAGATCCAAATAGAAGAATAAGCATGAGCGATAGTTACGAAGAGCGCATAGTCACTGTCGCTACCAAAGAGCGCGACAATATAAAATCTGGTGCAATCAACCAGAACGATCTTATTCAGAAGTATAATCTTTCTCGCCACATGGCTGGGATTATATTCTATTCTGTTAAGATTGGAAGCTTTGACGGCGAGCAGCCAACTGAACGCGAGCTGGGTGTTGTAAATAAAAACGTCGCCAACGACCGCATTACAGACAGCGGTGTTGGCAACGTATTGGTAATTGGTGATACCCATATTCCATTTGTTCACCCAGACTATTTGGACTTTTGTCTTTGGGTAAAGGATCAGTACGACTGCGAGTACGTGGTACACATTGGAGACGAGGTTGACAACCACGCTATTTCATACCACGAGTCTGATCCAGACGGTTTGTCCGCTGGCATGGAAGCAGAGGCTTGTCTTAACGAGCTAAAGGCTTGGTACAAAGCGTTTCCTGAAGTAACGGTGTTGGTTGGAAATCACGGAGCGCTGCCCTTCAGAAAGGCCTTCAGCGCTGGCCTACCGCGTCGCTTCCTCAAAACGTACAGAGATATATGGGAAGCTCCTGACGGCTGGGTATGGACGCATGAGGCCCTTATAGACGATGTTCTTTATCAGCATGGCATTGGAACAAGCGGCAAGAACGCGGCCCTTAACAAGGCAATGTCCAATAGGCAGTCAACTGTGATTGGTCATGTGCACAGCTGGGGTGGCGTTCAGTATACCAGCGGTCCAAAGGATACCATATTTGGAATGAATGTTGGGTGCGGCATAGACGAAACGTCTTATGCAATGGCATACAGCAAGCCATTTAGATACAGACCTACGCTTGGTTGCGGAGTTGTTCTTGGCGATGGCTCACACGCCATGTTTATTCCAATGTAAAAAAAAGGGGGTAGCCGTAGCTACCCCCTAATTTGTTCTATCCCTTTGAGTACTTTTCTCTTACTGACTCCAGTAGATTCATGTACTCTGGGTCCCTGATTTCTATCATACACTTTACCTTTCTAATGTTATGTATGATTGTGCTATGGTCATTCCCAAAGAATCTTCCTATCTCAACAATCTTGATGTTGTGAATAGCATGAGATAGGTACTGGGCTACCTGACGCGGGATAATTACCCTGTACACCCTGCTTTTACCAAGCAACTCCTCTTGAGTGATCTCAGCCTCTGCGCAGGTATGCCCTATTACCTCAAGCATCTTCAGTGCATTGTTTGCCATCTGTCCACCATTGATGTTTGTTAACGGGTTCTAGCGGGTTGATGCCAAGCGCTTCGCACCAATCAAAGTATATGCTTACGTCACTTGGCCTGTGCATACCACACTCCCAAAGCTTGAGCGTATCTCTGCTTACGTTGATTGATGAGCAAAGGTATTCCCTTGAGATTCCTTTGCGAAGCCTTTCTGACCTCAGCATTTCGTAGTCAAACTTCCTCATTGTTCCTCTTGAGTTTTAGATAGTGAGAC
>Ga0255770_10004801_pt1 | contig 11278 bp, 14 predicted proteins | sample 071ome_22_FD_179968 | JGI IMG/M metagenome (GOLD analysis project Ga0255770, IMG submission 179968) | Coastal salt marsh microbial communities from the Groves Creek Marsh, Skidaway Island, Georgia - 071404AT metaG (version 2) | ecosystem: Environmental > Aquatic > Marine > Intertidal zone >... | reverse complement strand
TAAATTTCAAACTGTATGAAAAATTCATAGACGCCACCTTGTTCAAATCCAACAAAACTGTCTGTTCCATCCCATGTTATGCCTGTCAAAGTTGGATCATAATCTGCGCTAGATGGAGAAAGAAATGAAGTGTTTGCTGCATTTGCAAAAGTACATTCATACCAAGTTCCCCAATTTTGTCCCAAATATCCAGAATTGGTGACAGTTGCAGTAGGTGGTTTTGTTTCAGAATTTGTATTCAAATAGAATTTTGTCCATGTCACTCCTGTTGGGCTTGCAACACCTAGATTTATTTTAGCTTGTGCTGCGGTACTCGCTCCAGTACCACCATCTGCAATTGCAAGTGGTTCTATTCCAGAAATTTTACCACCGGTGATATTCACATCTGAACGTTCTAAAACCTGACTTGTTGGTATATTATACCCTGTGATTTCTACAGCATCGTTAGCATTGATTGTAACTGCTGAATTTGAAATACGAACATCAGTTCCATTTGTTGCAATATAGTCAGTATGACTGATGTGAGAACCAGCAACGATTACTGTAACATTTCCCGGTGAATAATTCACATAGAATGTATAGTATCCAGGATTGGTTATTGTATCTGCAGTTGAACCAAGAAATTGTTGGTGATCAATTGCAGAACGTGTGTTTACATTTTTGATTGCTGAACCGATGTAGGGCATTTTAAATTGATATTAATTAGTTATTATCAAAATGTGTATTTAATTTTTCTAATTTAAATTTATACTATTATTTATATTAAAAAATATGAAGTGCCAACAACAAGTAAACTCCAACCAGCAATCATCATTACAAATGCAATTAAAATTAAATAAATTTGTCCCGAATAAATTAATGATAGGTCCATTTTTTAACTACCTTTTTTAAGATAAATTATATAAAGTCCATTCCACCATGAATTCTTATCCTCTAACATGTTATTAATTATTCTACTATAAATTATTGTAAAATTCAAATTAAATAATGCATTATTAACACTAGAAATTACCCCTAAAAAATTAGCATCATCTACAATCACTAAACAAGTATCTGACAATACAGGATAATAATATTGAAAGACTTTAAATATAGTATCTTCACCGTGAGGTCCATCATAAAAGAATATATCAATCGGTTTAATTTTACTTAAATCTACATCAAACATATCACAATGAAAAATGTTTACGTTATTTTCACCTTTAAATTTTCGTATGTTTTCTTTAAATAATTCTTTGTTATTTTTAGGTAATTGTATATCATCACGATATGGTTTTATGTCTTCATCCCAAGTGTCTACAAAGTATGCATTCAATTTATTATTGTTCAATGCAGCACAAGCAGTAGCGCCTAGATAACATCCTATCTCTAGATATGTATCTGCTTGACTGCACATACTATTAATAAAACTTTGTACTTTTGGTGAAGTCAATCCAGGTATGCCGTACATATTGATTCTGCTATAAATTGTTCAAAAGTTTCTTGATGCTTACCATTCTTTGCTTCATATAATTTATCACAACGATTACAATCCCAACAATCAAACTTACAATTCTTTATAAATTTTCTCCAAGCATTGATAGGATTTCCTTTTAAATTATTATGTTCAATATAAGAATTAAAATCATCAAATAATATTTCATCATTATTTTTATAGCGATGGATGATACTCATTGTACTTGACATCTGGTCTAATGATTCTCTTCCATGCATTTTAAATATATCAACATATTCTAATAATTCATCCCAATCTTCTTTCCAAGGTGGAATATTAGCAGATTTTAAAGAAGTGGCAGGGTCATCCAAATCCCATTTCAGGCAACTAATCCTGCTGATAGGGTCTGTAAAATATTGTGGAGTATTTGTTCTAGTATTGTTAAATTGAAAATGTTCTGGCATCAAAGGACATCCTCCAAGACAACCTTCATTAGCAAGAAGAGCAATCTTAATACCATATTTTTCTTTTACTCTTTTAATTTTTTTGAGAGTATCTAAATCTCTCATTAAATCACGGTCTATATTGATATAATGAAATCCAGCTTCAGCTTGTTTTGCTACATCAGATGCAGTGTTAAGTTCTCTTAGAATAGTATTTTTAATTAATAGTTTTGGGAAATGTTTTTGAATTTGTCCTGTCATTACCCAATGCGTATGTGGTATAGTAGCACTATGTATTCCTTTTTCATAAAACGGCTCAAAGTTTTTCAACCATAAATCTAAATTATTTTGATCAGGTCTAACTAATATATTATTAAAAGTTGCGGAAATAGGAATATCGAAGTTTTCTTGAATAATTAAAGCATTCTCAATTAAATCTATGTTTTCATTTACAAATACATCACCCATAGCATCTTGTAAAAAAGGTGCAATACGTGAGGTAAAATATACATCGTATATTAAATTTTTATGTTCTTTTAAAAAATTTACGAATATGTTAAATTGATTCTGGTTCAATTTTGGGTTGAGAGGTATGCTGAATATCTTCACTTAATAAATCTCCAATCAATAGTTTATCTGTAATTGCAGGTACATCATATTTGGGTAAATTTTCTGTATTTTCTAATAGTCCTTGGCTAACAGATTTACTAATTTGTGTTAAAGCCTTTGTCAATCTTTCATTATATTGAATTGTTGTAGCTAACGTCATCACTTGGTCATCTTCTGGCATCATTGCAATACTATCCATGTTACCGCTACCAATTCTTCCATAAGCAATCATGTCCATTGCAGCTTGTTTCGCCATTCTTGTTATCCAGTATTTTCTTTCTTCCTCATGATCATATGTAAACGATTTTTCTAATAATTCATTATTATTATCGGCAATTTTTTTAACCATATTTAAATAAATTTCTATTTCTTCTTCTGCTTGTTTAATTTTTTTAGTCCAGATATCAATATCATGTTCCATATCTTCTATGTCTACAAGTATTAATTCTTTTTCCAAATCATCTGTAGTTTCTGAAATTTTTCTTTTAGCTATTTTAACTTCTATTTTTTTTCTTTTTATTTTGTTTGTAATGTTAAAATAAGAATGATGTCTTGCTTCTAATTCCAATAAACATTGTTTAATCATTCTATAAGGAGTTAATTGACTATTTGCTACAAATTGTTCTGATTGATATTTGGATTGACCACTATTTAAATTTAAAGCACCTTCTAAAATTTTTTTATCTAAATCATTTAATTGAAGATTACTTTCAAAATCGGAATACAACTTAATTTCATTCATTTTTACTCATTAAAAATTTAATTTATTACCAAAATAAGGGTTATTTATGTCAATATATTTTGTTTCAACACTTTCTTCATTTTCTGCAAAGAAAATTCTAGTACCTGTGTCGTCTTGCCAACCTAAAGCAGCAGACTGAAATGCAGGAACCATAATACCAAAATATTTTTCATATTGTATATTTATATCCCAAATTGTTGTTGCATTTTCAAATTCTTTTAATAATAACTGATATTTGACTAATTCGGTTGACAATTTATCGGCATATTCTTCTGCCTTTTCTAAAATTTTATTTGATAATGCAGTTTTATCTAATCCTCTTTCTTGTGCAAGATAATCTAAAAAAGGAGTGATATGATTAGGGTCAGAATCACCATAAGTTAGCCACTCCCTTGCTTCATGTTTTTGTATTTCCCAACTTGCTTGTTCTAGTTCTGTTGTGTTGCGTAATCTGTGAAATCTAAAATTATATTCATTATCAATTATTTCTTTAGCAAATTTAAACATGAAATTTCTTACATATCCTTTTATTTCATCTGTTAATGTAAATTCAATTTTCTCACTTTCAGGCATTGCAATTGTTTCCGCCATCAATGATTCAGGATTCAATATCTTAACAGTATCTCTTACTTCTGAAAAAAAGTTACTCCCATACTTTGCTTCATTTTCAGTAACTTCTTCATATCCTATTGGAATTAAAGGATAAATGGTATCAAATAATGGTTCGGCTATTTCTATACAACTAATATCAAATAATGTATATAAATCTCTACAATACAAAGTAGGATCGGCTGCACCTTGCTGAAAATAAGGCCTCATTGGTTCTGTTTTACAAATAATGTATTTCATATAAATCCTTAAAGTGCATATTGCACAGCAATTGTTGCTGCACCTGTTGAGCAAGCACCTGAACTAGTACCGTAATGGCCTTTTGGCATGGCTGCTGCTCCAAGAGTAATTTCTGAATCTGTGCTGTGTGTTTGTTTTATTGTATGATTGTTTTGTTGTCCGTCAAAATGCCCAAGAATATATCCCCAATCTTGACCATCTTCTACATTTTCTTCTCCATAACTACGTACTTTGTTATATGTACTCAATGTGGCTCCAGTAGAGTCGCTAAATTTTGCTTTTTGAGCAGAAACGTTTGTTCCCGTGCCGATATAATGATGCCCCCATTTTGTACCTTGACATTTAGTATGCTGGTCTTTAGCCCAGCCGCCCCAACCTCCGTTTGTCCAAGTACTGTTTGACCAAGTAATATATCCATAATTTGCAGCCCAAGCAAACCAACCTTTTAATTCTCCCCCTGCCGCATCACCACCGTTTGAGTACGAACTGTCCCATCCGGAATACATCACCTCAGTAGGATAATGTAATCGTTCTGACTGTGTGCTTCCTCCGCCATTTATCCATCCACTTTGTCCTTTTATATCCTGCGTAGACGGTGCATCATAATGCGTTGTGTTCATACGCATACCACCAACATCACCTCCATAACCAGCAGTACCATATTCCAATCCTTCATTTTTTGGGTCATTTCCAACATAACCATATGTGATTCCACTAGATGCCCAGCCATCTGCAGTGAAAGTTCTAATAGAGCCATTGTATAAATTATAACTACAAACTATTGAACCTTGAGCACTATGACCACCATTTGCTACAATATATGCATTATAATCACTCCAGTGTCCATTTGTATATGATTGTGTATATGCTATTTGTTCTCCACAATACATAGTTACATCAGTTGGATGCCAGGTCTTATTAACACTACGCCAGGGATTAGAACCTTTATATCCAGCGGCAACAAATCCGTGAGTATATATACTTCTATATCTCCACTGATTATTATCTACAGTTGCAGCCGATGCAGTGCTTCCGATATAAGACCAATAAGCACCTCCTTCACCGTCAGATACTAAATACGAACCCATGTTAGCTGAAGCAGTTGCAGGAATTTTAGCTTGATTTACATTATCTACTATTATTCCTGTTGATGTTATTTTTGCTGCCATTTTTACATTGCTTTTAAAATTGCTATGGTTGCTGCACCTGTTGAGCAAGCGCCGGATGATTGACCGTAATGGCCTTTTGGCATGGCTGCTGCTCCAAGAGTAACTTCTGAATCTGAACTATAAGATTGTCTTATTGTATGATTATTTTGTTGGCCGTCATAATGCCCCATGACGTATCCATTATCTTGTCCGTCTTGATTATTAGCTTCTCCATATGCACGGACTTTATTGAATGTACTCAATGTGGCTCCAGTTGATTGATTTACTTTTGCCTTTCCTAATGTTACATTGCTACCAGTGTCGCTATAAAAGTATCCGTGCTTTGAACCCATCATTTTACCTTGATAATCTCTGTTCCATCCTCCCCATCCTCCTGTTGTCCAAGTGTCATTGCTAAATGTCATATATGCATATGATGTACCAGCAAAATGCGCCCACATTATTGTTTGACCATAACTTGCATCACCACGATCTGTATACGGTGCTGCTGTAGTGACATACATGATTTCGGTTGGAAAATGTAACTTTTGATTACTACTGTCTCCTCCGCCGGTAATGTAACCTGCTTGGTTTACGATGTCCTGAGTTGCAGGAGGATCAACCTTTGATGCACTCATTGCCATACCACCAACATCACCTCCATAACCAGCAGTACCATACTCTACACCTTCATTTTTTGGATCATTTCCAACATAGCCATAAGGAACACCTGTAGAAGAAAATCCATCAGCAGTAAAAGTTCTAATAGAGCCATTGTATAAATTGTATGAGCAAACTATTGAAGTAGCGGCATTAAATCCAGCACCTGCAACAATATATGCATTATAATCACTCCAACATCCATTTGTGTATCCTTGCGTATATGCTATTTGTTCTCCACAATACATAGTAACTTCGGTTGGATGCCAGGTCTTATTAACACTACGCCAGGGATTAGAACCTTTATATCCTGCTGCGAGAAATCCGTGCGTGTAAATTGTTCTATACAACCATTGAGAATTATCAATTGTATTTACATCTGCAGTAGCACCTGGATAACTCCAAAAAGAACCACCACTACCATCTGATGCAAGGTAGGAACCTCTATCAGTATTTGTAGTTGAAGGAATAGTAGCTTGTGTTACATTATCAATAACTACACCAGTCGAAGTTAATTTAGTTGCCATTTAATTTACTTTCTAATTTATTAATAGTAACTTGCTGTTCTTTGATTGCTTCTACCAATAATGCTACCATATTAGCATAGTTTACTGACTTTGTACCTACCTCATCATTAGCAGTATGTACAAGTTCTGGCATGTATTGCTCTAACTCTTGTGCTATAAATCCTATACCTGGTTTATTAAATTTATTAAATCGTTTACCTTCTAATTTATTTACTATATCCAAGGCACCTGTAATAGGTGTAATGTCAGTTTTAACTCTTACATCTGAAGTGCTAGTGACATCTCCACTTGCTGTGATATTTCCAGAAACTGTTAATTTTTCAGTAGGACTAATCGTACCAATCCCAACGTTGCCGCTGGAGTCGATGCGCATTTGTTCCAAATGGTATGAAGTTACTCCAGTTGTATAAAATGATAAATACCCTGAAAATTCAGCCGCAGAGGATTCTGCCGCTCCTTTGATTGCGCCATAGAGAAAACTAGTTCCAGAGTTAAATCCAATGGATGGCCCTTCATCTAATACTCTTGTTCCAGATGATTTAGACAAAAGAATCACTGGATCTTCTTTATAAACTTGTGTGGAAGAATTTGATCCGGCAACAGTAAGTTCTGAGTACGGATCATCCGTCCCAATCCCAACATTCCCACTGGGGTCAATGCGCATTCGTTCTGTTGTACCAGAACCGCCTTCCGTGTGAAACGACATAAACTTATGGTAACTATTACCACTCGGGTCTTCAACTTTGAACTTTACTTCACCAATAGTATCATCTGGCTGTATGGTTAATCTTGTCCCTAATGTTCCAATTAAAGCAACATCAGTGTTTGTATTGCCTACAACTTGAAGTTTTGCACTAGGCGAACTTGTTCCTATCCCTACATTTTCATTAGAATGTACTGTTATGACTGTATTAGATGAGCTATCTGTAATACCAGTACTTTGAAACCCACTAATTATTCCGCCATGAATTTTATCACCAGTCATTCCATCATCAGGAATATTCAGCTTATTCATGTGTATAGTGTTATTTGCCAAATTATCAAAATTAATACTTACTTCACCAGATGGACTCAATAATGGAGTACCATCTTGTGTTTGCAATGGATCTTTCAGTTTGATTCCACCGCCTTCAGTTGCAGATTGTAACTCATCAAGTATTAATATTCCTGGCATATTTTATTCTTTAATGTATTTTTTTTGTTACTGTTTGTTTTGTTAGTGGCATTATTTGTCTCCTGTGTTGTCCGTCTCAAATAGATAGATTCTTGAAATAATTAAGTTGGTGTTTCATAGACAGCAGAAACGATCATTACATCTCCGTTTGTATCTCCAACATTTGTATAATCATAATATCTCATGTATATGTTGTAATCACTAATACTTGTCCAAACAACTAACCCTTTTCCTGTGTTCCATCTTTCTGCTCCAGAGCCAGCTTGGATTGGATATATGGTGAGAAATGGCAAGTTTGTAACTCGTACTATACCAGTTCCTCCAGAAGAAGTTACATTTATTGTAATTTGTATATAAACAATCCTTCCGATTTTTGTATATCGCCCTGATGATGTATATGTTGGAGAACCTGATTGCCAAGCGACTGTCGGAGTCCAAGTCCCTTCCTCATAGTCATCCAGGAGATTGCTGTCTACACCAGTTCCATAATTATGAAAATTGATTCCTACACCAGAACCCAAAACTATGTTGCTTGTCAACGGATTTGTAGTTGTTCCTAAAACAATTGGAAGTCCACCAGGTGTTGAATCATCATGTATACGTATTTCACCTGTTGGAATTCTGGCTTCTGATGCATCAGTAACAAGTGAGATTTCACCTTTTTTGCCAGTGTATGTAGAGTGGTCTACTACTGATCCTCTAAGATGCTGAATGATGTTGCCCATAACCTTAATAACTTATTAATTGAATTGTAATTGTATTATTAATTATTTATCAATTAAATAATATGCAAGTGCGGCAAATGTGGTAGGAAATAAAAGAATGTTGATAAAAATTAAAATGAATTTAGAACTGAACAGTTCCTCTTTGGTGAATAAACTTTTTAATAATAAGTAATCTTGATGTAGTTTTGTTCGGAGGTTCATACTTTTAATTAACCAACTAAAAAGCCCGATAGCCAAGTGTGATTCATATACACATTACCACTAAACCCATCTCTAAAACCAAAACTTACATAATCACCTACTTCCAATGACATTGAGATTGCGCCACTGTTTAATCTATTAGCTTCTACAGAAATAATACCCATAGTATCAGTTGGTTGCCAGTCTAGACCGTTTTTTTTTATTGTTACTTGTTGTGCGCCTTCGTAACAATAAAGACCATATTGAAAAGAATAAAAACCGGCAACTGGAGCCGTAAATCTATATGTGCTTATATTATAATGATTACCTATATTTGTTGATGTTGCATTAATTGGAAACTCCTGACCAGCATCAACACTCTCTGATCCATCATTGCCATGTGCCATAAAAGCAGGAATATTCGGCTTACTCTCAAATCCACTTGCATCCATTCCCATTAATTTTGTGCTTGCACCTTTGTAAAAATTCAACTCATCATCAGCCGTGGCACGTATACTGAATGTTTCATTGTTGCCATCTAAATCAATACGATTAGAACCGTATATCTTAACTGCCATTTGATTCTCCTGGTGGTACTGGCCAATTCACATTGATTAACTCTCCATTATCATTCAGTGCTGGGGTTTCTGTGTTTGTTAAATCTCTGAATACATGGTCTTTAGTAAGACTATTAGTGTTAGTAAAGTTGCCTAATTCTCTTATCTCCTTTACCTTAGTTGTCATGATATAAATCCTAATTCAGTTAATTTATCGTCAACCATCTGATTAATTTCTTCTGTTGTAAAAATTACAATTTTACTATGAGGGTCGTTGGGAACAGTAGGACGTTTAAATGTTTTAGTACGCTGTATTTCTTTTACCTGTTCAACTGTTTTAGTTTCTACAGTGTCAGGAATATAATACGCACGGTCTGCTTCACTCAAAACAATACCAATCCAAGTATGTTCAGTACTTCCACCAAAAATAGTACCAATATGAACCCACTCAGGGTCAACTAATACTCCGTTTACTAAATGTCTTTTATATTCTATAAGTTCCATCATTTAATCCTATTGTGTTGGCCATGGCTGATTTTGTAAATCTATATTAGACGCACCTTTGTATCTTGCCGCAGTTGTAATGCGAAGTTCATCAAAGAAATGAGAATTGTTTTCACTTGTAGGTGAAGAAAATCCTAATTTAAAGTCATCTGTGTTATTTTGTGATACCCAACCAGTTGTGTTTTGTGCTACTCTGCTTCCATTAACCCACCAACTATTAGTTGAGCCATTTTTTTCAAAAACCATCCAGTACCAATTTCCCTGATACAAAGAATTTGCACCACCACTCTGAATAACAGTGGTATTTGTATACCAATACATTCCATAACCGGATCCACCGCCACTACTACTAGCTCCTCCATATTTAATAATACCTTCATTACCTTGACCACCTACCCAGTAAAAGTGACCATAACTATTGTTAGTACCGTATGGCATAACCCAAAATTCAATTGTAAAATCTGTATAGTTTGCTGGACTAAAGTTTGCTGCTTGACTATTGATATTAATATAACTACCAGTTGCACTGTTGTTTATTTGATACCAGCTTGAACTAGGCGCATTTATAAATGGTTTTCCAGGCGCAGTGGTGGTTGATGCGCCTTGTGATGTAATGTTGTATGTACTGTCTTGGATAGTAGCAGTAGTTGTACCGCCACGTAGATAAAGTTTTACATCGTTAATATAAGGATCTCCAGGTTGTATTGCCAAACTCTTCCAGTCAGTTCCATTGTAAAATTCAACACTAGTATTACTAGTATTATAGTACATTTGTCCTTCTACTGGTGAACTTGGAGCAGAAGCAAATGAATGCAATATTAAACCATTTGGACTAATTATCACATTATCATTCAAATCTCTCAGTTCTCTGATTCTTAAAGCACTTGGCATTCGTTACTCTCCTGGTGGTACTGGCCAATTAACATTTGTAAGATTTCCATTTTCATCCAATTGTGGTTCACTGTTTGCAGGTAAGTCTCTCAATGCTTGACAATAATCAATCCATTCTTGACTTGGTGTTAGGTCACTACGAAAGCGCCAATCTGTTTGTTGTAAAAGTTGATTGCGTTGAATTCGTAAAAGGCGTATAGGTTCGGCTGCTTCAAGTTCGGCAATTTTTGCTTGAATTTGTTCTTCGGATGGTTTAGGTCGTTCATCATACCATTCTAATCCAGAATATTTCACTCCTTTTAAAACAAACTTAGTAGGTCCGTATAAGTCAGTAATTGCATGTGATATATCATATTTCATGTTGCTACCTCATACAAAACTAATCTGGATATTCCACCTTCATGTGATGCTCTGTTTACTGAACGATTTATATACAAAGTAGATTCTCCATATACCCAAAATCCACAAGAAAAATTATCCCCCTTTGAAAAGGTTGTTGTTTTTTCAACGTTGCCATTAATAGTATTTACACCATAGTTTCCACTATACCCATTTTCATAATTTATGGGGACATCTTCCCACCATGTTCTATACTGGTTAATACCGTTGGTTGACTGTAAAACTTGCATCACATCAGATGTATTATTTGTAGAAGAAGTTCCTGAATTTAAGTTTATTCTCAAATAATATCCTTGAGAATCTGTTACTCCTCCCGCAACTAATGTCCAAAATGCTATGAACTTGCTGTTATTACCTTTTGCTTGACCGGACAATTCAATTATTTTCGTATAAGTTGTGCCAATTGTGGTTAATGTATCATAGGAACCAGACAAA
>Ga0255770_10004777_pt1 | contig 11300 bp, 6 predicted proteins | sample 071ome_22_FD_179968 | JGI IMG/M metagenome (GOLD analysis project Ga0255770, IMG submission 179968) | Coastal salt marsh microbial communities from the Groves Creek Marsh, Skidaway Island, Georgia - 071404AT metaG (version 2) | ecosystem: Environmental > Aquatic > Marine > Intertidal zone > Salt... | reverse complement strand
CGCATGCAAAGCCTTGACCTTGTCTTTCAATTCTCCTTCAGCGGGAGTTTCTTCGTATTTGCCGCTGTCGTCATCTGCATAGGTCACCACTTCACTTCGCATCACATCCAGCAGCTTGTTGAATCCCGGCCCCGGATTAATCGGGAGTGTCAGGGGAAACAGCTTTGGAGTGAAATGATCACGCAAATCAGCCAGGACCTCATCGAATTTCGCGTGTTCCTTGTCCAGATCGTTGATGGCAAACATTTTCGGGATCTTGAGTTGATTGGCGAAATCCCAGACCAGATCGGTTCCGACTTCGATGCCGTGGGCGGCATTGATGGTGATTAATGCGAAATCACTGACCCGATAGGCGCTCAGGGTCTCTCCAATGAAATCAAGGTATCCAGGGCAGTCCAGAATATTAAGTTTTTTGTCCAACCATTCCACATTCAGCACCGTTTCGTGCAGAGACATGCCGTGCTCTTGTTCGTCTTCATGGAAATCCGATGTGGTGGTGCCTGCTTCGATGCTGCCCAGGCGGTTGATTTTGCCGCCACAGACCAGCATCGATTCGCAGAGCATGGTTTTTCCGGAGCCGGCATGGCCCACGACGGCCACATTCCTAATGTCATTTGCTGTAAAAGTTTTCATGGTTTGATTTCTAAAGGTTGAGGTTCCTGATGATTAACGCGTTTTGTTTCTCGGTTGAATGCGAGATTTCTTGATGAACTCGAATACGCCTGCATGCATTGATCCGTCCGTTTGAACGTTCGCGAGTTGATTCATATTAGCATGGGTGATCATGTTTTCAACATGTGCTGGTGACCGGCCATCAATTGATCCGTGTTCAGATTAAAATCGCCAGGTGAGGTTGGCATAACGTTTCTTGCAACAAGCAGGACAAATCTTGCTGCATCAACCGAAAGTCAGATAAACAATCATCTGAATGGCGGCAATCACCATGGCCCAGAGACGGGTTCGACGCCACCATGGAAGTTGTTCCTCTTTCAACATTTTACGCACAGAGGAAGGGAGAAGGATCAAAAGCAGTATCAGCAATCCGAAAACCGCCGCCACCGCCAGTTTGCCTGTCATGGTTCCTAAAAGAATGGTCGAGGTGGCGCTCATGCCTGACCTCCTTCCGTGCCCGATGATGGGGAGACGCTCCCCACAATAAGGCCTTGAAGGCGGTCTTCCGAATAGGGAGGTTTCAACAGGCTGCCTAATCCTACACCCGCCATGGAGACAACAAAACTCCACCAGGCAACCCACAGAAAAGAGATGCCACCTTCCACCCCGAATAGGGATTCGGAAAAGGTCATCAGCGCTGCGCTGATCACTCCTCCGGTCATTCCGATCAATCCGCCGGTGGCATTTGCCCGGCGGGTCAACATGCCAAATAGAAGGAGAGCGAGCAGGGGTCCTTGAATAAAGGATAAAAATGTTTGAAAGGCTTCAAAGACGGATCCAAATCCCTGTTGCACAGGATAACTGACGCCCACCCCCGCCAAAAGAAGCACGGGGATCAGCCATCGTCCCAGAACCAGGCATTGGCGGTCGCTTGCGTCGGGCCGTATCCATGCTTTGTAGAAGTCGTGCACGAGCATGGTGCTCGCGGAGTTGACGTAGGAATCCAGATTGGAAAGCACGCCTGCCAGGAATGCTCCGATGACCACGCCAAGAACGCCCGGGGGCAGCAGTTTGACAAGCAGCATGGGGAGCACCTGATTGCCATTCCAATCGTCTCCCGGCGCTCCAAGCTCCTTGCTCAGAAGTGCAATCCCAATCAATCCCGGAATCACCAGCAGCAAGGGAAAAACCATTTTGATGGCGGCGCAAAAAATGTAGGAAGCTCTTGCTTCAGCGGCTGATCGTGTGCCCAGAGTTCTTTGGACAATGGCCTGGTTGCCGATCCAATAGGCCGGTCCCAAAACAAATCCCAACCCCAACAAAACCGCCGGCCAGGGGTATTCCGGGTGATCGGCGGGAGGGAGCAGTTCCAGGTGGTGTTGTGTCCAGTCGTGACTTTGAATTTGTTCTTTCAGGGCAGCGATGCCACCCACTTCCGATAAACCGCTGATACAGATGATGGCGGCGCCGATGATCAGAATCACGCAAGAAAGAGCATCGGTCACCACGACGGCCTTCAGTCCACCCACTGTTGTATACAATCCCACCAACAGAGCGGTGACGCCCACAGACAACCAGAAACTCCAACCAAGAATGCCGGCAAACATGGATGCGGCGCTGACGAAGATCGTGGCCAGGGTGCCCACCATGAACAGCACCCAAAGGATCGCAAAGAAAGTGCGCACGGTTTGGTTGTAACGTTTGCCCAGGTATTCGGGGACCGTGTAAACGTTGGCAAGCCATAGGTAGGGCATGAATAAAAAAGCGGCTACGATCACCGGCAGGATGCAGCCCAGAAAATCAAAGTTCATCATGACCACCCCGAACCGGTAACCATCCCCGGCCAGACCAATCATGTCCTTGGCCCCGATGTCGGAAACCACCAGCGACAAACCGGCAGCCCACCAGGGAAGAGATTTACCGGCCAGAAAAAAATCTTTGCCGGTCTTGATGCCACGGCTGAACCAAAGCCCGAGCCCACCGATCGTGATGAGGTAAATCACGATCAGAGTGATGTCCAATGTGCCTAGGCGTAGTGTTTCCATGAGTTGGGAAGTGCGTCCTTGATACCGCATTTCACGCGCATGCAAAAGCAAAAGTTTGCCATCCAAAGTAGCCGATTTCCCAAGAAAGTGGCAGAGTAGGCAGATCGGCTCGCCTGCTCCGACGCATGTGGATTTGATGTGGCTGCTGGAATTCGGGATCTTCTCGGCTTCCCGAAACGGATGCGAGCGGGGTATGGGACGCCAGAAGGGGCGCGACGGGACGTCACGATCTACCTTGGTTGGCTACCCATCGCGCAAAGTAGCCGTTTTCCCAAGAAAGTGGTCTCTCATGGTTCCTTCTTGGTTGAACTCATTACTTATGTCCGGAAATTTCTTCAATGCAGCAAATCGCCAAGTAACCAAGATCTCCCGTCAACAGTCTGGAGTGGTGAAATTATATTAATTTTATGTGGTTGCGGATGCGTGTTCGTGTTCTGGATGGTTTGGCATATATACTGTTGTGTTTCCTGGTTGGAAATTGCTTGGTATGTGCCGAATCGTCGATTCGATTAAGTTTTCTGGATGATCCTGAGGTCCTGCAAGATACCGTTGATCGGTTGGTGGATGCGGGGTGCGGCCCTCTTGCAATGGATGGATTCAAGCATCTCGTTGCAAACCAAAAAAAGCGGCTGGAATTGAAATCCGGCACCGGAGAGTCAGTGGACATCGCTGGCGCCATTCACCTTGATAATCCCGATCAGTTAATTGATCTCGGCCATTCCAGCTATGACGACATCATTTATTGGCGCGGACTACCCCATCAACATTACCTGACCTGCTTTGACTTGGCTTTGCTTATCCTGCGGGAGGGGCCGGTGTTTGCTGACCAAGTTTCTGAAAGTTTCAAAACCAAGCACTTCCGCCGTATTGAGACCTTGTCCCGGGGAGGTTTGAAACGGTTTCATTTGTCTGATTTGAAGGATCCTGGTCCCTGGTCGGGAGACGAACTTTTGTCTTCGAGGAAGAGCTATGAAGTTCGGACTCAATTGCCGTCTCGTTCGGGCAATGAAGCCCGCCTGGCAATGAGTTTGCGTTCAGTTCGTGCCATCCCCGGGCATTATGCGAATACCCAATTGGCTTTGTCCCAATTGTTCCAAAAAAAAGTGGACCTGTGGAGACGGGACGGCGTGGTGTTCTCCGAGTCGATTCAAATTGTGCTGTGTCATTTCGTCGATCTACGGGGTAAATTTATCGGAGTCGATCATATCGGACTTCTTTTGAAGAAGGAGGAAGGGTGGATGTATGTGGAGAAAAATGGCTCAACCAGTCCCATCGTTCGCATCGATTTTAGTTCGGTCGAGCAATTGCTGGACTTCATGAGCAGCATGTTCGAAGAGGAACGAAAAGATCCCCGCAGTCCTCTGCATCTGACTGCATTCATGGTGTCCATCAATGATCAGCTCCACCGTGTCGTATTGAGAAAGTCCCCCCAAAAAAGTGGCGTCCAATGAAGGACGCCACACTCTACCTTATGAGAACACACTAAATGATTGATTATACCCAGGGCTCGGGTTTGCGAACGGGAGCATTCGTGTCGTAATCGATGGGTTCGATTTCACGTCCGGTGCCGTCGGTGAGTTTGCGGGTCTTTTCATCAAACAGGACGGTCATGCTCAATCGTTCCGCAATTTCCGACATAGCGATGACGGCATGAGAACGAACAGCCACTTCGATATTACCATTGGGTTGTTCACCTGATCGGATGCAGTCAAACCAGTTTTTCTCGTGTGCCGGAACACTGCCGACCCGTTCCCCGATGCTGAAGTCTTCCGGATCGATTTCGTCTGTGAAGGGGCGTTCAGGGCGGAGTTCCACGTTGTTTTGGCTGGATGAAAAATTCATCGTGGCTTTGTGCCCCCGAATGGTGTCGGCCACGCCTTTTTCATTCACCGTGCTACCTGCCACAAATAGGGTCAAGCCACTTGGGAATTCCGCCAGCAAGTGAGTGGTATCAGTGATTTCCCGATCTGTTGAAATGGCCCTCGTTCCCGTGCAGACAACCCGATGCGGGAATTCAAGAACCGGATTGACCATCAGCAAGGGGGTGACTCGATGTGGCAATAGGTTGCCCAGAATACCGTTGTTGTAAGCATAGTATTTGTGCCAACTGAAGTAATGGTCTGGATTGAACGGGATTTTGGGCGCTTGTCCCAACCAGCGGTTCCAGTCCAGATTGTCAGGGCTCGCGTCCGGATCGTTCTGGTAGGTCCATTCACTGCGAGGATAATTGTTGCGGCAGTAGGAGGCCTGCATCCAGACCAGTGGTCCGGCGAGTCCATCCTTCACCCATTTGGCGGCCTGGTGGTATTTCTTGTCGGAACAGAATTGTGAGCCCAACTGGAAAGTTTTACCGGTGCGCTTGCAGGTGTCATAGACTTCAAAGGCTTCGCGCAGATAACGCGTCATGGGTTTTTCGCAGTAGACGTGTTTGCCGGCTTCCATGGCATCAATCGAACAAGGAGCATGCCAGTTGTCGACCGTGGCTATCGTGACCGCGTCGATATCTTTTCGTTCCAGTAATTTGCGGTGGTCCGTGTAGGTTGCACTGTCTGGAAGTTTCAGCATCGATTGAGCTTCTTTGAGACGCTTTTGATACACGTCACATACAGCCGCTGTGGCGATGTTGTTATCCGCTGCATGTCGGCTTTGGTAGCGGACATGGGCTTGTCCTTGACTACCTGTTCCGATGAACCCGACAACAATTCGGTCATTGGCGCCCAGCACTTTGCCGGCATAGGGTGCCTGTTGTGCTTCGATAGCGGATTGAGCGCCCAGACCGACTGCCGTGATGCCTGCAGAGAGGGTGGCGGTTTCTTTCATGAAGGTGCGACGAGTGCGACCTTCCCCAGGTTGGTTGGATGTTGAAGTTGGCATGGCTATTTAGAGATTTACTCAAAATATGACCAACCAGTGAGAAAAGCTCCACCTGCTTTTTGGTGTTGACTTTCCCTTTTTTGCTTTGAGTTGAGGGGGAAATGTTAACCCAATGGAGGAAGAACCTCGCTGAGTAAGACTTCGCGCCCGAGTTCCAACGAGCGTTGGGCTGCTTCCAGGGCGGCGATGACCTCCACTTCTTCATCAATTGGCACGGATTCTTTTCCGGTGATCACGTAATCGATAAACGCCTCCAGCAGGTAGGAATACAGGTGTGCCAGGTTGGGGATGACATGACGCCAACCCTTGGTGCCATGCAGGTTGATCTCATAACCGGCACGCATTTTGTCACGTTCTGCGACGGTGAGCACCACATCGAGATCGTTGGCAAACCGGATGCGCGCGATGTTGGCGCCGGGTTTGCCCACGTTGAAGGCGCTCACTGCTCCCCGACCCAAAACCGCGTAGATCATCGAGAGCGCATGGATGCCGTAATAAACCAGGTCATTCCCACAGGTCGCGCTGGCCAGGTGAACCTTTCCGAGTTTGGGAAGCTCTTCTCTCAGTTGAAGGATGTCCGGCACAAATCTCAAACTGCTTGCAGACATGAAAGGAGTCCCTGTTTCCTTCGACAGTCGGGCAATCCTCGTTGCTTCACGTGCTGTCATGGCCAGGGGTTTGTCGCAGAAGGTCGGGACACCTTTTTTCAGGGAATCGACTGCGTACTTCCATTGTTCACCCGTTCCGTCGTCGATGAGTATGACGGCGTCGACATCGTCACAACATTGTTCCGGCGTTTCGGTGACGGTATCGATGAGACAGGCATCCGCCATGGCTCGTGCCGCTTGTTGATTTGAATCCCACACTTTGACGACTTTGGCGGAATCCAGCCGACGTTGTGATTTGACAAACACGCCTTCAAACCCGGCAGCTTTGCGGTCATCCCAACCATTAAATGTGGTCGCAAAGGCTGTTCCATGATTGGAACCCGATTTCCTTTCCTGACCAGGCCGTCCATAGGTAGCCGCCGAAACCAAACCCAGTCGAAGCGGTTTGTTTAGGGATTGTCCGATGCCTTGATGAGTGATGCCGGCGGTGGATGCCGCTGCCAGGAGTTGTGCCGTCTGTTTTCCGAATGTTCGGCGGCTTATTTCTGAACGATTCTTTTGAAAGGGGTGTTTCATATCATTAGTTCCGGATGGGTTGAGAAATGCGCAGGTAGGCGAAAAAATCCCGTAGTTGCTGATCGCTCAAGCCGTCCAACAACCCTTCCGGCATCAAACTGCGACTGTTGGGTTCCATGGATTCAATGTCGGTATTGGGCAAGGTGACGTCCTGGCCGTCCAATCCCCTCAGCACGGTGACTTGATTGTCCCGGTCCACTTGGAAACCGGCCAGGGATCGACCATCTTTGGTTTCGATGTTCACATACTGGTATCCTTCGCGGATTTCCGCGTTGGGATCCAGAATGCTGGTCAGCAAAGTGCCCATGTCCTTTCGCTGGTAGGCGGTGAGATCAGGCCCAACATGGCCTCCTTTGAAAAACAACTTGTGACACACACCACATCGCTCCAGGAAAATGGGCTCCCCTTTGTAAGGATCGCCGGAACCGCCTTTTAGAGCGCTGCGGATTTTCTTTTCAACTTGTTTCACGGAGAGACTTCCATCTGTTTCTTTCGCAGGAAACAGGTTTGTAGCTATGGCACGTATGTGTGGATGGGGATGGGAACGGAAAAGGTCAGCGATTTCATTTGGAATGAGCGAGGCGTCGAGGTCGCCGGATTGAATACTTTCAAACAACTGTTCCGTCCACTGGGATCTGCTTGCCAACAGGTTCAAAGCGGCAAATCGAACTTCGACGGGCAAAGTGGATAAAAGATCGAGTGTGCTTGAGGCAATGGAATCAGATGCGTAGCTGCCCAGCGCAACAAAGGCCGCCTTGCGCAGTGCCGCCGGTGCGTCCGATTTTGCGAGTTGCAACAGCACAGGAATGTTGGCTGAATGCGGGACTTCACCCAATGTGCGTGTGTAGAGCAGGCGGTCGGTCAAGGGGTGCTGATTGTTCGTAATGATCGATGCCGCTTCCTCGAATGCCGCATCATCTCCCTGGCGTAGACGAAGCACCAGAGAACCCGTTGTGACCTTGGCCAATTCCTTTGCAAGTTCGTCCGGGATGGCGGGAATGGTGCGGCCTCGAAAAGCCTCCTCATATCCTCGCAACAAGGCATCCGTTTGATCTTTCGTCTCCGCAAATGCCAGTAGGTTGGCCAACAAAATTAAATCCTGTCTTCTTCCGTCCACAGCCAATCGACGAGCCAATCGCGGTAGGATCTGTTCGCGGACGATGGATTGTTTCCATAGGTCTTTGATCATGAAAGAGGTCACGACATCTTTTGTGTTTGCCGGTATATGAGCTTCCAGCACCCACCAACCAAGCAACGGAATGAATGGATCATCCAAGTCTTCGTCATGGTGCATGATGACCTTGGCCAGCGAAAGACCTTGAGAAAGTTCCAACCTTCGAGCGGTTGAGGCAAATTGGGAACGGGCTTCGGGATCCGTTTCAATGCGGGCCTGATCCGTCAGTGCGGTCATGAGCATATCGGGCACGGCGCGCGCCTCAGTCTGTTTGCCGCTCAATCCCAGATTGCGGTGGATACCATAGTCGTCTCCAACGAATCGAATCGTCCACGTCCGCACAGGTGCATCCGGATGTCGAAGTGATTGGATCGCGGTGGGAGCATCCAATCCGCCCGCTTGATAAAGCGCCCAAAGTGCGTTCCAGGCGGCCATGCCTGTTGAAGCGCTGATCTTTTGACGCAAGGCCTCGAAGGTGGAGGGTTGTCGGCGTTCTCCCAGAAGTCGCACGGCAGTGTGCCGGTGCCATTTGTTTGGGTGGTCCAGCAGAGCGACTAATTCTGTGTTGGTTTTGACTGCCAGATTCAGATCCGATTCGCGTGGCATATCCTTTCCGGCGATGCGGAAGATGCGACCTGTCGTGGGATCGATCTGGTTTTGGTAGTGTTGACCGTGGGCGATGTAGAATTCATACATGTCGGAAACCATCAGGGATCCGTCCGGTGCGTTGGCGATATGGACCGGACGAAAAGCCGGATCAAAGCTTTTCACCACCACTCCATGATCCTTCGTTGTAAAAGTGGCGCCACGTGGGTGTCGGTCGGATGCAATCACCTCGTTATGTAACGGATCAATCGCGAATAACATGCCCTGGAGTTTTGGTGGTATCGCCGTGCTTTCCGCAAAGGCTCCAAAATGAGTGAAGCGTACAACGCGATCCGGTGTCGACATCATGGGAAGTTCGCCGAATGCATAAGGATTGCGGGGGGGGCCGAATTTGCCCGGGTTTACCCCTTGCATCTGATAAAACCCACCCTGCACAAAGTGCCATCCGCGGGTGCTGCCTCCATTGTGCCCCGAATACAAGCGTCCTTCGGCATCGAACTCCAATCCGTAAGTGTTACCACCCCCTTCGGCAAAGATCTCGAACGCCCGGGTCTCCGGATGATAACGCCACACCATGCATCCTTCGAAGTAAACACCGTCGGCATCCTCCGGATCGATGCCCGGTCGGGTGACCCGGCAGGAACAGGTGCTGCCCTGGCCGCCGTAAAGCCAGCCATCCGGTCCCCAGACCAACCCGTTTGAAATGGAATGGGAATCCTCAAAACCAAAGCCCGTCAGATGCACTTCCGGAGATCCATCGGGGATGTCATCGTTGTTCGCGTCCGGATAGAAAAGCAGGTGGGGTGTGTGCATGATCCAGACACCTCCTCGTCCGCGAATGGCCGAATTGGCCATGTTCAAACCATCCACAAACGTCTTGTGTGTGTCATAAGTGCCATCGCCGTTGGTGTCCTCATGTATCGTGATCCGATCCGCTCCCGGTGTGTGATTGGGGGGGGCAGGAGGGATGGCGTTGTAATGCGAACGGTAATACTTGTCCCGACTCAACATCTCGATCCCGGCCGGGTAGGGATACTGTCTTGATTGAGCCACCCACATCCGTCCGCGCTCATCGAATGTGAAATGGAATGGTTGCGTGACCGTTGGCTCGTACAGCAGGAGCTCGGTTTCCAGTCCATCGCTGGCATTCATTTTGGCGGCAGACTCATGCGGCTCCAGGCGGGGGCCGTGGACCTGTTCGGTTCGGGCAAGCACTCGCTGTGACTCCCGGAATTGGTCGAAGGCGGCCTTTGGGGGGCGTTGGTCTGTTGCGGAACCGGGGCGGTATGCCTCATCGGCCAGGAATTCCCACTTCCCTTCAAACACACATTCCAGAAAGTAATCCATGATGAACGGCGCTTTGTCCAGAAAACCACCCTGAGTGGTCGGAGCCTGCAGGCTCAAGGCCAGTTCGTTCCATTTACCCTTTTCAAGTGTGCCTGCCGGGATCTTATGACGGAAAGTCGTGTTGGGGATTTGATCGGCATCGGAGGCAATGACGTCTCCCGAGCCAATCTGTGAACCATTGACCCACAAGGCATGTTTTCCCACCAAACCGCTGATATGGATTCCAACCGATTCTTCAAAGAGATTACGCTCATGCCGGCTGAAATAACTGTCCGGAACCTTCACCCAGCATCGATACCAGCCTGTGGAAACGTCAGAGGAAGCATGGGGGAAAGCCTGGTTCCAGTTACCCGGAACAGTAAGAGATTGCCAGTCCGCCGAGTAAGCAAGCGTTGTGGTTAAGGAACAAACAGCAACGGACCACCAAAGGCGGACGAATCGACGGATCAGTTTCCTGCCAAACAATTGGGACATGCCCCTGTTTTACATCGATCGAACGCGTTTCGTCGAGATGAGAAGAGGGCATGACATGAAAAAAGCGCCGGTCGAAACCGGCGCTTTTCCAAACCCAAACAACTAACTCCAACGTCTACTACTTTTTCACTGCCGTTGGTCGAATATTCACAAACACTGAACGATATGAGCAACTGACGATGTATGAGAACATCAACAACTACATACACTGAGACTCGGTGTGTGTGGGAAATGTTCAAAAGATTTTCGATTTTCTTGTGCTTGTTTTGGACTCGGTTAAGCTTCAAGGAGTTGTGGAATGAGAAAAAAACGAACACCATCCTTGGACCTCTTTGTCGCCGAACCCTTTCGGTTCTTTTTCCTTTTTGGCGTGATCGGCGGACTGATTGGCGTGATGAAGTGGCCCTACATGTTCTGGGCTGAATCCGCATCCTACCCCGGGTTGAACCATGCCTTTTTGATGGTCGAGGGGTTTTTCGCCGCATTCATCTACGGATTTGCACTCACCGCCTTGCCCAGGATGATGGATTCATCGCAACGTTCCGCATTTGGAACCTTCCTCTTGGCGGGAGTGTTCATTGTTACCCAGATCATGCTCAGTCACGGTCCGGGTTGGTGGGGGAATGTTTTGTTTCTGTTGGGATTGATCATTTTTTCGTTGCTCCTTTTGATGCATGCCCGTCACCGGGAATGTTTACCGCCTCCGGGTTTCGTGCTTCTCGTTCCAGCCGTTTTGTGTGCTGTGACAGGCAGCGTGCTCTACCTGATTGATTGGGGGGAAGAGGCTTCCGGATTCGTGCTCCAGATGAGATCGCTTTTACTTTTCCAAGCCTGGCCATTGTTACCTTTTCTTGGTGTGAGTCCGTTTTTTCTCCCCAAATTCGTATCATGCCCGAGCAAACACGATCTTCCCGATAGCCAAAGCCCCACACTTGAATGGGCTCTGTGTGTCGGCAGTGCCGTTGTTTTGTTTTTGGGCGTGCT
>Ga0255770_10004772_pt1 | contig 11309 bp, 3 predicted proteins | sample 071ome_22_FD_179968 | JGI IMG/M metagenome (GOLD analysis project Ga0255770, IMG submission 179968) | Coastal salt marsh microbial communities from the Groves Creek Marsh, Skidaway Island, Georgia - 071404AT metaG (version 2) | ecosystem: Environmental > Aquatic > Marine > Intertidal zone > Salt... | reverse complement strand
CATTCAAAATACTTTTTTTTGTTTTTCTATCAATAAATATTGTCATCTGGTTGCTTACTTATTTTCTTAATATAAATTTATTTTCTGTATTAAGAATTCAAACTCCAGAAATTGAAGTAGCTCAACCTAGTTACAAATTAACAACAAATGTTGATGAAGATCAACTAGATGATTCTGATCAAACTTTTATTCTCTATGATTCCGAATGTAACAGGTTTGGACCGTTTACTTCTTCAGAAGCAGCACCTTTAGTAAATTCAGAAGGATTCACTACTACATGCGTGAATGGGATACCAAATGAGAATGAAATTCTTATTAATCTTCACGAAAGGAAAGAGTCCGGTGAAGCAGGAATTAAAAATGACATAACCAATTTACTTTATTCATTTCCTGGATTTGAAGGTGACGAAGAAACAAATTTAAGAATTCAATTAGCAATTTATCAGTTACCAGATATATTAAGAGAAATTTTAACTTCTAAGGTTCAGGTTTTAAATGGTTGTCATCCTTATGGAGAAGCTTTATACAATAGATGCGTTTATGGAGTATTTGATCCAGTAGGATATGATGCCGAAGGAAATTATGGAAATGAGTGGGCTATGACGATTTGGATATCTGATAGAGGGATAGAATCTGGGAGATTACAAGATATTCTTGTTCATGAGGCTGCCCACGCTTATTCCTATTTGGTGATGAGAGAATGTATATTGCAAGATGGTTCAACTTTTAGAGAACTAGCACATAGTCGCTATGGAGATGAAGAGAATTTGGCAGATGTTTTTGTATATTATTATGGCGGTAAATGGACTAATTACTATAAGCTTGAATACCTTCCAGAAGAAGATCGCAAGTGGATGACTGACATGATTGATTATTGTGAGTTATATCAAGAAGCTGTATATTCACTAAAAATTTCTTCAGAAAATCTACAAAATTAATTGTTGTTTGAGTCAAAATAACATTTATCCTTACTAATTATGAAAAATAATTCATATACAGTAGCAGTTTTAGGTGCAGGAAATATTGGTTCCGCAGTTATATCTCGATTGCTACATCTTGATAATGAGGTAATTAATATCAATCTCTCCAAGGTTTTAGTCTCTGATTCCACTAAAGACAGAGATTTTGATTCAAATCTTTTAACTGAGGATTTTAATGAAATTGCCAATGATGAAAATATTGATTTAGTAATTGAAGTTTTAGGTGGGGTAGAACCAGGAAAAGGGTTCATTAAGGAACTCCTACAAAAAGGAAAATCAGTAATTACTGCAAACAAAGATATCATTGCAGATTGTGGTGAGGATTTGATTAAGACCGCTCAGGAAAATAACGCCTGCTTGTATTTTGAAGCAGCAGTTGCAGCTGGCATACCCGTATTAAAACCACTCATCGAAAGTTTAAGAGGAGAAGAGCTTTCAAGGGTTGCTGGAATTATTAATGGAACTAGCAACTACATCCTAACTGCTATGGAAGAGGGCAGCACATACAATGATGCATTACAAAAAGCTCAAGAATTAGGCTATGCAGAACCAGATCCTACGAATGATGTTGAAGGTATAGATGCAAAATATAAAGCCATGATTTTATCACTACTATGTTTTGGTGTGTCTCCATCTACTGAAGATGTTTACACAGAAGGTATTTCTAAAATTACAAAAGAAGATTTCGATTGGGCAAAAAGACTTAACAAAACCATCAAACTTGTAGCTCAAATTGATAATGGTCAAGAAGGTTTTAATGCAAGAGTGTATCCAGTTTTAGTTGATAGCAAGCATCCTCTTGCAGCTATAAGAGGTGCATTAAATGCTGTGCTTGTTGAAGGTGACAATATTAACCAATTAGTATTTTCCGGACCTGGTGCTGGTGCAGCACCAACTGCAAGTGCAATTATTGGAGATGTACTAAGTGCATGTCATCAAATGGCTAGCAATCAAACCAACTGGTATCCATTACGAACTCCAAAGACAGGAGACAAAGCTATAAAAGATGTCGATTCAAGCTGGTTTATTAGGCTCTCAGTCAAAGACGAACCGGGTGTTCTTGCAGCTATTGCAAGCTTATTTGGAGAAAATAATGTAAGCATTGAAAGCGTTATTCAAGAAGGTAGAGGAGATAACGCAGAGTTAGTTCTTGTTACACATGAAGCATCAGAGCACAATTTAACAAGTTCAATAGACAGTATTGCAAATCTCGATAGTGTCAGCTCTGTAACATCTACAATCAGAGTTTATCTCTAAACAAGTGATTACATACCATTCAACCCGTGGAAGTAAGTCGACACTTTCTTTTCAAGATATTGTCCTTTCAGGTGTGGCAGAAGATAAGGGATTGTACCTACCAAATGGAACAACACTTAAAAATTTAAGCAATCTTACACAAGAAGATTTAAGCTATGAAGACTTTGTTAAAACAATATTTATTGCCTTAGACAAAAATTCTGCAAGTTATGTAGATGAATTATCAATTTATCCGGGCTTTGAAAACTCACCAGAGCCAGTGCTTAAAGAGATCAACAAAGACAAATACGTAATGGAGTTATTCCATGGCCCTACAAAATCATTCAAAGACTATGCACTTCAACCACTTGGTGCAATAGCAGATAAGAGATTAGAAGAAATTGGTGAAAGAGGGTTAGTTATTGTCGCAACAAGTGGAGACACTGGAAGTGCTGCAATCCAGGCTGTAAAAGATTCCAAAAACATTGATATCGTAGTTTTACATCCACACAATAAAGTTAGCGAATATCAAAGACGTCAGATGACAGAGGTTATTCAAGACAATGTATTAAATATTGCAATTGAGGGATCCTATGATGATTGCCAACAAATTGCCAAAACTCTTTTACAGGAAAACGCGTTTAACAGAAGAGTGGTTTCTTTAAATTCAATCAACTGGTTAAGAGTTATGGGTCAAACAGCTTATTATGTGTGGCTTACAAAACAATTTACTAATCCAATTAACATCTCTATACCATCTGGAAACTTTGGAAACGCCTATTCTGCTTGGTTTGGGAGGCGTAATGGGCTTCCAATAAATGAAATATTCTGTGCATCAAATCTTAATGATGTACTTACAAGGTTTATTTCTAGTGGCACCTTAGAACCAAAAGATACCATGCCTACAGTTGCACCAAGTATGGATATACAAATTCCCTCTAGCCTAGAGAGATTAATTTTTGATTTAGAGGGAAATACTTCATCATTTTATAATCGGTTACAAAACGAAAAACTTGCAATATTAAACGAAGATGCAGCTAGAAAGTTACAGAGCATCTTTTCTTCAAAATCATTTGATGATGAGATGATAGTAAAAGAGATTAAAGAGTTTCATGAGAATTATGAATGGATTATAGATCCTCATACCGCAACTGCAGTTTCAGAAAGTGTTTCTTTTTCATCAAATCTTCCAGTTGTGGGAATTGCTACTGCATCACCTGAAAAATTTAGTAATGTAATTTCTTCTGTAATCCCATCATTTTCTATAAAAAACACTGAAAAAGATGAAGAATATGTCGTTTCTAAACCAGACTCTTCAGTGATTGAAAACACAATAAAAGAGTATTTTTAAAATAATTTTAGATTCTTTCATTTATTCAAGTAATATGCCAATATGACTTCAATTCAAGACGGTAGAGCACTTCGACAGCAAAACATTTATGATGAAAATAAATTAAAACTTATAGATACTGCTATTGATGTTATAAACGAGGTAGGCGACATTAAAGAGATTACTCTATCACAAATCGCAAGAGAAGCTGGAGTCTCACCTGCAACTGCATACAATCACTTTCCAGATAGAATGTCAGATCTGTATGCATCTATTGCAAAAACAAAACTCGATGTCCGAGATACATTTATGGAGATTATGAGTGATGACTCAATGTCTCTTATGGACACAATCGTGGATGTACCGAAAATTTATGCACAGAAAATGGTCGATCTTGGATACACTGGACAAGTCTTAGTATCTGAGATGGCAAATTTACAAGCAGCTGAAAAATGGTTAGAGGATGATCCAGTTACTGTTTTTACTAATTTATTAGTTCAAGAAGGTACACATAAAAACAATGCTAAGGAAATAGCTGAAAAAATTGTTACTACATTTAGGGGAGCGATGTTTGAATATTCACTTCACAGAACACAATTGAATAATCAATATAGCGCTTATAGTTCAGAGAGGTTTTTAGAAAAATGCTCAATGATTGTTGAGGATGTTTTTAAACAGTACTAAATTTTTAAAAAATCATTTTACTTTAAATGAATTCCAGTTAAACTTATGTTAAGTTAATTAGAATTAAATCTAATTAAAAATGTTGTTGAGTGTTATGAGTAATAAATTTATTTATACATATTTAAATTTGAGGTCTTATATCAACTCGTCAACTATCAGAACAATACTCAAAACAACAACATATATTGCTCTATTTACCATCGTATTTATCTCATCATGGGCAGTGCCACAAGAAGAGGCATATGCCAGTGATAACTGGGATTGTAACGATGCGTATGCAAGAGCATACTTTTACAAATTAGATTGGGACTATACGTCAACTAGCTTCACTATTGATCAGTATGTAGCTACAGAGACAACAACCATTCAACGAACAACAACAACAGTAGACTTTAGTTCTACATCCAACATTGCAGGAAACGTAAAAGGTATTAACGCGTTGGCTATGTCACCAACAGGTGTTATGTATGTAACGATCACCTCTGATGGACACGGAACACATCTCTTTACTATTAGTACTGCAGGTGTGCTTACACCATTAGCTCATATTGCTAACTACGAACAAGTTGGTGATGAGAACTTTTATGACGGAGTAAACGGTTACTACGGCTTCTCATCTGGTGAATATGTCGTGAATGCAAACGGTAACGATCAGATATATATGGCTCAGGCTGGTTTCAAGCATGGCTACATCTATAACGTTGACACTGGTGGAGTAACAACATTTGCAAACCCTACCAACACAACAACAAGTGGAACAGGAATGACTACCCATATCAATGCTGCTGACTTTTCGTATATTGAGAACTGGGATGGTTATGAGCTTGCAACGTATAATGCGTTAGCTAACCAAGTTGTTCTTTATGATAAAGATAACAACTCAATAAAAGAAGTTTCACCAACTAACTCAGCATTCAGCGGTGTCTCAGCAACACTTGCAAGCTATACCTATAAAACTCCAGAGGGAGAGATTCGTTTCATTATTGATGATGGTCTTGGAAATAGATTTGAAGTAAGACGAACTGGAGCGAATCAGTATAATGTATCAGCCAAAGGATCTACATTTACAAGTGATAATACAGACGGTGCTTCCTGTGGACCAAATGCATATGATCCGTTCGCTCCATCCTTTAAAACCTCACTTGGTGAATGTGCAAGCGGTTATCAACAACCAGCACTCCTTATTACCAATAACAGACAAACAACACAATATTTTGATGTAGATTACAGAATTGCTGGTGGAAGCTGGGTTAACATATTAAACGGAACGCAGATATCGCCAGGTGGACAGTTCTCTGCAACTGGTGCACCAGCTGTATACCAAGGACAGACGGTGGAGTACCGAATGAGGTACAACACATCTAATCCATATTCTGGAACAATGTATACAGTAGGGGATTTATTAACAGGTTCTGGCTGTGGTAACTATGCGGCTGGTACTGTAGATACTGCTGCTGGAACATGTAGTGGCGGATCTTCAACGCCAACTGTAACGCTTACCAATACAGGAACAGCTAATACATATTTTGATGTACAGTACAAGATTGGCTCAAGTGGAACATGGGTAACCTTTATTGATGGAGAATCAGTTGTCCCAGGAACTCCAGAGACTATCAGCATGCCAACTACAGTAGCAAATGCTCAGACGGTTTATTTTCAGTACATTGTTGCAGATGCTAACCCAACAGCTACGTCCGGGTTTACATCAGCTACGAGTAGGTATATTGATTGTAAAACCTACACAGGTACTATTACTGCCACCACAAATGGAACCTGTAACAACGACTTTGTAACCTATAATGTCACACTCACTAATACTGGAAACACATCAATGTACTTCGCACATGCAAAACGATCCAGTATAGGTTCAAGTGCTTTTAGCTGGCAAGATTCATATGGCCGAACAATCAATGCCGGCCAAACATATACATATACAGCTAACGTTTATCACGGCGTTATTCCCGAATTTAAAATGGTGTATGGTACAAGCTACTATCAATATCGTTCAACAGATTTATACTCATCTTCACATGTTGAGGGCACTTTCACTTCAAGGAGTTATGGTAATGAATTAAAATCTGGAGATTCCTGGGTTCGATGGACTGCACCTAGTGCTGTAGATTGTAACTGGTGGGGTAATGGTGGAGAATCAACAAATAGCTCTGCCAATTACACTAGAATTTCTCAATCAACTTCTCAAATCTGTGATGGCTCTGGTAACGCAACCATACGACTTACACTAACAAACTACAATGCAGCAAATGACAGCTATGGCGGTTTTGTTGATGTAGAGTTTTCTCCAGATAATGTTACGTGGACGGAGGTTGCAGATGGACAAGCTCTTGCCGATGGTCAAACCCTTACTTTTTCATCTCCAGTAAACATACCCTCATCTTCAACAGGATATTTCAGATATCGTATTGCTGATACAAACCCAACAGACTCAACTGCAAATGCCGAATGGGCAGTCTTCAGTAAACAAACAAACTGTGTTGCAGACTTTACACAGTCAGCAACCTTTAGTTCTTGTTCCTCTGTCGGAAGGTACGCAACTCTTTCTGTAACCAATAATGAAGCTCAGACTTTGTACTTTAAAGCTGCACCTACTAAAACTTCATCTAACAATTACAATCAATCAAGTTCGAGCTATGTTGATTGGTCAGCTGCAATTTATTTCTCAGTTCCAGCTGGCGAGACTTTAACATACGATGCTACCACTAGCCCAGACATGAGAAAACTATACACTGATGATACTGAAGGTTGGATGCAGTGGATTGTACAAGGTGCGTATATTGAGAATCCTGACTGGACTAACACTTCTGGGTTCCCTTATAAGTACACAGCCGCTCAATTTAACGACTGTACTCCATCAGTTACAGCAAGCTATGAAGTAACAACGTGTAGTTCTGCAGGCCAGACCTCTACATTAACTCTTACTAATAATGAGTCAGAGACTATTTATTTTAAAGTAACGCCAACAAAAAATGGCAACAGCTATAGCTACAATACGGGATCAGCATACGACACTTCAGATTCAACAACATTCTCGATTGCTGCAGGGGAAACTTTGGTTTATACAGCTGGAGCCAAAACATATACAAATGAAGCAGATGCGTATATGGGGTGGAGAATACAGAAGTCTTATACTGAAAACCCTTCATGGAATACCAGTATTTATGAAGAACAATTCTTAAGTTCTCCATCAAATGGTATTAGCTGGCGTCACGACTGTAATCCATCAGTTACAGCAAGCTATGAAGTAACAACGTGTAGTTCTGCAGGCCAGACCTCTACATTAACTCTTACTAATAATGAGCCAGAGACTATTTATTTTAAAGTAACGCCAACAAAAAATGGCAACACCTATACCTCCAATACGCCATCAGCATACGACACTTCAGATTCAACAACATTCTCGTTAGATGCAGGGGAAACTTTGGTTTATACAGCTGGAGCCAAAACATATACAAATGAAGCAGATGCGTATATGGGGTGGAAAATACAGAAGTCTTATACTGCAAACCCTTCATGGAATACCAGTATTTATCAAGAACAATTCTTAAGTTCTCCATCAAATGGTGTTAACTGGCGTCACGACTGTGATTTAAATGTTGCCCCATACAATAATAATTCTTATCAATATGAAATTAAATCATCCAATATAGTTAATAGCTGTATTGATAATAAACAGTGGATGGGTTGGGTGATGTATAACTCAAACTATAGTGACATAAACAGAACAGCACTTTGGTATTCATTTGAAATCTCTCTTGATGATGGTTCTACTTGGACCAAAGATAATTTATTCTACAGAATTGAAAGTAGTTATCAGTACAATGGCAGTCGTGCAGTTACAGATAGTGCCGTTACAGGAAGTCTGGCAATTGATGGCTATACAGCAGTACAAACAACAAATTATATAAATCAGTTGCAAAGCAGCAGTAGAGATTATATTTATCTTTCAACACGGGCATTATCTGGCTCCACAATGAAAATTAGATACAAAGTCGCATACGCTGAAAGCGAACTTGCTTCAACTGACTGGGTTCTTTTTGGAAATTACAATAAAACTGCTGAACAGCGTACAACAGATTGTAATCCTGTTATTACAACTACTGGCTGGGGAACAGCAACAACAACTGATTCTACTAATGATACCTATAGTGATCTTGTCACTATTGGAGAGTGTCAAAACAATATTGAATCAGGAGGGTTTGCAACTGCAACATTTACTGTCACCAGACCTTCTGGAACGCAGTATTATCTGAATCTTAGTAGGACTATAGATGGAGGAACTACTTGGACTGACGTTGTGCAAAATTATGCTATGGGTACTTCATATACAGACACTGTAACTGCTAACCACGCAGGAGCTGTACAGTATAAGTTTAAGTTTTCTTATACCAGTGGAGATTTTACTGCCTCAAAACTTTACTACTCAGCAGTAAAAACAGTGGACTGTCCTACTGTTGGTGCTAGTACTGCATCTATCGCAATAGGTACTTGTGTCTCCGGTGGTGCAACACCTTCTATCACGGTTGGAAACAATGGTTGGGCAACAGGTTATTTTCATGTTCAATACTCAACTGATTTAGGAACTACTTGGGAAGAAGCATTTTACGATTCAGCAAATAGCAATGCTGTTATTTATAAGATGATTTTACCTGGTGAAGTAGATACCTTTACAATTCAAGATACAATTCCTCAGGGAACCACTGTAGCATTGCGTTTTAGATATGCTCCTACTTCACCAGTAACTAGTGGAACATTTACGAATACATCAACTCTTCTTGTTGACTGTACAAATGATATTACTTCTCATTCTTTCAGCGAACTGAACTCAGCTACCTCATGTTATAACAATGAACAATATATTAAATTTTCTTATAGTGGCAACACCAGTAGTGCTAATTACTTAATCTATCAAATAAAAGTAAATGACGGAGCATATTCAGTTGAGAGAACCGTTACGCTTAATCCGACCTCTGGGACAGGTTCTGTCAACCTGGCTGGAACCTTTGGCAATAATGACATAGTAACAATTAAGTATCATATTGAAAGTACTTCAGGTGGTTCTTACTACACTGTTGAAGAATCTTCTCCAATAACTATTAACTGTGGAATCACAGTAGGGAACTCAAGCTCAGACCCTATTTACTTTTCAACAGACTATGTATCTTGCAACTTATACGGCCCTGACAAATTTGAATTGAAACTTAATAGAAACAACTCTAGCTCTATTAGCTCTTCTACATATGTCCACTTTCAAGTTGAGATTTCACATGATGGAAATTCTTGGAAACCTTTTGGACAAATGCAGTATGCAACTGAATCTTCATATTGGTATAAAAATTACAATTATGGGGGCTTAACTGGGGATGATGCTACATATTTTGGTTATTTCGTGCCTTATCGCTTTAACAACAACGCATATGTAGCTAGTGTTATTTTGCTTGACTCAACACATGAGTATCAAATTAGATACAGAACTTACTCAAGCAACTCATCCACAAAATATATGGAAAACTTTGTTGGAAGTTATTCAACTATTACAGTAGCTGCAGACTCTGATTGTAATAGCAACGACATCCAACCAGTTACTCTTACAACAACACAGCTAACATGTCTTGAAAACAAGGGTCAAGTAGAGTTAAAGTTTGAAGATACAACTGTTACTCATTTAGAACCCTACATGGCAGCGAGATTGTTCTATCAATACTCAACAAATGGAGGTGTTAGTTGGAGTAAAGCAGTAACTCAAACGGATGAACTTACTAATTCAACGACGTTTAACCTACCTTCAACTAAGGTAACAAATGGCCAAAATATTTCTATAAAATGGGGTTATATTCGATCCCACGATTTCTACAGTACTAGCTATAGCTATCAAGTATACAATCGTGGAAATTCATACTATAGCTATAATGAACCTCCAACAGAGTATGCGTTTATAAAAGGATTAACAAGTACAGGTCTTTATTACAATCGTTTTGACGAGGGTACTAACACTAGTGGTTCAATAACTGGTAACTTCAATGCTAACTTTATGAACCATATAATGATGAACACTACAGATGTTCAAGTTGATTGTGACCCAGACTCTGAATACTCACAAACACTAACAACCTGTGAGTGTGATGATTTAGGTGCAACTTCAACATTATCAATAACAAATAACGACAACTACACCTCATACTATAAGGTGCAGTATTCATTGGATGGAGGTATTACTTGGCAATCTGCCACAGACTCCTTAGAATCGGCGTTCGATATCTCGGTCTCTGCAGGATCAACTAATACGGATTTATCTAAATTTGTACCTGATGGACAAACGATTACATGGAGAGTCAAAGATACTACCAATGGTGGTGACTTTGAAGGACAAGAGTGGGAAGAGGTAACAGCAAGTGCAACTGTCGATTGTGGTTGTGATGGTGGTTCTGTAGAAGTAGATGTAGCAGTTGGAACATGTGGAAACGGAAGCTCAACTCCAGTCATTAACTTGGTACCATCAAGTACTGATACTGCATACTTCACTGTTGAATATAAGAGAAACTCTGATACAGATTGGCAGGCATTTAAGACTGCAGAAATTGTAAGCAACGGCCTAACAGAAAATCATCCACTCGAAGTAACTGTTGCACATGGTGGAACTGTGCAGGTTCGATATAAAGTAAATAAAGTTTTGAACAATCTTAATTTAGAGGAGTGGAACTACACCGATACGAAAACTATCAATTGTCCATTTACTGCTGTTACAGGCGAGGCAATTTATACTGCCTGTGCTGAGAACTATAGAGCAGCATCCTTTAAGGTAACAAATACAAGCTCTTCTACATCAGCAGCTAAATTTAACGTACAATATAAAATTGTTAATGCATCAGGCACAGTAACTGACTGGACAAATTCATCTATTGTAGGGTCTGTTATCGCTCCTGGTGTCTCTCTTGTTACAACTAATAATTTACAAATTTTAGAAGGACAGAAGATTGAGTGGAGATATGAATCTGTAAAAACAACAGAGGCCTTTACAGGTGTCTGGACAGAGGATACAACAAGTGCTTATGTGAACTGTGTTA
>Ga0255770_10004764_pt1 | contig 11322 bp, 10 predicted proteins | sample 071ome_22_FD_179968 | JGI IMG/M metagenome (GOLD analysis project Ga0255770, IMG submission 179968) | Coastal salt marsh microbial communities from the Groves Creek Marsh, Skidaway Island, Georgia - 071404AT metaG (version 2) | ecosystem: Environmental > Aquatic > Marine > Intertidal zone >... | reverse complement strand
GTCGTCATCGAAGAAATCAAAAAACGAGTGCGCGTCGTTCTGCGACTCTTCCCAGAGCGACCCGTACTCCGTCTCGGACGCGCAGACGACGTGCGTCGCGTCGCTCGTCTTGAGCGAGAAAGATTCGATGACTTTTTTACACCCGGCTTCTTTTAAAAGCTTCGAGTGCAGGCGTATTTGCGCGTACGTTTCCTCGTCGTCGTCGTCCGATGACGATGAAGAGGGCGGGAACGCGAAGAGAAACACCGCGTTGGCCAACGAGGAGGTTTTATTTTCGTCGCTCATCTTTTCTCTTCCGACGATCAATGATAATAATAATAATAACACGTATAAAGACAAAAAGCGTATTCACCTCTCTCGCTCTCCGTTCGTGTTTACGTGCGTGCGAGCGCGCGCGCGTGCGTAAAAGTGAGTCTCTCTCTTCGTTCTTTTTTTTGAATTTTGTACTCGTACGAGGTTGCCTTTTTTTCTTCATTTTTTAGGGTTTCAATTTTCAATTTTTTTCTTGTCTCCTTTTTCCCTCCTTTTCTCTTCAAAAACAACGACACTCTGCAGTGCGTTTGAAACACACACGTTTTACACGCACACGAATAGATACATAATGACGACGACGAAAGCGCCTTTGCCGGAAAACCTTCTGCAAGACAACACGAACGTGACCCCTCCCGCGTTGTCTGAACCGTCGTCGTCTTCGCCGTTGAAACAAGTCCCTTCGAGCGAGACGTTGCTTTGTGTACAACGAGAGAATGCGAGAGCACCTCTTCCTTCAAAGTCGTCGTCGTTCGGGAAAGATTTGAATTTTGAAACCCAAAACAACCCAAAACCGGTTTTGTCGCGAGCGGCGACGACGACGGTTGCGACGAAGGAGAACACGCAACCCGAGGAACAGAAAGAAGAAGAAGAAGCTCCTGCTCCTCCTGCTGCTGCTCCCGTTACGAATTTCATGGACGATTCAGACGACGAGCTCACCGAAGAACAAAAGAGAGTCATCGCCGAGCGCATCGCCGCGTTGCAAAACCGGTTTAAAAAATTTGAAGAGAAGAGTTTGGAGGTGAAAATCGAGGAATTGGTGATGCAACACGGACACTTAAATCTGAACGAGAAAGAGGCTTTAATGATATTAAAAGTGTGCGAGATGAACGAGTTAGACGCGGAAGAACGACTTCGACGAGTGAACGATTTGTATCAAGACGTGGACGAGACGCCGGATGCGTATTTGGCGCGTATTTTGGACACGGAAACGGGGATATTTTTGACGCAAATACGGGACATGGTGATGGAGGAAGAATACGCGAAGAAGGTTTTGCAAAAGAACAAGAAGATGAGGAAGATTTCGGAACAGCGCATCGCGAGAAAGATTAAGCGGTTGTCGAATAAGAAAGTGTTCGACGAGGACGGGAACGAAATCGTGGATTCGGATTTAGAGGCGTGGGAGGAGTACGATAACGAACAGTTTTTCGAAGAATACGTGGAAGTGCCGCCGCCGAAAGAAGAAAAAGTGGATTTGGGGCCGATGTTGGGTGAGGACGGGAAAGAAATGGTCATCGCGAAAGACGATGCGTTAGATGGGGTGAAGTTTGTCCGACACGAGAGGAAAGCGCCGAACGGGGAGAACTTGGAGAAGGGCGCGCACACCACGGCTCGGTTAAAGTTGGACGACGCCGTGGCGAGAGCGAACGCAGTCATGGAAGCGCAAATGAAAGCGAGAGAAGAGAAGAGGAAAGCGAAGGAGGCGAAGAGATTGGCGAAATTGGCGGAAGAAGAAGCGGCGAAGAAGAAAGAAGAAGCGGTCGAAGCGGAGCGTAAAAGTGAGGACGTCGCGATGGAAGTAGCGCCAGCCGCTGTCGAGACGGGGACTGCTGGCGAAGAAAAGAAACCAGTCGACGAGACCACCGATGCTACAAAAGCTGCCTCGACTGATCCCATGGACGTCACGACTACAGGTACCGATGTTGCCCCAGCACCTGCAGCAGCAGCAGTCGACGACGACGACTCGGACGACTCGGACGACGACATCGAAGCGCCGCTTGAAATCGACGAGTCCGAGCTCTTCGCCGGATGGTCCGAAGCCAGAATCAAAGGGTGGAAGAATCGCATCAAGAAACCGAACGCGTACTATTACCGATTCAACGCCCCAGGCGAACGCCAATCGAACGGCGGCTGGACGCCAAAAGAGCACGAGCTATTCATGGAAACGTTGGCGAAACTTCCGGACGGCAAAGCCAACTACGAATGGGGCACATTTTCCATCTCCATCCCGGGCAGAGTCGGCTACCAGTGCTCCAACTACTACCGCTCGTTGGTGAAAAACGGCGTCATCCAAGACGAAAACTACATGTTGGACGAGAAAGGAGAGTTGCGTTTCCACTTCAAAAACAAAGGATTCGACCGAACAACGATTGGTACCAAGCCGCCAAAAGCCAAACCACCTCCAAAGCCAAAGAAACCGAAAATGCGTCCTCCGCCGAAAATCAAAGCACCAAAAATGAAGAAACCTAAGAAAGAACCGAAGAAGAAAAAGAAGAAAGACGAAGGCGACGACGATACAAAAGGTGACAAGACCTTTCGATGCAGCGTCAAAACGGGTGAAATTCGCCGCTCTAGTCGCAACGCCGGCAAAGAAAGACGAAAGTACTCCGAAGGCGGCGAAGGCGAAGACGGTGAAGAAGAGAACGAGGACGACGAAGACGGCGAGGACCAAGGCCCGCCAGTCTTACCGCCTGGATTCTTGGACCCAATCACGCGCATGCAAATCGAGGAACCGGCGGCGATCTCCCCGTACGGCCACGTCGCTGGTTACGAAACTTGGTGCCGAATCCTTCGCAATCCAGAAGCGCCGGACACGTGCCCGTTCACTAAGCAAAGTTTGAAACGTCGCCAACTCGTCAAACTGACGCACGAGAACATCGCCGAGTATTTGGATAAAATGGTCGACGTGCAACAAATGCGATAGTCCGCGGGAAACAGGAATAGAGAGAAATACAGAAAGAAGGAGATGCATCTAAACAAACAAACGCGAGGCGAAATGCTCGCGGAAATATTTTACAGCGTGAAATACACAAACTCACTATTATATAGAAAAGCTGAAACAAAGTAAAGAATTACCTAACAAAAAGAATGCCTTCATCATCATCATCATCATCAACATCTTCCGATGATGCCAAGAACAAACACGGCGTCAACGAACAAAAATACTCGTTCCGTCTCCACCAGAGAGTCATCACTCCGACGCACCCGACCGAGGGCGATTACATCTCCTTGAACAGCGAACAGTTTTTAGTCTCTCTGGTGTTAGTTTTCATGGCGTATAAAGCGTTCAAATCTTTTCGAGAGTTGAAGAGTTTTTTGAAGCTTTTGCGACGACCAGGCGGCGACGCGAGAGTGACGCACAGGAAATACAACAGCGAGGAGGACGAGGACGGGTTTGGGATCGTTTTAGACGAGGACGAGGACGGCGACGAGGGAGAGACGAAGTTAGATTAGAGACAGTTTTAGAAACATCGACTAGTTTTTTTTAGGTGATTTGCGTGAAGCGAGAGTTCAGTCCTCTGTAGCCGAACTCGCGAGGCGATGGAGTTAAATGTAGTATTTATTATGTATGTAGTCGTAGAATTCGAATGCTTTCTTCTTAATACAGGAGAGAGCGAGTAACATTTCGCGCCTGCTCTGAGATTTCTCTCTTTTTTTTTCTCTCTCTCTCTCTTTTATGCCTTTTGCGGTCGAGGTGCTCGCATTTGGAACACGTGAATGTCCTTCGCTTTTGCGTCGATGCCGGAAATATTTTGCGGCGTGATGAGAATGAACTGTCTGCTCGCTTCCTCGTCTCCTCTAGCGAATTCCAACAAGGAGTCCATGGAAACTTTTCGCGCGACTTCGTCCATGAAAACGTCGAATTCGTCCATGGCGCGAAAAGGCGCTTCGCTGAGTTCTCCCATGGCTAACGTGAGAGCAAGCGTAGTGAACGACTTTTCGCCGCCAGAGAGCCCGGCGACGCTCGTGACGGCTTTGTTCTTCATCTGCACATTCATAGTTAACGTGCGATTAACGTCGTCAACTTCCAATATTCCTCCGCACCCGGCCTTTTTACTCAAGTGAAAACCAAAGGCACCGGAGACTTCTTTTTTCGTGTACTCGGATGCCTGTTGACACGCCTTCCTACGTTTCTTCACCATCGCCTTCAAAGCATTCTTCGGATCCGTCGCATATTTAAGCGTTCTCTTGGTCTTGTTGAGTTTAGCCTTCGCCTCGTCGAGTAGATCGCGCACTTCTTCGAACGGCCGCTCTTGTGCGTCGTTCTCTCTCGCAATTTTAGCTTTAAGCGATTCGACATATTTGTCAGCCGCCTCAATGCCCTTGTGAATGTCAAACTCGGCTTTGTAGGTCTCGGCTTCCTCGAACGTTAATAAACCGATTAGCTTTCCGTGTTCATCATAAGCATCTCTGAGAACAGCAGCTTCACCCTCTACCAATTCGGCCTTTTCTTGGTCGAGAGCATCAACAAGTTCAGCGCGCTCTTTCAACTTTTCTTCTTTTATGTGAGAGAATTTTTCGATGTTCTTTTCGGTATCATTGATTTTCTTTCGACATCCATCGATCTTCGTTTGGCAATCATCGAGTTGACCTTGCAAACCCGTCTGATTATCGATGAACGAATCGAGCGCAGCTTTCTTGGCCACGTAATCATCTTTTTTCTGCTTGTGATCTTCCATCAAAATGCGTTTCTCATCTTCGCTCTCCTTCAAAGCTTTTTCTTTTTCTTCCAACTCGTGCTCGAGTTCTTCCAAATCCACCTCAGCCACATCTTGCACCGCTTCCTGCGCTTCCTGCTTCTTATTTTTGTAGTCGTCCAATGCTGTCCGAACGTTTTGCGCAATTGTCAGGCGTTTGCTTTCGATCTTTGGCACCTCAGCTTTCGCGTCGCTCAGTGCTTTTCTTTTCGCTTCCATCGCTTTCTTCGCGTCTTTCAACTCGGTTTGAATCTCAACCAAGCGCGTTTTAGCTTGATTGATTTGGGCCGCAGTATCCGTGCTCAGACGCACAGGAGCATCGAGCACTTGTCGTCTGAAGGCGTTCGCTTGCTGAGTACCCCCAGTTTGCTTGTAACTGCGCATTGCCAGCGTCAACGCGTATGCCACGTTTTTGCTCTTCGGGTGCTTCGGTTCCCCGAATTTGTGGTGCACGATTGTCGTAGCTTGCTTCTCCTCCGTACACAAAATAACTCTCTCAATCTGCGCTTTGTCGACCAAATAATTGAACACCGCGTTGTTTGTGAATTCTAAAACGTCCAAAACAGTCAAAAGAGAACCGTCCGGGGAGTTTTCCTTCGTATTGTATCTTGGCGCGTCAAAGTTCATGCAACCAATCACTGGAACCTTACAATTTGCATCCTTGGCAATTTTTTGAAGAACGCTCACGTCTTCAGGTGAATGGACGAGGAACTTCTCGAACTCGCGCCCGCAACACTCTTCAACGCAAAGGCCCCATTTCGATTGTTTGAGTTGGACGTTTGCACCGACCGGTCCGATCGGCGGTCTTGAAAACTTCTTCTCGTTCTTCTTGATGACGTCTAGAAGTTTCGGCACCCACTCGCCGAATCGATTGTTGGCGTTTTTGCTCACGTTTTCCAATCTTTTAATCGTCTGTTGCTGCTGATTCACGCTTTGCTCTGCGCCGTAAATCCTGTTTGAGATATTTTTGCACTCATACTCAGCCTCTGAAACCCGATCGTTCACTTCTTTTACCGCCCTTTCGAAAGCTTCCTTCTCCTCGTATGCTTTTTCGTATTTGGCTTTCGCCGCTATCAACGCCGCATCGTTTTGTCCACTCACATTTTGCGTCGCCGACACGGCTCTTTCCTTCTCGGTTTCCAACAGACGTTTTTGGTTATCGCGTTCTTTCTTTTTATCCTTCACGTTTGCCTCTGCTCCGTCCAACGCGCGCTTTGCGCTAATCATATGACGTTCAGCTGTGTCCATCGAGTCCTTATATTCGATCTTTCTTTGCAAAGCTTGACCAATTTCTTCATTTGTTAAACTCTCCACTTTTTCGCTGTACTCTTTTATTTCGTCTTCGTACTTTTCCTTCTTCGTATTCGATGACACTATCCTGGCGTCGCATTCTTGCACTTCTTTGTTACACGCTTCGATCTTTTCCATCCTCAACTGTATTTTGGCCTTCATATCAGCAATCCCGCTCCATGGCAACAATTTTCGGCACAAAGCAACTTTCTTTTTCAAGTCATTCGCGAGCGTGAAATTCGCCATCTCTGTTTCCAAACTCGCCACTTCTGATTCCATCGCTGGAATTTTTGCTTCTTCTTGTTTTAATCGCTCGCTCATCTGGTGCAATTTGTCTTTCGACGCTGACAATTCGCTAAAAATCGATTCCAAAAGCGTCGCTTTCATGTAAAAATTGTACTTATCTCGGTCCTTCCCGGAATTCAAGAACTCTCGACTCCCGTCTTGCGTCATCACGCAAATTGGATTATCGCAGTTCAAGTTCAAGTGATCGCACATCCTCGCCAAATCCTCCGACTTTGTGTACACCGTTGCTTCCTTCTTCTCGCTCGCGCCCGGGCCGTGTCTCGTTTTCATCTTCATCGTCGATGCGCCCGTGCTGACTATATTCTTCTCAATAATAATCACGTCACCAAACTTATCCGGCTCGAACGCGTCCGATCCTTCGTTTCGTAACTCGACGATAATCTTCGCGCTGGGTTGCCCGGTTCGAATCAAACCTTTCACGCCGTCTTTACTCGTCCTGTTCGTCTTCCTCGCCGAGGTTCCCAACGCTAACGTCAACGCTGTCAATACCGCCGACTTCCCGGACCCGTTCTCTCCGGTGATGAAGTTAATCCGCGGCCCTAACTCCACGTGCAAATTCTCGTGGCACATGAAATTCTGAAGCCGGACAGATTTGACCGTCCCGGGCATGATTTCAACTTCTTCTTCGTCGTCATCTTCTCCTCGCATCATCTCGCCCTGCGTTCGCTTTTTTCCGTTCATTATTTTTTCTCCGTGTGTGTTTTATTTCTTTCTCCTTCTTTTTATCTCTCTCTCTATTTACTCTCTCGAGATCGAACCGGTCTCTCTCTCTCTCTCTCTCTCGTTCTTCTTATTCTCGTTGTTCTCGTTCGCGCGCGCGCGTCAAGCGCTGATGATACCTCTTGTTTTTTTCAGGATTCGAATCTTCTTTTTTTTGAAAAAAGTGGGCACATTTTAAAATTTATTTAGGGTTTCACAAGGTAAACAAACCGTTTTGAGGATAGTTTCACTTTACTCTTTCACAGTCTCTCGCGACGACGAACGACGACGACGGCGCTTTGAAAAACAGTCGACGCACCGTCACCATCATCCCGTTTACCTTTACCACAAAACGTCTCTTTCGCGCTCTTTTTCTTTGTCGTTGTTGTTGTCGTTAGTGGAAGAAGAATATATTTGTAAAAAAAAAATGACCGTGTTACACGCGACGAGTCTCCGAACGACGCACTGGAAGGAAACGCAGTGCCAAAAAGACCCCTCCTCGGAAGCCGATAAACGTCACGTCCACGCGGACGCGCACAGGTGCAAACAAGTGCACTCGTACATGCACACGTCGCCGAAGAGCACGATGCTCGAGCGGGCGTTTTTGGAGAGGTATTGGACGTTTATGGTGAACACGTTTTGTCCGAAATGGCTGGCACCGAATTTGATAACCACGCTCGGGTTGTGTTTCGTTATTCTCAACGTTTCTTTGGTTTTGTATTATTCTCCGGAGCTGGACGGGTCGGCGCCGAATTGGGTGTACGGCGTGTGCGCGGTGTTTTTCTTGATTTACCAAACGATGGACGGGATGGATGGGAAACAGGCGAGGAGGACGGGGACCGGGTCGCCGCTAGGGGAGGTTGTCGACCACGGGTGCGACGCGTTTAGCGCGTGCGCGTACGCGACCATTTTGTGCGACGCGTTTTCGTTCAACGCGAGGGCGAATCGGCTGCTGGTATGCGTGATTACGAGTTGTGCCAGGTGGAATTTTGGGTTGGATACGGTCACGAGTACGTACCAAGGATTGTTGCCGATTAACGATTTCGACGCGCAAGAGATTCAAATCATCTGTCAGATTATGCTTTTGCTCACGGCGTATCTCGGGCCGAGCGGATGGAGGGAATTGAGCGTTCCGGTGCCGACTTTTGTGAGTCAAAGTGGGAAGATTTCGTTCGGTTTGTTCTTCATGGGCGTGGCGAGTATTGCCTCGTATTTGACGAGAATGATAACCGTAGTGAAGACAGTCAGGAAGAGAAGCCAGGTAAAGAGCGGAAGTATTTCCGCGGCGGGAGAAGGCAACAGAAGGAAATCGTTGAGAACGCAGCTCAAGAAAAACGGTGGTTTTCCACCACACTGGCCGCAAGACCGCTCCCTAGCCGCGGTTTATTTGACTGTTGTTATCATCGAGGTGGGCTTCTTCAGCGCCGTCTATCATTCGAAGAACTTCATAGCCGCGCACATCTGCGCGTGCGTCATGTTTACCGAAGTCATGGTTCGCGTGATGCAAATAAGAGTGAGCGATCCCAAGTTTCGCGTCTTTAACTGGACGCACGCGATAGTCGCGTACGTCGCGTCGCAAGTTGTCGAGAAAGCAGACGACGTTGGGAAGGGTGCAGTGATCGCCGTAGCTTTAGCGAGCTTTTTCTACCGATTCTTCCACTTAGTCGCGCAAGTTACGGGCTGCTTGGGGTTACACCCGAACATTTTCGTGATTAAAAGAGCGGCGGGTAATCACAAGAAGGGAAAAAAGGCGCATTAATGAGAATTTGACGCACTCGCGCGGGATGAATAATATACGTGTTGCGCGCGCATGATTTGATACTAATACTACTAATAATTAATATAACGTGAAGTACCGCACATACATATAAAAATAATCCTACTGTTGAAGAAAGAGTTTTATTTTATACTCTCTCGCACTCCAAGATGCGAGAAAAGTAAAACGACGTCGCCGTCATTTGTCTTCTCGTCACTCGAAACCCAGCCTTCTCTAACGCCTCTTCGACTTCACCTTCGTCGTGCAAATACGCTCTCGTCGCTTTACTCGGCCCCGGGAATAATTCCCCGATTCTCTTCAAAATTGAGTACGCCAACGTCTTCGGCGCGAAGGACACAATCAACTTCTTCTTACTCAAGGACGCCAAGTGCGCCACCATCGCCGCCACGCGATCATCCGGGTAGTGAATCATAACATCAATGCAGCTCACCACGTCGTACTCACCAGAGCACTCTTCCAAACCCAACGCTTCGAATTTCGGCGCGACAGCCGGCGCTTTCGCCCCCGCCGCGATGCTTTCCTTATACCTCGTCTCCGCCTCGCCAATCATGCTCGACGAGATATCCGAAGCGCTCACGCCGGCGCCTCTGAGTGCCAACGGAATCGCCAAAGAACCGGTACCAGCGCCGGCATCGCACACCGTCATACCGTCCATGTTATCTGGCAACCACGCCAAAATCTTATCGACCGTCTGTTGGTGCCCTTGGCGAATGTCCAATTGCACTTTGTTCACCTCGTCGGTTTCGCCGTAAATTTTTTGCCATCTCTCAAAGCCAACTTTATCGAAATAATCGCGAACAGAAGCAGCTTCATCACCGCCGGTCGTTTCCATCATCTCCGCTCGTCTCTTCGACGGATCCGTGAGCACCAACGCGGCACCAGCGGCACCAATCGCGGCGACGCCGACGACCGCGGTGGTCACCGCAGATCCATCCGCGAGGTCCGCGATGGGTAACGCCGACGGAGGTTGAACGGCGATGGTTTTGGATCTTTTGACGACGGAAGATTTCATTCTTATTCTCGACGACGACGACGACGACGACGACGACGCGACCGACGAAGACGCGGCGGTGGCACAAGCAAACATGTTTTATATTATACGTATCACGTGCGCGTGGTCTTTCTCGTTCCTCCTTAAAAACGCGCGCGGCGGCAGAAGTAGATAGATATACGTCACACGCGAGTTTGAGATTGAAAAAAACTGAGGAGGGGAGTTCCCAGAGATATTCAGAGATGGATAAATAGAGATCTCTCTCTCTCTCTCGAATTCGTCTTGTCGAGACGGGTCGCTCTCTCCAGAAAAGCATCTCTCTCTGTGCTCTCTCTCTCTCTTGTCCAATTCGTTCGCAAAGTCCCACATTTTTGGATTTTGCACCCCCAAAAAAAAAAGAAAAAAAACGCGTTTTCGTTTTTGACCAAAAACAACAAACAGAGAGAGCACAAAAAAGAAGGAACAGAGAAGAGATATGAGCAAAGACGCCGCCCGCGAGCGCAAACGACGCTTCGTCGACTGCGAGAGAGAATCAGCGAAGAAAAGCGCCGCCGCCGATGCTGTCGTCGTCGTTTCGGCGCCGATCACTCCTTTAAAGAAAGGCGAGGAAGAAAACGCGCGTCTCCCATTTTTTTTTCTCTCTCTCTCTCTTTCTGTGTTGTGTGCGCGCTCTAAAATACGCGCAGGAAGTTTCTTTTTCTGTTTCGCATCGCATCGGAGATGATGGCAGGTTTAGAAGCGAAAGCGTCTTTACGTTCGCGACGATGATGATCATAAAATGTTTTTTATGTCATGAAAGTTACACGTGATTACGAACGTTTACTGAGTCGGAACTGCTCTCGTTGCTCTCTTCCTCTTCTTCTTTTTCGATGCTCGTTCTTCTCCTCGACGCGATACCGAAAACGTTTCATCTTCTCCTTCTCTTCTCTCTCCACGAACAAAAAAACAGGCGAGAACGAACAATCGCCGCCGACGACGACAAAACTCGGCCACTTGCCCGGCGTAAACTACGAGCTTCTTCTCCACAAGTTCAAACTCTTCGACCACGACGTGCGGCGATACGGTCCAACCGCCGGTTTAACCAGACGCGAGCGCCTAGAGTTGGCCATCGCACAAAACAAAGAGCTCGATGAAAACGCGTTGGCGGTGAAAAACGCGTTCGAGAGTAAAGTTGTAGACGAGAACAATCCGGTGTGGAAGTATTCCGCGTGGAAAAATAATCCAGCGCTGGGCGTGGACTTTTAAAAGGCGCGTAGCGTTCTGTAACACACACACACATCTCACACACGCGTGCACGCAGAAAGCAGGTTTCTTCCGAAAAACAAAATTTTTTTTACTCGCGCGCCACAAGTTTTACCTAAGAAGAAGAAGAAGGAAATGTCCGCCAACGCGACGGTTTCTCTCCCTTCTCCTTCGCCACCGTTGTCTCGAGAAACCATCAGAGACCAGTACGACATCGCGCGCGTCGCCAGATGGATCCACGCGAACGCGTTCCGTCGAATCGCGATACAGATTCCCGACGAGTTGCTCCA